>Ga0154020_10000701_pt1 | contig 41182 bp, 44 predicted proteins | sample Klosneuvirus_201_FD_109709 | JGI IMG/M metagenome (GOLD analysis project Ga0154020, IMG submission 109709) | Active sludge microbial communities from wastewater, Klosterneuburg, Austria - Klosneuvirus_20160825_MG | ecosystem: Engineered > WWTP > Aerobic digester > Activated sludge | place... | reverse complement strand
TCACTATCGCGCATCGGGAACTCATTTTGCGGAGTTGTTTGCGGATGGATTGCTGTGCTTCGTCGCGGCCATCCTGTCGGCTGCGACCCTGGCTCAGAGTGAGTCGGTGCACGCGCTTCTGTCCCTATTGGCCACTCCGGCCGTGTTGTTGTCGGCGTTGGCCTTCTCCTTGGTCATGGCGCTGCTTTATTCGTTTGTCGGGCTCTATCGCAACCGAAACCTCGGACTGGGTTCGATTTTTCTGCGCGTCGCCTTCACCTTTGTGGTGGGCGGGTACATCACTTACCTGACCATCAAGTACATCGAGTACGACGGGTATGCGAGCCGGCTGGTGGGCTACGCGCTGTTGTACCTGCTGGGTGGGTTGGCCATCTACCGTGGCGTTGCCTGGATGGTGCGTCAGATGGTGGGGGTGCGGCGAGTTCTGATTGTGGGCACTGGGCCCGACGCGCAGCAGGTCTGGGGTGATCTTCGCTCGGGTGAGCAGTGGTCCGGTTACGAGATCGTGGGCTTCGTGCCCACCGCAGGTCAGGATGGGGCTATGCCGGCAGGTGATGCGGCAACCGTCTTTGACTCCCGCCGCCGTCTGGTGGATCTGGTGCGGGAGCATCGGGTGACCGAAATCATCGTGGCGGTACGCGAGCAGCGTGGCGGCGGTGTTCCGATGGATCAGTTGCTGGATTGCCGAATCGGCGGGGTACCGATCGTGGACTTGGCCGGCTTTTATGAACGGGCCCGCAACGAGGTGCCGGTGGACAGTCTCAAGGCCAGTTGGCTGGTCTACGGTGAGGGCTTTGTCCAGGGCGGCGTGCGCCAGTTCACCAAGCGGGTGTTCGACGTGGCAAGCTCCTCAGTGTTGCTGTTCCTGGCTTCGCCCATCATGCTGCTGACGGCGTTGGCGATCCGATTGGACAGCCCGGGGCCGGTGCTGTATCGACAGGAGCGGGTGGGCCTGAGTGGGCGGTCCTTCCAGTGCATCAAGTTCCGCAGCATGCGGACCGATGCAGAGAAGGATGGTGTGGCTCGTTGGGCTTCGAAGAACGACAGCCGCATCACCCGCGTCGGAGCCTTCATTCGCAAGACCCGGATCGACGAGTTGCCTCAGTTGATCAGCGTTCTAAGCGGGGAAATGAGCATGGTGGGGCCGCGCCCGGAGCGTCCGTCCTTCGTGAGTCAGTTGCGTGAGCAGATCCCTTACTACGATTTGCGTCACACGGTGAAGCCTGGACTGACGGGGTGGGCTCAGGTGCGCTATGCCTACGGGGCATCGTTGGAGGATGCCCGGCGCAAGCACCAGTTTGACCTGTACTACGTGAAGAACAACTCTGTGTTGCTGGATCTGCAGGTGCTGATCGAGACCGTCAGTGTGGTGCTCTTCCGCGAGGGGGCTCACTGAGTTCAGGTTGATCTGGAGGGACAGGGCGCACGTCTTTGCCGTGCGCCTTTTTGCTTTCCCGCGCGTGGTCAACACGCATCGTGGAAAAAAGCAAGTGCAATCAGCGGGCCTTCGCCACGTACAAAGTGCACGTCCATCCAGCATGTGCGGGGTTCTTGATGAAGTGGCCGCAGCAGCCACAGTAGGATCGCGACCGGATTTGTTTCCGGCTGTTGCAGACCGACTGAGAGGATTTCGCATGAGCTTCAAGAAGAGCCGCCTTCCGCGTGTGTTGACGGTGATGTGCGCTTCGGCCATCGCGCTGCTGGAGTTGACGGGTTGCGCCAGTGGCGCGGCCTACCCTCCGGCGCCGCGGTCGGCCCAGACGCCGGACCATCGTTACAAGATCGGTCCGCTGGACAGCCTGAACATCGTGGTCTGGCGCAATCCGGAGTTGTCATCGACGGTGACGGTGCGTCCGGATGGGCGCATCTCCACACCACTTGTGCCGGACGTTCCTGCCGCAGGCAAGAGCCCGTCGGAGTTGGCGCAGGAGATCCAGAATGAACTGCAGCGCTTCATCCGCGACCCGGTGGTGACGGTGGTGGTGGGTTCCTTCCAGGGGACCTTCGGTGAGCAGATCCGCATCGTCGGTGAGGCCACCCGCCCACAGAGCGTGCCCTTCAGGCAGCAGATGAGCCTGCTGGACGTGATGATCCAGGCCGGTGGCCTGACGGACTTCGCCGACGGCAACGGTGCGGTGCTGGTGCGTGGTTCCGAAGGTGGCAAGCAGTACAGCGTGCGGCTGAAGGACCTGCTCAAGCGCGGGGACATCTCTGCCAACGTGGACGTCAAGCCCGGCGACATCATCATCGTGCCCCAGAGTTGGTTCTGAGGGCGCAGGCCAGCGTTTTGGGGCCGTGGGTTCCAGGTCTCGGTGCAGCTGCGCTGGCGGCAAGGGTTGAATGGGTCCGGGCCGGCCGGACCCTCTTGAATCACAGGTGAATCGGGCATGATCAATTTCACCCGGCAGGCGACATCGGTCGTCCGGGCGGTCTGGCGCAGGCGGTGGCTGGGCGCCATCTCGGCATGGGTTGCGGCGGTGGTTCTCGGCGTGCTTGCGCTGGCCATTCCGGAGCGGCATGAGGCCAGGGCCCGCATCTATGTCGACACGCAGACTGTGCTGAAGCCGCTGATGAGCGGGCTGGCGTTTCAGCCTGACATCGATCAGCAGGTGCGCATGCTGGCGCGCACGCTGATCTCGCGGCCCAATGTCGAGCGCTTGGCGCGCGACAAAACCATCGGGCTCCCTCAGGGCGATGAGGCGCAGATGAACCGACTGATCGATGACCTGACCAAGGCCATCAAGGTGGAGCTTTCCGGCGGCAACAACCTCTACCAGATCAGCTACCGGGACGTTGATGGGCAGCGTGCCAATCGCCTGGTGACCACGCTGGTGGGCCTTTTCATGGATTCCAGCGCGGACTCCAAGCGCAGGGATTCCGAGGAGGCCAGCAGGTTCATCGACGAGCAGATCCGGTCCTATGAAACCAAGCTCACCGAGGCGGAGGGGCGACTCAAGGACTTCAAGCTGCGCAACATGAATGTGACGGTGGTCAACAACCAGGACTACTTTGCGCGTATGTCGCTGATGACCGACGACATCGGTCGTCTTAAGGTCGCGCTTGCCGCTGCAGAGCAATCGCGTGATGCCCTCAAGAGGGAATTGGCGTCGACAGAGCCACAGGTGGCGGATGCGGCCGCTGCGGCCACTCCTGTGATGTCGCTGACGCCTGAGTTGGATGCGCGTCTGGACACCCAGCGTCGCCAGCTTGACGAGATGTTGCGTCGTTACACCGACGAGCATCCCGACGTGCAGTCCACTCGTCGCACCATTGCGCAGTTGGAGGCTCAGCGCAACCGGGAGCAGGATGGTGCGCGTTCCTCCGGCCAGAGTCCCAGTCGTGCCAGGGCCGCGGCGGCCGCGGCCAACCCGATGTTCCAGCGGCTGAGGGTATCCCTGGCGGAGGCTGAGGCCAACGTGGCGTCACTGCGTGGTCAGCTGGGCTCGCAGTCGGTACGTCTGGAGGAAATCAAATCGCAGGCCGGTCGGGTGCCTCAAGCCGAGGCCGAACTGGCCCAGCTCAACCGCGACTACGACATCATCCGCAAGAACTACGAGCAACTGGTGTCCCGCCGGGAGGCTGCATCGCTGGGAGTGAAGATCGACCAGCAATCGTCGCTGGCGGATTTCCGGCTGGTGGAGCCCCCGCGGGTTCAGCCCAAGCCGGTGTTTCCGAGTCGATTCCAGATGGCGGTGGGGGCCATGCTGCTTTCTTTGGCCATTGGCATGGCGGCAGCCTATGCAGCCAGTCTTCTCAACCCGACCTTTGCCAATGAAAGTGAGCTGAGGGAGTTCACGAAACGACCGGTGCTGGGGGTGATGACCAAAGTGGTGGATCCGCGTGCAGTTGCACTGGATCGCCAGGACCGCATGCGACTGGCCTCCACGATGGGCCTGTTCCTCATGATCCATGTGGCCTGGATGGTCTGGATCCTGATGCATTCGCCGGCTTGAGATCCGAGGACAGTTGCCATGAACATCATCGAACAAGCGGCCAAGCGTCGGCTTGAGGAACTCAAGCGTGCCGGCATCGAGGTTCCACCGATTCCCCTTCCTTTGGAATCGGGCGGGTCAGCCGTCGTCAGTGCGGGTTTGCCCGCTGCAGCAGCTGCGGCGGCCGCGGCGGCTGCAGCGATTGCGCCGCCTGTGGCTGCAGGTTCACTTGTGGTTCAGCCTGCGGCCGAACTCAAGCTCGAAGAGCCTGCAGCCCTGCGCCGCTCACGTGAGGTGGAAGTTGATCTCGATCGGCTGACCGCGGAGGGCTACCTGGTACCCAACATGGGGCGCTCAGCGCTGGCCGAGCAGCTTCGTGTGATCAAGCGGCACCTGCTGGCCAACACCACCGATGCGGCGTCCAAGGTGATTCCCCGTGCCAATTTGATCCAAGTGGTGAGTGCGATGCCTGGCGAAGGCAAGACTTTTTTTGCCATGAACCTGGCCATGAGCATTGCGATGGAGGTGGATCACTCCGTGCTGCTGGTGGACGCAGACGTGCTGCGGCCCTCCGTGTTGGCGCGCCTGGGCGTGGAGCCCTGCCCGGGGTTGATGGATGTGCTGGGGTCCGAGAAGATGGAGTTGGCCGACGTCATGCTCCGCACCAATGTCCCCAAGCTGACGCTTCTGCCGGCGGGTACCGCCAACGCGAAGTCGACCGAAATGCTGGCCAGCATGGCAATGGCCGATCTGCTCGATGAGCTGGCGGCCAAGTACTCTGACCGCATCGTCGTGTTCGATTCTCCGCCCCTGATTCCCACCACCGAGTCCCGGGTCCTGGCCTCGCGGGTGGGACAGGTGGTGATGGTGGTGGAGGCGGATCGGACCACCCATGCACAGGTGGCCCAAGCCTACGCTGCGGTGGAGAAATGCCCGGTGGTCCTGTCGGTGCTCAACAAGTGCACCGGCCGAGGAGTCAGGGAGGCCTATGGTTACCACTACGCCAATTGAGGCTCTGCGGCGTCGGCCGCCGTTCCGGATCGGGGTGCTCCTGCTGCTGCTGGCGAGCCCGGTACTGGCCCAGAACTGGCGCGTGGAACCGGCCATCCGCGCCAGTGCGGTGGCCACCAACAACGTCAACCTCACCGCCAACGATGCCCAACGGGATGTGATCCTGGTGGCTTCGCCCATGGTGAGGGTGACCGGGCGTGGCCCGCGGTACGAGGTGACCGGTTCCCTCGCCGCCGATGCCATTGCCTATGCGGGCGGGACCAACGACCCGGACATCCTGCCGCAGGGCAGCCTGGGTTTGCGCAGCCAATTGGTGGATCGCTGGCTGTTTCTGGACGCTGGATTGACGGCGCAGACCACCGCCTCCGACCCGTTTGGACCGGTGGGCGATGGCATCACCACGCTCAACCGCAGCACCTTGGCTCGCCTGAGAGTCAATCCACGGTTGGAGCGTGAACTCTCACCACAGTCGCGCCTGCTCGTGAGCCTGGATCAGGCCTGGACGAAGGGCTACGGCAGTGATGAGGCCAGGCTGAACAACAACACCACGGTCCAGACGCAGCAGGGTTTGTACGAGCTGCGTCCCGTGCCGCTCGGTGCCCGGGTGGATCTGCGTCGCCAGGTGACCACGTACAACAGCCAGTCCAATAACGACGTGGTGTTCGCCAGCGCGAGGGTTTCCGGACTGTGGGCACCGATTGATGAAGTCCGTCTGACACTCACCGCGGGTCGAGACGAAGCGAGCTTCACTTCCAACGATTTTTCCGAAACCCTTTACGGCGCAGGTCTGCGCTGGACACCCACCGATCGGACCGTACTGGACACCATGGTGGAGAAGCGGTTCTTCGGCACCGGCTGGAACGCCTCCCTGACGCATCGATCTCCGTATGTGTCGGTAACCGGCAGCCTGTCGCGCGACGCATCAACCTATGCCTCCCGGCTCGGCACGTTGCAGGCGGGGGTGGATGTCGCCACCATGCTCGACAGCCTGCTGACGACCCGGATTCCGGACGCCACGCAACGTTCCGAAGCGGTCCAGCAGTTGATGGCGCAGCGCGGATTGCCTGCCACACTCAGTCAGTCGTTGGACCTCTTTTCCGGGACGGTTCAGATGATCCAGGGTGGATCCCTGACGGTGGCCGCCATGGGGCCTCGACATACCCTCACCACCCGGGTTTACGTGCAGCGGGTGCGCGACATCGTGGACGAAAACGATCCGGTCGCACTGATCTCTGCGGACTCCGACCAGCGCGGACTCACGGTGGCCCTCACGCGACGACTGACACCATCGCTGACGGGTGAGGCCTCCCTTTCGCACGGGACCGTGGAAGGCCGTGGTGTCAACGAGGGTCTGCACACCGTCAATCGGTCGGTGCGGGTGGGACTGACCGAATCGTTGTCGCCCCGCACCACGATCAACGGCAGTCTGCGCTACCAGACTGTCAGCACCGACACCCTGACCTCGACCGCCACGTCGCGGGCGTCGGCGGTCTCCCTTTCTGCGGGGCTCCTGCACCGCTTCTGACGCCTTCGATGTACGAATCCCACTTCGGCTTCAGCGGTTCGCCCTTCGCGCTCAACCCGGACCCTGCGTTCTACTTCAACAGCAAGGGCCACGGCAGGGCCCTGGGTTACCTCCAGTATGGGGTGATGCAGGGTGAAGGCTTCATCGTTATCACGGGTGAGATCGGTGCGGGAAAGACCACCCTGGTGCGCACCTTGATCGAGGGGCTGGACCGACAGAAGGTGCTGGCCGCGCAGATCGTCAGCACCCAACTCGAGTCTGGGGAGTTGCTTCAGGCCATCATCACTGCCTTCGGCATTCCCTCTCAGGGCAGCTCCAAGGCCCACCTGATTGCCACGCTGGAAGCATTCTTCACCGCACTGGCGGCGCAGGGGCGGCATGCCCTGTTGATCGTCGACGAGGCGCAGAACCTCAACGAGCATGCGGTGGAAGAGTTGCGCATGCTGTCGAACTTCCAGCTCGGCAACCATGCGCTGCTGCAGAGCTTTCTGGTCGGTCAGCCCGAGCTGCGGCGCCTGCTCGAATCTTCGAAGATGGAGCAGCTGCGCCAACGGGTCATCGCCTCCCAGCACCTCGGCCCGCTCGGGCCGGATGAGACGGCCGCCTACATCGAGCACCGCCTGCGCCGTGTCGGCTGGACACAACGCCCCGCCTTCGGTGCGGCCGCCTTCGACCACATCTATGCCTGGACGGGTGGAGTTCCGCGGCGCATCAACCGTCTGGCCAACCGGCTGTTGCTGGCTTCCTATCTGGAAAATCTGGACGAAATCTCTGCAGCTTTGGTGCAGCAGACGGCACAGGAGCTGCGTGCCGAGATCGGCGAGGCAGGCTTCGAGCCGCTTCCTCTGCCTGTTCGACCAGCGGCTGCGCCGGCCACCTCCGGCGTGTCGCCTGTAGCCCCAGTGATGGGGGCTGGGGCATCTGCGACGCCGACTCAGGCGGTGCCGCCCCCGCCGGATGTGCCGGTGGTTCCTGCGCCTGCGGTGGTCACAGCAGCTGCGACACCGGTGGACCTTCCGGCCGAGGACCAACCGCTGGATCAGCGTGTCGATGAGGCGGTGGCCCAGGCGGCTGCGCTGCTGCGCGAGATCGAGGCTGCACGGGCAGAAGAGTCCCGCTCGGCGTCCAACGGCACAGGCCACGCCGCCGCCGGGTCGGCCGAGACTCCGGTTGCCGTTGCGGTGGCGGTTGCGCAGGTGCCGCAAGCGCCCGTTTCTCCCACGCCGCCAGCCGCCCCTGCGCCACCGGAGCCCTCACTGGACACCGAGCCCGGCGAGGTGGTCGAAATGCTGCCGGCCTCGTCCAACGGGCCCGCCGGCGAAACCGTCCCGGAGGGGCCTGCGCTGGACGACGTCCGGGCGGGCTTTGCCCTTCTGGAGGATGCCAGCGTCAAAGTGGACCCGCAGCCGGTGCGGCGCGTCGAGAAGCCGGGTGCGACGAGTCCCGGTCGACCCGTGCTGCTCTGCATGGCGGACAACACGGCATCGGCCCTGGCCTTTGCCGCCCTGTCCCGCGAACTGACCCAGGGTGATCCGGCTGCCCGCGTGGTGCTGGTCAACCCGGGTTCAGCGGGTCAGGTCTGGCCCTGGCCGCCCATGGAGCGCCTGCTCCCGACGCTGGAGGTCGGTCTGGACCTGGGCGTGCCCGCAGGGGAGTTTGCCGCCCAGGTGGCTCCCTTGTTCGCCCGGCTGGCGCATGTGTTGAATGAGTTCCGGCCCGCGGCCTTGATCACCCTCGGGGACAGCGATGCCATGCTGGCGGCCGCTTTGCTTGCACGCAAGTCTGCGGTACCGCTGGTGAGGCTGGATGCCGGCGCGCGGGAGGCGGGTGAGGGGCAGGATCCGGTCAACGCGACCCTGCTCGACCAGATGGCCGACCTGCTCCTGTTGGATTCCGCGCTGAGCCTGCCGGCGTTGAACCGTCTGGGAGTGGCGCCGGAGCGCATCCGCGTCACCGGCGGCGGACTCCTGGCGGAAGCGCTCAGAGCCCTTTGGCCCGAGGTGACCACGCCCTACGGTGTCTTCATGCGCCATGCCATGCCCATCTACCTGGGGCCGACCTGGTCCAGCCATGCGGGAGCTGGCACCCCCTACGGCGTTATCCGCTGTGCGCTGGAGCGTGATCCAACGGTGCTTCGCGAGCAACTTCGCCTGGTGACGCAGTTGAGTCACCCGGGCAAGTGGGTGTGGCTGCTGGACGGGGCGGATCTGGACCGACTGATCGTGCTGAGTCAGGAGGAGCCGGAACTGTTTGAGAAACTGCACCTGCTGCAAGGCGAAGGGCCACGGGGAGGGCCGGAGCGCGATCGCATGGATCAGGCGGCCGCGTTGTTGCGGGTGATGCCTTCCCTGGCGGACCAGTTGGGGGTGCTTCGAGGTGCCTCCTGCCTGCTGGCCGATGGCGGCGATGCGTTGGCCGGCGCGGCGAATTTGATGGGCATTCCGTGCCTGAGCCGGCGGGCGGGTCGGTACTGGCTGCCTGCAGCAGGGCATGCCAGAGCGTCGGTGGCTGCAGGCCCTGACGTGGAGGGCGTGAACTCGGCGCTGGCGGAGCTCCTGGCCCTGCATCCCACCGACCAGCTGCACGACCTGTATCCCGGCCCGTCAGGCCATGCCGGCGAAACCGCTGCGCTGTTGTGGTCAGGGTTGCGGTGCAGCCTCAGCGGCCAGGGCAGTGAGGTTGCGGGGGGCTGATCGAGGTCCTGTATTGGAGGCCCTGCAGGTCAGGCCAGCAGGGCCTCGGCGAACTCGCGCGGGTCGAAGGTCTGCAAGTCTTCCAGCTTCTCGCCGACGCCGATGAAGTAGACCGGCACGGCCGCCTTGCCCTGGGTCATGCGCTCGCGCACCCACAGCGCAATCGCAGCGAGCACACCTCCTTTGGCCGTGCCATCGAGCTTGGTGACGATCAGGCCGGTGAGGTTCAACGCCGCATCGAAGGCCTTCACCTGCGTCAGGGCGTTCTGGCCGGTGTTGCCGTCCACCACCAGCAGCACTTCATGGGGGGCGCCGACCATGGCGCGACCCAGTGTGCGATGGATCTTCTTCAACTCGTCCATCAGGTGGATTTGCGTGGCCAGCCGACCGGCCGTGTCGGCGATCACCACATCACAGCCCCTTGCCCCGCCAGCGCTCACGGCATCGAAGCAGACGGCAGCGGGGTCACCGCCTTCCTGACTGACGATTTCGACCCGATTGCGGTCGGCCCAGACCGCCAACTGTTCCCGGGCTGCGGCGCGGAAGGTATCGGCTGCCGCGAGCAGCACCCGGGCCTCCCGTTCCGCCAGATGCCGTGTCAACTTGCCGATGCTGGTCGTCTTGCCCGCACCATTGACTCCCGCCACCATGATCACGGTGGGCTGATGTTGACCCACCGAGAGCGATCCCCGCAGCGGCTCCAGCAGCTCGGCCAGCACCTCCACCAGCAGGCCCTTCACGGTCGCCGGATCGGTGCAGCGTGTGTCCTTGACGCGACGTTTCAGCGCCTCCAGCAAGTGCGTGGTGGCACCCACACCGGCGTCGGCCATCAGCAGCGCTGCTTCCAATTCTTCATAGAGCGCCTCATCGATCTTCGTGCCGGTGAAGACCTGGGCGATGCTGGAACCAGTGCGCTGCAGCCCGGCTTTCAGCCGTTGCAGCCAGCTGCTGCGTGAGACCTGAGCCCCCTCCTCGGCCGGAAGGGCAGATGCCGGAGAGGGAAGGCTGGCGGTTTCAGCTGGCTTCGACAACGCCGGCGACGGCTCGGCCGGGTCCGCGTTGCGGGTGGGGTGAGGGGATTTGCGGCGAAAGAAACTGAACATGGATGGCAGCCCGAGAAAAGGGCCGGCGACATTGTAGGCAGTCGGCCCTGACAGCCTGCCTACCTAGAATGCCTCCATGAGCAGTCGGTCGTCCCACCATTCCCCCGAGCGACAACCCCGGTGCGCACCAGCCACCGCGTCCCGACGTGCTGCTGCCCAGGAGGTCCGCATCATTGGCGGCTGTTGGAAGCGATCCAAGTTGCCGGTGCCTTCGCGACCCGGGCTGCGGCCCACGCCCGATCGGGTGCGCGAAACCTTGTTTAATTGGCTGGGCCAAGACCTGACCGGTTGGCGGGTGCTGGATGCCTTTGCGGGCAGCGGCGCTCTGGGTCTGGAGGCCGCTTCCCGTGGTGCCGCCGAGGTTCTGATGCTCGAACGTGAGGCCGATGTGGTGCGCCTCCTGCGCGAGAACCTGCGCCGCCTGGGGGCCGCTCCGGCGCAGGTGCTGGTTCAGGAGGCAGACAGCCTGGCCTGGCTGCGGGGCCCTGTGGCGGCAGGCTTCGACCTGATCCTGCTGGATCCGCCCTACGCCCTGCGCTGGGGTGATGCACTGAGGGCCGCTGCCGCAGCGCACCTGCGACCGGAGGGCTGGCTTTACCAGGAGGATCAGGAGCCGTTTGACCCGGAGCGGCAGCGCGCGGAAGGTTGGGACACCTGGCGGCAGGGGCGTGCCGGTCATGTGCACTTTCAACTGTTGCGCCGATCAAACAGTCTGGCGTCCGACTACACTGTGCCATCTCAGAGCAGGAGCCCGTCTTGACCCCGGTGCCACAGGAACTCACCGCGATCTATCCCGGAACCTTCGACCCGATGACGTTGGGTCACCAGGATCTGATGCGTCGGGCCAGCCGGCTCTTCAGTCGCCTGGTGGTGGCGGTGGCAGCCGGCCACCACAAAAGGACCATGTTCAGCCTCGACGAGCGGCTGGAGATCGCTCAGGAACTGGCCAGGCCGTATCCGAATGTCGAGGTGATCGCCTTTCGCGGCCTGCTGCGCAACTTCGTTGTCGAGCATGGCGGCAAGGTGGTGGTCAGAGGGTTGCGGGCCGTGAGCGACTTTGAATACGAGTTCCAGATGGCGGGCATGAACCGCCAGCTCATGCCGGAGGTGGAGACGCTCTTCCTGACGCCCAGCGATCAGTACCAGTTCGTCAGCGGTACGTTCGTTCGCGAGATCGCTGTGCTGGGTGGTGACGTTTCCAAGTTTGTCGCGCCTTCGGTGCTGGATCGTCTGCAGCGGCGCATTGCTCAAGGGTGACGTCGTTGCCCGATACCCTGGCTGTGGAGGCGCAGGCATGGCGCTGATGATCACCAGCGAGTGCATCAACTGCGATGTGTGCGAGCCGGAGTGCCCGAACCAGGCCATCTCGATGGGTGAGTCGTTCTACGAAATCGACCCGCAGCGATGCACGGAATGCGTTGGCCATTTCGGCGAGCCCCAGTGTGTCCAGATCTGCCCGGTGGAGTGCATCCCGCTCAACCCCTTTCACCTCGAGAGCCGCGAGCAGTTGCAGGCCAAGTACGAGCGCCTGACTGCTCAAGCCCAGGTCCAGGCTGAGACCCGGGCCGAATTTGCCCTCGAAGTGCGCTCCAGCGCGTCGGTTGCGGCTCAGGTTCCGCGGGCGTCGACTGACTGATCACCCGCACGGCCAACCGGCTGGGTCGTGGTCGGCTCCTGGCTCTGTGTGTTGCGCCCGGGCTCGGCAGGCTTTCGCGGTGGCTTGGGCCGCTCAGGTTTGGCGTGGATGAGTCGGGTGGCCTCCGCCATGTCGCCGCTGACCAGTGCGTCCAGGGCCTCCAGGCTGCGATCGATGCCCTGCTGTGTCAGCAGACGCTCGGACTCCGGGGGTTTTCGCAGCACGTAGCCGACCACTTCCGCCCGATCGCCGGGATGGCCGATCCCCAGGCGAAGGCGCCAGAAGTTCGGGCTGCCCAGTTGCGCCTGGATGTCCTTCAGGCCGTTGTGGCCCGCCGCGCCGCCGCCCTGCTTGAGTTTGGCCTGACCCGGCAGCAGATCCAGTTCGTCGTGGACGACCAGGATCTCCGTCGGATCGATCTTGAAGAAGCGTGCCAGCGCAGCGACCGACTTACCGGACAGGTTCATGTAGGTCTGGGGTTCCAGCAACCAGACCACCTCCCCGCGCAGGGTGTGGCGCGCGGCCAGGCCGTGGTAGCTGCGTTCCGGCCGCAGGTTGATGCTCCAGCGGTGGGCCACTTCATCGATCCACCAGAACCCGGCGTTGTGCCGGGTGGCTTCGTACTCCGGACCCGGGTTGCCCAGGCCGACCAGCAGTCGGATCATCTTGTTCTCCAGATGGACTCCATCGAGCTCACGGCCGCCGGTCCTCGCGAGCGGTCGATTGACAGAAGGTCAGAAACGACAAACCCCGCAATGTGCGGGGTTCGGTGGGCTGCGGCTTGTACGGCAACCGAAGAAAGCGGGCCCGAGCAGGGCCCGCCAGGCATCACTTCTTGCCCTTGCCCTTGCCCTTGGCAGGCGCAGCGGCCGGAGCAGCAACGGCAACGATCTCTTCTTCGACGATCGGCACCACCACGGCCACCAGCGGGTTCTTGCGGCCATGCGTGACCACCTTGATGCTGGCATCGAGCTTCAGGTCGTCCACGTGCAGCGACTGGCCCTTGGCCAGACCACCCAGGTCCACGGTCAGGAACTCGGGCAGCTTTTCGGCCAGGCACTCGATCTCGAGTTCGCTGATCACGTGGTTGATCAGGCACTTGTCGAACTTGACGGCCTGGGACTCGGCCTCGTTGACGAAGTGCAGCGGCACCTTCTTGTGGATGCGGGTGGTGGCATCCACGCGCTGGAAGTCGATGTGCAGCACCTGCAGCTTGAAGGGATGCTTCTGCACGTCACGCAGCACCACCTTCTCGGCGGTGCCGGACAGCTCCATTTCCAGCACAGAAGAATGGAAGGCTTCCTTCTTCAGGGCGTGGAACAGTGCGTTGTGATCGAGTTCGATCATCACCGGCTCGCCGGCACCGTAGACGATGCCGGGCACCTTGCCGGCGTGGCGCAGGCGGCGGCTCGCTCCGGTCCCCTGCAGCTCACGCGGGAATGCAACAAATTTCATGGATAACTCCAGGACAGTAAAAAAAGCGCCCGCGACCAGGCGCCTGAGGTGACTGGGCTGGCAGTGCCGACCCAGGTCGTGAAGACGGATCAGAAGTTGTTGTTCTGCTCCGAAAACAGCGAGGTCACCGACTCGCCGTCAGAGATCCGGCGAATGGTTTCAGCAAAGAGGAAGGCCACCGACAGCTGGCGGATCTTGTCGCAGCTCCTGGCCTCGCCACGCAACGGGATGGTGTTGGTGATCACCACCTCATCGAGACGCGAGTTGCGGATGCGGTCTACCGCGGGGCCGGAGAGGATGGGGTGGGTGCAGTAGGCGAAAACGCTCTTCGCACCCCGCTCCTTGAGCACTTCAGCGGCTTTGACCAGGGTCCCGGCGGTGTCGATCATGTCGTCCATGACGACGCAGTTGCGATTCTCGATCTCGCCGATGATGTGCATCACCTCGGACACATTGGCGCGCGGGCGACGCTTGTCGATGATGGCCAGGTCACAGCCCAGTTGTTTGGCCAGCGCCCGGGCGCGCACGACACCGCCCACGTCAGGAGACACCACCACCAAGTCACTGTAGCGCTTGCCCTGCAGGTCGGACAACAGCACCGGCGAGGCGTAGATGTTGTCCACCGGAATGTCGAAGAAACCCTGGATCTGGTCTGCGTGCAGATCCATCGTCAGCACGCGGTTGACACCAGCGGCCTCCAGCATGTTCGCCACGACCTTGGCACTGATGGGCACGCGGGTGGATCGCGGGCGGCGGTCCTGGCGGGCATAGCCGAAGTAGGGAATCACTGCGGTGATGCGCCGGGCCGAGGCGCGCTTGAGCGCATCGACCATCAGCAGCAGTTCCATCAGGTGTTCGTCGGTGGGCGCGCAAGTCGGCTGCACCACGAAGACGTCGCGGGCGCGCACGTTCTGCTGGATCTCGACGGTGACTTCCCCGTCCGAGAAGCGTCCGACGGACGCCTTGCCCAGTTCGACGCGCAGGTCGGCAGCGATTTCCTGTGCCAGCGCCGGATTGGCGTTGCCGGTGAAGAGGAGGGTGTCTGCGAGCATGCTGAGGATCCGGAATCAGGCCGCATTGTCTGCAGCGTGCGGCGCCAGGGGCGGCCGATCAGCAAACAGGCGCCACGCCGGAAACCGACGGGCGCCTGTCGATGTCTTGGCAGGGGAGGAAGGACTCGAACCCTCGCATGTCGGAATCAAAATCCGATGCCTTGACCAACTTGGCGACTCCCCTACACAGGCGCACCAGTCGGCGCACCTCGAAACTCACCGCCTCAATCTGCAGCCCACGCCCACAACGGGTGACGGTCCACACTGTGGCACCTTCGGATCTTCCACTCATCAGGCAAGGCCGCCAAGGCTTGCTCAAGAGCCACAGAAGAACCGTCGGCGCCAGGGTTGCCCCAGGCCCTTGCAAACACCGCGCTGCCTGAACCTGTCATGCGGGCGGGCCCGACACGGCAAGACAGCCAACTCAATGCTTCGTCGACTTCTTTGCAGTGAGCCTGAGCGGCCTCCTGCAAGTCATTGCGAACAAACTTGTTGGGGTCTGCAAGAAAGACCGACATTGTAGATCGTGGGCTGTCCTTGCGCAAGAGGGGGCTGGAAAAAATTGCGGCTGTCGGGATCGCCGCGGCCGGCTTGAGGACGACGAACTGCGAGCTGGGCAGTTCAATCGGTGTCAGGCTCTCCCCGATGCCTTCTACCCAGGCATTGCGACCCCCGATGAAGAAGGGCACGTCCGCGCCCAGTTTCAATCCAATGTCCAGCAGCCGCTGCCGTGTCCAGTCCAGTCCCCAAAGCCGATTCAAGCCCAGCAGGACGGTGGCCGCGTCGGAGCTGCCGCCGCCCAGTCCGGCACCCCAGGGCACCCGCTTCTCGATGCCGATGTGCACGCCCAGATGGCAGCCGCTGACCTCCTGCAGGATGCGCGCAGCCCGCAGGCACAGGTCATCGTCTGGCAGCCTGGTCCCGAGATCCTCGCGACTGATCTGGCCGTCGCGGCGCAGGTCCAGGTGCAGGGTGTCCATCCAGTCGATCAGGACGAAGACCGACTGAAGCAGGTGATAGCCGTCCGATCGACGGCCGACCACATGCAGGAAGAGATTCAGTTTGGCAGGGGCTGGAAGGTCCAGCAGTTGCGTCAGGGCCATAGGCGGAAGGATAGTGCCGGTCGGTCCAACGGTTGGCTGCGCCCGCCTGCAGTTCAGAATCTGGTCGACCAGTGCGGACTCAACGCGGATCGAGCACCAGCCGCAGGGTCACTGGGGGCTCAGGCCGATGGCGGCGCGCCGAGATCCGCCCGTCGGACGCCCGGCGGTTGTCCACGTCCCACCCGGATTGGCGGAATCCGCTGCTGTCCGCAAGGGCCACGACGGGCCCGGGGCTGATGCTGGAAGGACGGCCTTCCATCCAGTCGAACAATGCCAGCAGCGGCACCTGCTCCCCGAGAAGGTCGTCCGACAACTCGTCCACCGACCTGTAGTGCCTGCGTCCTTCTGGCGTGACCAGCCTCGCACCTCGCGGATTCCATTCGGCCCGGCCGATCACGTTGCCCAACGGGCTGGTCAACGACAGTGCGCCCAGGTCAGGGTTGCCGTACAGATCGAAGCTGGCGCTGAAAGAGCGGGAGCTGTCTCCTTCGACCTGGATCGCCAGGCGACCGCTGCGCGTCAGCGGCAACTCCAGCGGCGGAGCCGTCCAGGACTGGCAGCCTGCCAGCAGGAGCCAGCTGCCCCCCCATGCAAGCCTCGCGCTGCGCTGCAACCAGAGTCGCCGCGCCAGGGGCGGCCCGGTCAAAGCCGGACCTTCAGGCGCTGAAGCGTCTGCTTCAGAACCTCGTTGCCGGCGTCGCGGTCCCGGCCGGCGCGCCAGACGGTCAAGGCTGCATCCCGTTGGCCGTCCGACCAGAGCACCTCTCCGAGGTGGGCGGCAATTTCGGCGTCCGGTCGGCGATCGTAGGCGTCGCGCAGCAACTTCAGGGCGTCCTGCCGATTGCCCAACCGGAACTCCACCCAGCCCAGGCTGTCGGTGATGAAAGGGTCTCCCGGGGCCAGCTGCAGGGCTTTGCCAATCAGTTGCCGTGCCTCCTCGAGGCGCAGTCCACGATCCGCCAGGCTGTAGCCCAGGGCGTTGTAGGCGTGCTGCTGGTCGGGCTTGATCTGGATCACCCGCCGCAACAGGCGCTCCATGTCGTCATGTTTGCCGAACTTCTCCTCCAGCAGGGCCTGTTCGTACAGAAACTCGGAGTCGTCCTGAAACCGTGAGTTGGCCTGCTGCAGCAGATCGTAGGCCTCCTGCCAGCGCTGGGCATCTCGCAGGAGCTGCGTCTGTGACAGGACCTTCGAGCGGGCCTGCTCGGGCGTGCCCTCAGGCAGCTGCATCAACAGGGTCTTGGCCTCGTCGACACGACCTTGGCGCGCCAGCACGGAGGCACGGCGTGTCAGTGCTGCAGGGCTGCGGGCTTGCTCGCCCAGTCGATCGAGCCACTCCTGCGCATCCTGGAAGTCACCGAGTTGCTCGCTGGCCTGGGCCAGCATCAGATGCGCCTGCGACAGCTGCTGGGTGATGCCGTCGTCCGCTTCGTCATCGTCAGCTCCGTCCGCCGACGCTTGTGCGGCCTGATCCGCCACCTGGCGATGGCGCAGTTCGACGAAACGCTTCAGGGCGTCCCGGGCCCGGGCAGGCTGACCCAGTTCCAGCTGGAGCGCGCCCTGCATCAGCCAGGCCGACGCCAGCTGGGGGTCGGACGCGGTGGCCGCTTCCAGAGTGCTGGCGGCCTCCTTGAATCGCTGAGCCGCCGTCAATCGGCGGGCATACCCGATGCGCACGATGCCGGCTGCCGGCCTGGCGTTGTTCAAATAGGTTGTCACCAGCGACTCGGCGCCCGGTTCGTGGTCCATCAGTTCCAGGCCGATCACAGCCGCGCCATCCGAGGTTGCATCCAGCGCCTGAGCCTCCCGGGCCGCATCCACCGCTCGCGACAGCTCGCCTGCCGCCATGCGCAGGCGGGCTGTGGACAGCAAGGCGGGCAGCCGCGTCGCCGGTGCGTCCCTCCAGGGCTTCAGGAGGGCATCCAGAAGCGGTACGAGGGCGGCCGCCTGCTGGCCCTTCACGACCAGTCGTGGCAGGCCCAGCAGGACGGCGGGACGCTGAGGCGCAGGCGTCAGTTCGATCCAGGCCCTGGCGGCCTCGGCGGCCTCGTTGGCACGTCCGAGCGCAGCCAGGATCTGTGCCTGCACTTCAGCTGCAGCAACGGAGCGGGGCAGGGTCTGCCGCCAGGTCTTCAGGGTCGCCACTGCCGGTTCCGGCGCCCGGGCCTGAACCGCCATGTCCACCGCCCGGCGGAACAGCTGCTCGTCCTTGTACCGCCGTGCCAGAGCGGTCATGCGCTGGATGGCCTGAGCGGCTTCGCCCTGGCGCAGATCGAGTTCGCTCACGAGGATCTGGGCAAACAGCTCGGCGTCCAGGGCCGAAGGTGCCGCCACCGAGGTAGGTGCGGCGACCGCCAGCGCGCCCTGGGCCATCGCCAGAGGTGAGCACAGTGCGCCTGCAAGCAGCCAGGAGGCTCGACGGCGTCTGGCTCGCCCTGCGAGCGAGGATCGGCCGATGGCGAGCGGAGGGGGGGGCGACAGGGTCATGGGGACTCGGAGCTGTGTGGATCCATTCTAGGAGGCAGTGGGCTGGCCATTCCTCGTGCCTGGAATCCCCAGAAAGCGGGCGACCGACCGGGGCTTTGATAATGCGCGGATGCCGGAGTTGCCAGAAGTTGAAGTCACCCGCCGTAGTCTGGCCGGACCGCTGGAGGGGGCGATGTTGCTGCGCGTCTGGCAGGGCAAGGCACTGAGGTGGCCGTTGGGCGTCAGCCCGTCGGTCTTGGCTGGCCGGCGCATCGGCGCCCTGCAGCGTCGCGGCAAGTACCTCTGGATGCCCTTGGAGCCTGCGTCTGCCGGCGGCGAAATCCGTGCGGAACCCTCGCCCGGATTGCTGCTGCATCTGGGCATGTCCGGCAGCCTGGATCTGTTCTCCTCGGCTGCAGTGGCGCCGCGTCGTCTGCACGACCATTTCGAGTGGATCACCGATCGCGGGGTGCTGCGCTTGCACGATCCGCGGCGCTTTGGTGCGGTGGTCTGGTCGGTAAGTCTGGATCTGCCGCCAGCTGCGGGCCTGCTGGCCAGTTTGGGCGTGGAACCGTTGGAACCAGGGTTCACGGCGGCCCGGTTGCGCGCCGGGCTGGCCGGGCGGCGGGTGTCGGTCAAGCAGGCGCTTCTGGCTGGGGATGTGGTGGTCGGCGTCGGCAACATCTACTGCTCTGAAGCACTGTTCGTGGCGGGCATCGACCCGCGTACGCCAGCAAATCGGGTCGGTCCTGTGCGCTGCGCCCGGTTGGTCGAGGCTGTGCGGCAGGTCTTGGGCCGCGCCTTGGAGGCGGGGGGCTCGACCCTGCGAGACTTCCACGATGCTCAGGGTCGAGCCGGCGCTTTTCAGGAGCAGGCTGCGGTCTATGGCCGAGAGGGCCAGTCCTGCCGCCGCTGTGGTGCCAAGGTGCAGCGCATTCAGCAGGGGCAGCGGTCGACCTATTTCTGCCCCAGCTGCCAGCATCGCTGATCGGGGAGAGGATTTGATCAAATTTGCCGATTTGATCGACTTTGCCTGCAAGTTCAGATGAAACAGGGCATCAAAGTGTGAGCAGCTTCCGCAGGATCGAGGGGGGCGGCACCCGAGGCCCGGGGCCTGCGCTACCATGATCCGCAATACCGCCCGCCTGGTTGAAGGCCCTGTGATGACCGATTCCCATTCCCCCACGAACACGCCGCCGACGGCTGCGCCTGCGGTGCACGAACCCTTCGTGCGCAGCCTCGACGCACTCGGCCTGTGGCGGCAGGCGCTGGAGGAAAGGGTGCGCGACCTGGTGCGCTACCTGCGTGAACAGAGCCTGCTGGACGAGGCGGCCAGCGACATGCTCGATTCGCTGCGTCAGCGTCTGGCAGGCGAGAAGCTGGTGGTGGCCTTTGTCGCCGAGTTCTCGCGCGGCAAGTCCGAGCTGATCAACGCCATCTTCTTTGCCGACAACAAGCGCCGCATCATGCCGGCTTCGCCCGGGCGCACCACCATGTGCCCCGTCGAGCTGGGCTGGGATCCGGAGGATCCGCCCGGGCTGTCCCTGTTGCCCATCGAGACCCGGCTGGAGGGTGCATCCCTGACCGAGCTGCGTGGCAAGCCCGCTGCCTGGATGCGCAAGTCGGTGGATGTGAACGACCCGGCCAGTTTTGCCCAGGCACTCACCGCGGTGATGGACACCCGCCTGTCCAGCGTCGACGAGGCCCGGGCGCTGGGTTTCTGGAACGACGACAACCCCGCCGACAACCCGCCGCAGACGGCCGATGGGCAGGTGGAGGTGCCGCGCTGGCGCCATGCCGTGATCAACGTGCCGCACCCCTTGCTCAAGCGTGGCTTGGTGGTGCTGGACACCCCGGGACTGAACGCGATCGGCGCAGAGCCGGAATTGACGGTCGGGCTGCTGCCCAGCGCCCACGTGGTGGTGTTTGTGCTGGGGGCCGACACCGGTGTCACCAAGTCGGACCTCGAAATCTGGCGCGACCACCTGGCGTCCCAGGCGCTGACGCGTTATGTGGTGCTCAACAAGATCGATGCGTTGTACGACCCGCTGTCCAGCGTGGAGTACAGCGAGGCGCAGATCGCCCATCAGTGCAGCCAGGTGGCCAAGACGCTGCAGATGCCGCTGACCCGTGTGTTCCCTCTGTCGGCAAGGCAGGCGCTGGAGGCGCGGGTGGAGGGCAACTCCCGCCTGTTGCTGGATTCGCGCCTGCTGGCGCTGGAGCAGGCGCTGGCGCAGCAACTGCTGCCGCAGCGCCGCTCGGTGTTCGAGCAGCTGACGCTGGAGGCGTTGGCCGTGGTGCAGCAGCAGACGGTGCGCAACCTCACCGACCTGCGCCGTCATCTGGCCGAGCAGCTGTTGGAGCTGCGCGAATTGCGCGGCAAGAACAGCGGCCGGGTCAAGCTGATGCTGCAGCGGGTGGCGGCAGAGACGGGTGAGTTCGAGGCCTGCACCACGCAGTTGTCTGCGTTGCGGGCGGTGCATGGGCGCATGCTCAAGGAGTTGATGCAGCAGCTTTCGGGTGAGCGGCTCAAGCACGAGGTGGACGGCATGATCGCGTCGATCCGCGACTCGCTGCTCAAGCTGGGGGCCAAACGCTCCTACGCCCAACTGTTCGATTCGCTGCGGCGCATGCTCGACGATGCGCAGAAGCGCAGCCAGGACGTGCGCGACATGCTGGGGGCCTATTTTTCCCGGTTGAACAGCGAGTTCGGCTTCAGCCTGGTGGCGACTTCCACGCCGGAGCTGTCGCGTTTCCGTGACGACCTCGCACTGATCGAGCGCAACTACATTCAGTACCTGGGCCTGAGCCAGGCGATTCGGCTGGCTCAGCCGCGCTTCCTGGACCAGTTCCGTCGCATGCTGATCTCGCGGCTGCGCGTGGTTTTCGAGGGTGCGGCCAGCGAGATCGAGCTCTGGAATCGCACCGCCTCGTCGCAAGTTGACGTCCAGCTGCGCGAGCGGCGCAAGGCCTTCAAGCGCCGGCGCGATTCACTGGAGCGCATCCAGAGTGCGGCCAGCGAGCTGGAACTGCGCCTGGGTGAGCTCGATGCCCAGGACGGTCGCCTGGCCAGCATCGAGGTGCACCTGGCTCAGCTGTTCGAAGGGGCCCGTCGGGCCGCCACGCAACGGGAGTTCGAAGCCACCGACAGTTCGCCGGCCTCTGCCTTCATGCCGTTGACCTCGCTGCCGCCGGCCCGGCCCACCGTCAAAGGGCCGATGCTGCACCCGCTGCCTGTGCTGGATGCGTTGCCGGTGCTGGAGCCCCTGCCCACGCTTGCAACGGGTGTGGCGCTGGAGTCTCCCCTGGGCGGCGAGACAGGCCCCGCAAGCTCCGGCCAGCGCGCGATCCAGGCTTGACTTGAACCCTGGATCGACGAATCGATGACCATGGCACCGGGGGCCCGGGGCGGCGCGGACGCGCTGGCCAGTGGCCTGGACGAGCTCCAGACGCCCTCTGCCGAAGCCCTGTCGGACTTGCTGGTGGCGTGGCAGCGGGTGCAGGGACGGCACGACCTGCCTTGGCAGGGCACGCGCGATCCCTATCGGGTCTGGTTGTCGGAGGTGATGCTGCAGCAGACCCAGGTGGCGACGGTGCTCGGCTACTTCCCGCGCTTCCTGGAGCGGTTCCCCGACGTGAGGGCACTGGCCGAGGCGGAACTGGACGAGGTGCTCGGGCTGTGGAGCGGTCTGGGGTATTACTCCCGCGCCCGCAACCTGCACCGCTGTGCACGGCAGGTGGTGGAGCGGCACGGCGGCGTGTTCCCTTCGAGCGCGGCCGGGTTGGTTGAACTGCCCGGGATCGGGCCGTCCACGGCAGCGGCCATTGCAGCCTTCTGCCAGGGGGAGCGGGTTTCCATCCTGGACGGCAATGTCAAGCGCGTGCTGAGCCGGGTGCTGGGTTTTCCGGGCGACCTCTCAGAGGCTCGCCACGAGCGGCAATTGCACCGTCTGGCACAGGACCTCCTGCCCTCCGCGGCGTCGCAGATGCCAGCCTACACCCAGGGATTGATGGACTTGGGGGCCACCGTCTGCCTGCCTCGCCAGCCGCGCTGCGAAGCCTGTCCCTGGTCCGCTCGCTGCCTTGGTTTGTCGCAAGGGCGTGCCCAGGACTATCCGTTGCGCACGCGCAAACTCAAGCGCAAGTCACAGCAGGATTGGTGCCTCTGGCTGGTGGATCCACAGCGCGACGCCGTGTGGCTGCAACAACGCCCGGCCCGTGGCATCTGGTCCGGGCTGTGGTGCTGGCCCCTCTTTTCCGACGAAGCAGCTTGCCAGGCGGCGTCAGCCGCCGTGCAGCCGGGAACGCAGTTGCGGTCGTTGCCCGGCTTCCTGCATGTGCTGACCCATCGGGACTGGACCCTGCACCCGCGGCGACTGAGCCTGTCCGGTCCGGTGCCGGATCATGATCTGGAGCGGGTGCTGGGGGCCGGGCGCTGGTGGACCCGTGCCGAGTGGTCGAAGCTGGGTTTGCCGGCGCCAGTGCGCCGAGAGCTGACGGCGGCCTGATCTGCAGATTGTGTCCGGCGTTGAGGGCAACTCCCCCTTCAGCCCGCCTCGATCATTCGGTGACGATCCGGTGGCGACGCAGGAAGCCATCCACCAGGGCCAGCCGCACGCGGGGATCCGGCAGTGCCATGAGCTTGTGCCGTGTGGCCAGCGGCAGCGGCAGCAGCTCGCACCAACGGTTGGCCACCCAGCCGGCCTGGTCGAGTCGATGCGGAAGCGCAAAGGGGTGCTGATCGCGCTGCGCCAACGCGGCGATGGCCCGCTCCAGGGCTTTCACGCAACCGATCTGTTCCCGCGGCGGTGTCAGCTCCTGATCCGCAGGAAGTTCAAGGGCGTCCGCCAGCCAGAGCCCGTCCTCACGCTGGCGGGCATCACGCCAGAGGAAGCGGCCCGTTCCCCGGCACTGCACCTGCAGGATGCCGGGTCGTTCGCTGTCGCAGTCGACGATCTGGGCCAGGCAGCCGGTGACTTCAAAGTGGGCGCCGGCCTGCGACTGCCGCAGCTCGCCGCCCTGATTGAGGGTGACGACCCCGAAGGCGCTGCCTTCGCGCAGGCAGTTGCTGACCAGGTCGGTGTAGCGGGCCTCGAACACCCGCAGGGGCAGCAGCCCGTCAGGGAACAGCACGGTGCCCAGCGGAAACAAGGCCAGCGGTCGCCATGCACCCTCCACTCCCTGCGGGCTCATCCTGGGTTCAGCGGCACCGGCAGTCATCGGTGGGGCGAGGTCAGGCTTCCTCGCGCGCTTCCAGCTCGCGGTGCCGGATCAGCGTGGCCAGATGGGGGCGGTAGCGTGCGGCCAGCGTCTCCACGGCATAGACCGAGCGGTGCTGGCCGCCGGTGCAGCCCAGTGCCACGGTGAGGTAGCTGCGCTGGTCTTGTTCGTAGGCCGGCAACCAGCGGTCCAGGAAGGTGGCGATCTGGTCCAGCATTTCGCTGACTTCCGGCTGCGCGCGCAAGAAGTCCGCCACACCGGGATCCCGACCGGTCAGGGCGCGAAGTTCGCGCACATAGTGCGGGTTGGGCAGCACCCGCAGGTCGAAGACCAGGTCGGCATCGCGCGGCACCCCATGCTTGAAGGCGAAGGACTCGAACACCAGCGCCAGCGCATGGTGAGCGGTGCCACCCAGCTGCCGCACCCAGGCGCGCAGTTGGGCGGGGCGCAGGTCGCTGGTGTCGATCACGGTGCTGGCTTCGCGCAGGTTGACCAGCATCTCGCGCTCGCGTTCGATGCTTTCGATGAGGGCGCTGCGCGATTCGTTGCCGCTTTCTCCGGGCAGCAACGACAGGGGATGACGGCGGCGTGTTTCAGAAAATCGCCGCACCAGCGTTTCCGTGCGTGAATCCAGGAACAGCGACAACACCGGTGTGCCCTCGCTGCGCAGCTCCCGGATCAGGGGCAGCAGCCGGGGCAATGAGTCCGGATTGCGCACATCAGCGGCCACTGCGATGCGGCAGATGCCGCGCTGGCGCTGCAGCTCGATGAACAGGCGCAGCAGTTCGGTGGGCAGGTTGTCCACGCAGAAGTAGCCTGCGTCCTCAAGTGCGTTGAGGGCCACTGACTTGCCGGATCCGGAAATGCCGGAGATCAACACCACCGGCGGCTTTTCACCGCCGTGTTCACTGCGCTGGACGTTGCCGAGCGGAGCGCTGGAGGGTGGGGGCAGGTCAGAGGTGTCGGAGGAGGGCATCGGAAGTCAAGGCGCGGCGAGTTCGCCCAATTGGAGCTCTGGGGCCTGTCCATTGTCCACGCACTCCAGCATTTCCCGGGCATGGGCCAGGCTGGCCTTCGAGTCTGCGTGGCCTCCAAGCATGCGGGCCACTTCGACGATGCGTGCCTGACCCTCGATTGGCCGGACGTCGCTGTGCGTACTGCCGCATTCGGTGATCTTGCTGACCAGCAGGTGCCGATCGGCACAGGCTGCCACCTGCGCCAGGTGGGTGACGGCCAGGACCTGGCGTTGGCTGCCGAGTTGTCGCATCAGCCTGCCCACGGTGTGGGCCACCGCACCACCGATGCCGGCGTCCACCTCGTCGAAGATCAGCGTGCCCGCACCGTGTTCGATGGCCTCGGGCCGCACGCTGTCGGTGACGGCGATGGCCAGGGCGATGCGGGAAAGTTCTCCCCCGGAAGCCACCTTGCCGATCGGTCTCGGGTGGCTGCCAGCGTGGCCGGCGACGCAGAACTCCACGGACTCCAGTCCCCAGGCCTGCGGCTCATCGAGTGCCGTCAGCTGGATCTCGAAGCGCCCTCCCGCCATGCCCAGGGTCTGCATCGCCGCAGTGATGCTTTGGCTCCAGGCCGGTGCGGCCTTCCTGCGCAGGGCCGAAATGCGTCGGGCCTCCTCCAGGAAGGACCGCTGGGCGGCCTCGGCGTCACGAGCCAGGCCTTCCAGATCGGTGGCCGCGTCCAGCGCCCGCAATTCGTCTCGCCAGGCGGCCAGGGTCTGTGGCAACTCCTCCGGCGGGCGGCGAAAGCGGCGCGCCAAGCCCACCCAGGCCGACAGGCGTGCGTCCACCTCACCGAGCCGGTCAGGGTCCAGTTCGGTGCGACGCAACGCCGCGTTCAGGCTGTGGGTCACGTCGTCCAGGTGTGCCTGTGCTGCCTGCAGCACCTCGGTTGCACTTCGCAGCGCCGGGTCGAAGCCCGAGACCGACGTCAGTGCATCCATGGCCCGGGAGGTCAGGTGGCTGGCGCTGATCTCCGATTCGCTCAGGCAGTCCAGGGCCAGTTGCAGCGCGTCAAGAATGGACTGCGCGTGGGCCAGTTTCTGATGCTCGGCATTGAGTTCAGGCCACTCCTGATCGCCAGGGGCCAGCCGATCGAGTTCCGCGATCTGCCAGGCCAGGCGTTCGCGCTCATTCTCCCGGGCGTCCCCAAGGCGGCGGGCCTCCGCCAACCGCAGGCGGGCAGCCTGCCAGAGGCTCCAGCGCCTGGCAAGCTCACGGTTGTCCAGCCCCGCATGGTCGTCCAGCAGCGCACGCAGTGCTGCTGGACGGGTCAGGCTCTGCCAGGCATGCTGGCCGTGGATGTCCAGCAGCCATTCGCCCAGTTCACGCAGCTGACCCTGTGTGGCCGTGCTGCCGTTGATCCACGCCCGGCTGCGGCCCTGGTGGTCCACCGTGCGGCGCAGCAGCAACACCTCTTCCGCAGCAAAGCCGTTGTGTTCCAGCCATTGCTGCGCCTGTGGCGGAATCCGGCTGAATTCCGCCGCAATCTCGGTGCGTGTCGCGCCCTCGCGCACCACCCCGGCGTCAGCGCGGCCGCCCAGCGCCAGCTGCAGGGCGTCGATCAGGATCGACTTGCCGGCACCGGTCTCGCCGGTCAGCACGGCAAACCCGGCGCCAAACTCCACCTCCAGCGAGGTGACGATGACGAAATCTCGCAGCGACAGCCGCTCCAGCATCAGAGTCCTCCGTCGCCAGGCGGCGCGCCTTCGTTCCAATGCAGCTTGCGCCGCAGCGTGGCGTAGTAGTTCCAGCCGCGCGGGTGCAGGAAGCGCACTCGATGCTCGGAGCGCCGCACGCAGATGCGGTCCCCATGCAGCAGGCTGGCCAGCGACTGCATGTCGAAGTTGGCGCTGCACTCCCGCCCGCTGACCAGCTCGATGCTGACCTCTCCGGAGTCCGGCAGCACGATGGGGCGGTTCGACAGCATGTGCGGCGCAATCGGCACCAGCAGCCAGCCGGACACGCCCGGATGCAGGATCGGCCCGCCGGCCGACAGCGCATAGGCGGTCGAGCCGGTGGGGGAGGACAGGATCAGGCCGTCGGCGCGGAAATTGGCGACGAACTGGCCGTCCACTTCCACCCTCAATTCCACCATCGCCGTGGCGGTGCTGCGGGTGACCACGTCGTTCATCGCCACCGCCTCGTAGATCGACTCGCCGCTGCGCAGCACCCGGCCCTGCAGCATCGCGCGGTGCTCTTCCTCGTAGTCTCCGCCGATCATGGCCTTCAGAACCTGGGCCACCCGTGCGACCGGAATGTCGGTGATGAAACCCAGCCGCCCCTGATTCACGCCGATCATGGGCAGGTCATAACGTGCCAGGTCACGGGCAATGCCCAGCATCGTGCCATCACCGCCCACCACGATGGCCACGTCGCATTGACGCCCCAGGGCATCTGCGGACAGAGCCGGGTAGTCGCGGATGCCGGTGTTTTGTGCCGTCTGCTCCTCCAGCGTCACATCCAGCCCGAGCCGCGTGAGCAGATGTCCGATGTCCTCCAGCAGCGGGCGCATGCCGCGGGCTTGATGTTTGCCCACGAGTGCCGCGTGTCGGAATCGGTTGCCCATGCGGGAAATTACACCACAGGGACACGCACCAGCCGTGACACCCTGGATGCGCGCGCGCGCCGGTTCCACTCTTCAGGTTCTCGTGCCGGATCCAAGGGGCCGTCCTAAAATTGACGACATGCTCGACGACCGCGCCAAGCTCCTCCTGAAGACCCTGGTCGAGCGCTACATCGCCGATGGCCAGCCGGTGGGCTCCAGAACCCTGTCCAAGACCTCGGGGCTGGAGTTGTCGCCTGCGACCATCCGCAACGTGATGTCCGACCTGGAGGACCTGGGCTTGATCGCCAGCCCACACACCTCCGCTGGGCGGGTGCCCACCGCGAGGGGCTACCGTCTGTTTGTCGATGCCATGCTCACTGCGCGCCCGCTCTCGGGCCTGGATTCGACTGCGGCGGTGGGTGGTGCTCAGGTGGAGCCGTTGCAGCCCGATCAGCCGCGTCGCGTCATTGCCAATGCTGCGCAGATGTTGTCGAGCCTGTCGCACTTTGTGGGTGTGGTGACAGTGCCTCGGCAGGCGGGCGTGTTTCGACACATGGAGTTCGTCCGACTGGGCGAGCGCCGTGTGCTGCTGATCCTCGTGACGTCGGAAGGTGACGTCCAGAACCGGGTGCTCTTCACGCGGCAGGACTACAGCCAGGCTCAACTGTCGGAGGCCACTCAATACCTCAATGCCCATTGCGCCGGCCTGAGTCTTGAAGCCGTGCGTGAGCGCCTCAAGGGCGAGGTGGATGCCCTGCGCACCGAAATCGCCTCGCTGATGCAGGCTGCGGTGCAGGCAGGCAGTGATGCGGCCAGCGACGAGGCCCAGCAGGTGGTGATCGCCGGCGAGCGCAACCTGCTGGGGGTGCAGGATTTCGGCAGTGACCTGGGCTCGCTGCGCAAGATGTTCGATCTGTTCGAGCAGAAGACTCAGCTGCTGCGGCTGCTCGACGGCTCCAGCCGGGCGGACGGCGTGCGCATCTACATCGGTGGAGAAAGCGCGGTGGTGCCGTTCGAGGAACTCTCGGTGGTGTCCTCACCTTACGAGGTGGACGGCCAGGTGGTCGGCACCCTCGGCGTCATCGGCCCCACCCGCATGGCCTACGATCGCATGATCCAGATCGTGGACATCACGGCCCGGCTGGTCGGGAACGCACTGAGCCAGAAGTGATCCCTGTGGGAGGCCTGCGCCCGACCGCCTAGAATCCGCTTCCCTCTGGGCCGTTAGCTCAGTTGGTCAGAGCAGAGGACTCATAATCCTTTGGTCGTTGGTTCAAGTCCAACACGGCCTACCAGGGGAGCGGGCGTTGCCGGGAATGGCTTCGTTCGCTTGACACGTTGAATTGAACTCCTGCATAATCGCAGGCTCTGCTGGGTTGAGTGCACATCTTGAGGTGTGTGGCGCGACTCGGTTTCGCCCCCAGGCGCAGATTCGGGTGGTGAGTCGGCAGGCTCGGCCCGTCTCTGTGACACGGGCCCAAGACTGTCCGTAACACTGGCCAATTGGCTGATGGTGCGGGATAAGTTGGGAACAAGACATGATCCAAATGCAATCGCGACTGGATGTCGCGGACAACACCGGTGCGAAGTCCGTCATGTGCATCAAGGTGCTTGGCGGGTCCAAGCGTCGTTATGCGGGCGTTGGCGACGTGATCAAGGTCAGCATCAAGGAAGCTGCTCCGCGTGGTCGCGTCAAGAAGGGCGAGGTCTACAACGCCGTGGTCGTTCGTACGGCCAAGGGTGTGCGTCGCCAGGACGGCTCGCTGATCAAGTTCGATGGCAATGCGGCCGTGCTGCTGAATGCCAAGTTGGAGCCCATCGGCACCCGCATCTTCGGCCCGGTCACCCGCGAACTGCGGACCGAGCGTTTCATGAAGATCGTGTCTCTGGCTCCCGAAGTGCTCTGAGCCGAGGGCGAGGAAGAGTCATGAACAAGATTCGCAAAGGCGACCAGGTCATCGTGTTGACGGGTCGCGACAAGGGCAAGCGTGGTACGGTTTCTGTCCGTGTCGATGCCGATCACCTGTTGGTTGAGGGTGTGAACGTGGCCAAGAAGCACGTTCGCCCCAATCCCATGAAGGGAACGACCGGCGGCATCGTTGACAAGACCATGCCGATCCATCAATCGAACGTGGCCATTTTCAATCCGGCTTCGGGCAAGGCGGATCGGGTGGGCATCAAGCTCCTGGAGGACGGCAAGAAGGTGCGCGTCTACAAGTCCAGTGGCGAAGAGATCAAGGCCTGAGGCAGGAAACAGCAATGGCTAATCAACAAGCTCGCCTGCAAGCCTTCTATCGCGAGAAGGTGGTTCCGGATCTGGTGGCCAAGTTTGGCTACAAGTCTGTCATGGAGGTGCCGCGCTTCGAGAAGATCACCCTGAACATGGGTGTGTCCGAGGCGGTGTCCGACAAGAAGGTGATGGATCATGCTGTCGGTGATCTGACCAAGATTGCTGGCCAGAGGCCGGTGGTCACCAAGTCTCGCAAGGCCATCGCGGGTTTCAAGATCCGCGAGAACGTGCCCATCGGTTGCATGGTGACCCTGCGTGGCGTGCGCATGTTCGAATTCCTGGATCGTTTCGTGACCATCGCGCTGCCGCGTGTGCGTGACTTCCGGGGTATTTCCGGCCGCTCCTTTGACGGGCGTGGAAACTACAACATCGGCGTCAAGGAACAGATCATCTTCCCGGAAATCGAGTACGACAAGGTGGATGCTCTGCGTGGTCTGAACATCAGCATCACGACGTCGGCCCGAACCGATGATGAGTGCAAGGCGCTGCTGAGTGCCTTCCGCTTCCCGTTCAAGAACTGAGGTGTTACGTGGCTAAACTCTCTCTCAAGCAGCGCGAAGAAAAGCGCGAGAAGCTGGTCGCCAAGTACGCCAAGAAGTACGCGGAACTGAAGGCGACCATTGCTGACCAGGGTAAGTCCGAGGACGAGCGCTACCTCGCCCGTCTGGCGCTGCAGCAACTGCCTCGCAACGCCAACCCCACCCGTTTGCGCGCCCGTTGCGAAATCACCGGTCGTCCGCGCGGCACGTTCCGCAAGTTCGGTCTGGGACGCAGCAAGATTCGTGAACTGGCCTTCCGTGGCGACATCCCTGGTGTCGTCAAGGCGAGCTGGTAAGTCGGCGTCCACAGGGCACGAACAGGAGAAATCCAATGAGCATGAGTGATCCCATTGCGGACATGCTGACCCGTATCCGCAACGCGCAGATGGTCGAAAAGGCCAATGTCGCGGTGCCGTCCTCGAAGTTGAAGGTTGCGATTGCCCAGGTCCTGAAGGACGAAGGCTATATCGATGGATTCAACATCAAGACCGAATCGGGCAAGAGCGAACTGCAGATTGCGCTGAAGTACTACGCCGGGCGTCCGGTGATTGAGCGCATCGAGCGTGTCAGCCGTCCCGGCCTGCGCATTTACAAGGGCCGCCACAACATCCCGCAGGTCATGAATGGCCTGGGTGTTGCCATTGTCACCACGCCGCAGGGTGTGATGACCGACCGCAAAGCACGCGCCGCCGGTATCGGCGGTGAAGTGCTCTGCTACGTCGCCTGATAGGGGGTGCAGGAATGTCCCGAGTAGGAAAAATGCCGGTCGCCATCCCGCAAGGCGTGGATGTGGCGGTGACGGCTGAACAGATCAGCGTGAAGGGTGCTCAGGGTGCCTTGGTGCGTGCGCAGAACGCGCTGGTCCAGGTGGCTGCGGAAAATGGTCGACTGACCTTCGCCCCGGCCAACGAGACCGCTGAAGCGAACGCGATGTCCGGAACGATGCGTGCCCTTGTGGCCAACATGGTGACCGGGGTGAGCAAAGGCTTTGAGCGCAAGCTGAACCTGGTCGGCGTGGGTTTTCGTGCCCAGACCCAAGGCCAGAAGCTGAATCTGCAGATCGGTTTCTCGCATCCGGTGGTCAAGGAAATGCCGGCAGGCATCAAGGTCGAGTGCCCGACGCAGACGGAGATCGTCATCAAGGGCGCCGACCGCCAGGTCGTCGGTCAGGTTGCCGCCGAGGTGCGTGCCTTCCGTCCCCCTGAGCCTTACAAGGGCAAGGGCATCCGATATTCGGATGAGAAGGTCACCCTCAAGGAAACCAAGAAGAAGTAAGGAGCGGCAGCATGTTGACCAAAAAAGAGCAACGACTGCGCCGGGCTCGCCAGACCCGGGCGCGGATCGCGCTGCAGTGTGCGGCGCGGCTGTCCGTGTTCCGCAGCAATCTTCACATCTATGCCCAGGTCCTCTCGGAGGACGGTGGCAAGGTGCTGGCCAGCGCATCCACGCTGGAAAAGTCGGTTCGCGAGCAACTCGGCGCTTCGGGCAAGGGCGGCAACGCCGCTGCCGCGACGCTGGTGGGCAAGTTGATCGCCGAAAAGGCCAAAGCTGCCGGCATCGAAAAGGTGGCGTTCGACCGCTCGGGTTTTGCTTACCACGGCCGCGTCAAGGCCCTGGCCGAGGCGGCCCGCGAAGCCGGCCTGCAGTTCTGATCGGCCCCGCAGCATTCGAAGGAACAGGAAATGGCTAAGTTTCAACCGAAGGTTGCTGACGAGGGTCGCGACGACGGCATGCGCGAGAAGATGATCCAGGTGAACCGCGTGACCAAAGTGGTCAAGGGCGGTCGGATCATGGGTTTCGCAGCATTGACGGTGGTCGGTGACGGTGACGGTCGCGTCGGCATGGGCAAGGGCAAGGCCCGAGAAGTGCCGGTGGCGGTCCAGAAGGCGATGGAGCAAGCTCGTCGCAACCTGGTCAAGATCCCGCTGCGCAACGGTACCGTGCACCACAATGTGACCGGCGAACATGGCGCAGCCCGCGTTCTGCTGGCTCCGGCTCCGGCCGGTACCGGCATCATCGCCGGTGGTCCGATGCGTGCTGTGTTCGAAGTGCTCGGCATCACGGACATCGTCGCGAAGAGCCTCGGCTCCAGCAACCCGTACAACATGGTGCGAGCCACGTTCGACGCCTTGAAGCATGTGACCACTGCCTCTGAGGTGGCGGCCAAGCGCGGCAAGTCGGTCGAAGAGATCTTCAACTGATCGGCCGGGAGCGAAAGATGTCCGAGCAAAAGACAGTCAAGATCAAGCTGATCAAGAGCCCGATCGGAACCAGGTCCGACCACCGCGCGACGGTGCGGGGACTGGGTCTTCGTCGCATGAACAGCGAGTCCGTGCTGGAAGACACCCCGGCGGTGCGCGGCATGATCAACAAGGTTTCCTATCTCGTGAAGGTGCTCTGAGCACCCACGGGAGAGAAGGCAAGTCATGGAACTCAATACGATCCAGCCGGCATCGGGTGCCAAGCACACGAAGCGTCGCGTCGGTCGCGGCATCGGCTCGGGCCTGGGCAAGACCGCAGGTCGCGGCCACAAGGGTCAAAAGTCCCGCGCTGGCGGCTACCACAAGGTCGGCTTTGAAGGCGGCCAGATGCCGCTGCAGCGTCGTCTGCCCAAGCGTGGCTTCAAGTCGGCACTGCTGAAGTACAACGCCGAGGTGAACCTGTCGCAGTTGCAGGCTCTGCCGGTCGAAGAAATCGACATGGCCGTCTTGAAGCAGGCCGGTTTGGTGGGTCAGCTGATCAAGAATGTGAAGGTGGTCAAATCAGGTGAACTGACCAAGAAGGTCAACCTGAAGGGCATCGGCGCGACCGCCGGAGCCAAGGCAGCCATCGAAGCCATCGGCGGAACGCTGGGCTGAGCTTCGGCGACGGACGTAAAACAGGATCTCTGTGGCTACCAACGCAACTCAGCTGGCGCGCAGTGGCAAGTTCGGTGACCTGCGTCGCCGGCTCGTCTTCCTGTTGCTGGCTCTGGTGGTGTACCGCATCGGTGCGCACATTCCGGTGCCCGGCATCAATCCCGAACAACTCGCGGAGTTGTTCAAGGGGCAGCAGGGCGGGATCCTGAACCTGTTCAACATGTTCTCGGGCGGGGCGCTGTCGCGTTTCACGGTCTTTGCGCTGGGCATCATGCCCTACATTTCCGCGTCGATCATCATGCAGTTGATGACCTACGTGGTGCCGACGCTCGAGGCCCTGAAGAAGGAAGGCGAGGCAGGACGTCGCAAGATCACACAGTACACACGCTACGGTACTCTGGGTTTGGCGATTTTCCAGTCCCTGGGCATTGCACTGGCTCTGGAGGGTTCGGCTGGATTGGTGATCGATCCGGGGCCGATGTTCCGGGTCAGCGCCATCGTGAGCCTGACGGCCGGGACCATGTTCCTCATGTGGCTGGGCGAGCAGATCACCGAGCGGGGGCTGGGTAACGGCATCTCGATTCTGATCTTCGCAGGTATCGCCGCAGGCCTGCCCAGCGCCATCGGCGGTCTGCTGAACCTGGTGAACACGGGTGCGATGAGCATCATCGCGGCGCTGTTCATCGTCGCCCTGGTGGGGCTGGTGACGTTCGCTGTGGTGTTTGTGGAGCGTGGTCAGCGAAAGATCCTGGTCAACTACGCCAAGCGTCAGGTGGGCAACAAGGTCTATGGCGGGCAATCGTCGCATCTGCCGCTGAAGATCAACATGTCCGGGGTCATCCCGCCGATCTTTGCGTCGTCGATCATCCTGCTGCCGGCGACCGTGGTGGGCTGGTTTGCGACCGGTGACGGCTTGCGGTGGTTGAAGGACATCTCCTCGGCTTTGTCGCCGGGACAGCCGATCTATGTGCTGCTGTATGCGGCGATGATCGTGTTCTTCTGCTTCTTCTACACGGCCCTGGTGTTCAACAGCCGTGAGACTGCAGACAACTTGAAGAAGAGCGGCGCATTCATACCCGGGATTCGTCCTGGTGACCAGACGGCGCGGTACATCGACAAGATCCTGGCGCGCCTGACCCTGGGTGGGGCGGTCTACATCACGCTGGTCTGTCTGCTGCCTGAGTTCCTGGTGTTGAAGTACAACGTGCCCTTCTACTTTGGTGGCACGTCGCTTCTGATCATCGTGGTGGTGACCATGGATTTCTGGGCTCAGGTCCAGTCGTACGTGATGTCCCAGCAGTATGAAAATCTCTTGAAGAAGGCCAGCTTCAAGGCTGGTTGATTCAAACAGGAAAGCGAGTCCCTGGATGTCCAAGAATGCAGTCAATGGATTGACGCTGGACGGGCTTCACAGGGAATGCATCGTCATCCGGGCCAAGTGAGGCCTTAACTTACCGTAGTGACATCCGTCAGCAAGCCTCGCGCAAGCCGGATTTGGAGAAGACCATGAAAGTCTCGGCATCCGTCAAGAAAATGTGCCGCAATTGCAAGATCATCCGCCGTCATGGCGTGGTGCGCGTGATTTGCACCGATCCGCGTCACAAGCAGCGTCAGGGCTGATCCGATCGCCACTGCGCAGGTAACGAACAGAGGACCCTCATGGCACGTATTGCTGGTATCAACATCCCGCCGCACAAGCACGCTGAAATCGGGCTGACGGCGATCTACGGCATTGGCCGCACCACCGCCCAGAAGATCTGCGAAAGCTGCGGGATTCCGCTCAGCAAGAAGGTCAAGGATCTCACCGACTCGGACCTCGAAAAGATCCGGGACGAAGTTGGTCGCCTGACCATCGAGGGTGACCTGCGCCGCGAGATCTCGATCAACATCAAGCGGTTGATGGACCTGGGTTGCTACCGTGGCTTCCGTCACCGCCGTGGCCTTCCGGTGCGCGGTCAGCGCACTCGCACGAACTCCCGCACGCGCAAGGGCCCGAAGAAGGGCGCCGCGGCGCTGAAGAAGTAATTCGCAGTGTCCCTGCGCGCTGGAAAGAACTGAGTCATGGCAAAAGCACCAGTCAACAACGCTGCACGTCGCGTGAGCAAGAAGGTCCGCAAGAACGTTGCGGACGGCATCGCACACGTGCACGCTTCGTTCAACAACACGATCATCACGATCACCGACCGCCAGGGCAACGCCCTGTCCTGGGCCTCCAGTGGTGGCCAGGGCTTCAAGGGCTCGCGCAAGTCGACGCCCTTTGCGGCGCAGGTGGCTGCCGAAGTGGCAGGCCGTGCCGCACAGGAGCAGGGCATCAAGAACCTGGACGTGAAGATCAAGGGGCCAGGTCCGGGTCGCGAGTCCTCCGTGCGCGCGCTGGCCTCCCTGGGCATCCGCATCGCATCGATCTCCGACGTCACGCCGGTGCCGCACAACGGTTGCCGCCCGCAAAAGCGTCGCCGCATCTGATCGGGGTCGGCGCGCGATCTGCTCGTGCCGGATTTCCGGTTATAATGCTCGGCTGTCCGGCGAGCGCCTTGGTGCGCCGCCGGTTTTTCCGTTGAGGTTGCGCGCCGAGCAGCGCTGAAAACCCCTCTTCCTGAAGCCCACCGTCAGGGGCGTTCAAGACCCTGACTCGCGCGGATGCCTTGCCGGATCCGCGTCAGATTCCACAAGGACAACACCGTGGCACGTTATCTCGGACCGAAGGCCAAACTGGCCCGTCGCGAAGGCACCGACCTGTTCCTGAAGAGCGCTCGTCGTTCGATCAGCGACAAGGCGAAGTTTGATTCCAAGCCTGGCCAGCATGGCCGCACCTCCGGTTCCCGGACGTCCGACTTCGGTCTGCAACTGCGCGAAAAGCAGAAGGTCAAGCGCATGTACGGTGTGCTGGAGCGTCAGTTCCGCCGCTACTTCGCCGAGGCCGAGCGTCGCAAGGGCAACACCGGTGCCAATCTGCTGCTGATCCTCGAGTCCCGCCTGGACAACGTGGTCTACCGCATGGGTTTCGGATCGACCCGCGCTGAAGCGCGCCAGCTTGTCTCCCACAAGGCCGTGACCGTCAACGGAGAGGCCGTGAACATTCCTTCGTTCATGGTCAAGGCCGGTGACGTGGTTTCGGTGCGCGAAAAGTCCAAGAAGCAGCTGCGCATCCAGGACGCCTTGAAACTGGCTGATTCAATCGGTCTGCCGGGCTGGGTGAGCGTGGATGTCACCAAAATGGAAGGTGTCTTCAAGAAGGCTCCCGACCGTGATGAATTCGGCGCCGACATCAACGAGTCGCTGATCGTCGAACTGTATTCGCGCTGATGCGAGTGTGGCGGTGTTTCCAGAACGCCGCTCCCCCCGACGTCTCACGCGCACCGGACTTCGGTGGCGTCCCGGTGTCCGGCTGGTCCTCAGCCTTATCGGTGTAACGAGCCGAGGGTATTGACAGGAACTATCGATGCAAACCAATCTGCTGAAGCCCAAGGCCATCAACGTCGAACCGCTGGGCGGTCACCGTGCCAAGGTGATCCTTGAGCCGTTCGAGCGTGGTTATGGCCACACCTTGGGCAATGCGCTGCGCCGCGTGCTGTTGTCTTCCATGGTGGGCTATGCGCCGACCGAGGTGACGATTGCCGGTGTGCTGCACGAGTACTCCACCGTGGACGGTGTTCAGGAAGACGTGGTGCACATCATGCTCAACCTGAAGGGCGTGGTGTTCCGGCTGCACAACCGCGACGAAGTCACCCTGGTCCTGCGCAAGGACGGTGAAGGTCCGGTGCGTGCCGGCGACATCCAGACGCCGCATGATGTCGAGATCATCAATCCGGACCAGGTGATCGCTCACCTGGCGCAGGGTGGCAAGCTCGACATGCAGATCAAGGTCGAGAAGGGCCGCGGCTACGTGCCCGGCAGCATGCGCCGTTATGCCGATGAGCCGACCAAGTCTATCGGCCGCATCGTGCTGGACGCCTCGTTCTCGCCCGTCAAGCGCGTCAGCTACACGGTGGAGAGCGCTCGCGTCGAGCAGCGTACCGACCTGGACAAGCTGGTGATGGAGATCGAGACCAACGGTGCGATCTCTCCGGAAGAGGCGATCCGCGCCTCGGCAAAGATTCTGGTCGAGCAGCTGGCGGTGTTTGCGCAGCTGGAGGGGGCAGACTTGGCCTTCATCGATCAGCCTGCACCGCGTGCTCAGCACTTCGACCCGATCCTGCTGCGCCCGGTCGATGAGCTGGAGCTGACCGTGCGTTCGGCCAACTGCCTGAAGGCCGAAAACATCTACTACATCGGCGACCTGATCCAGCGCACCGAGACCGAGCTGCTCAAGACCCCGAACCTGGGTCGCAAGTCGCTAAACGAAATAAAGGAAGTGCTGGCCTCGCGCGGGTTGACCCTCGGCGCACGCCTGGAGAACTGGCCGCCCCAAGGGCTGGACAAGCGCTGATGTCCCGGCCGTTTCCCCTGCGAGGGGCGGCCCATTCGAACAGGGTCGGTTCCTGAGAACCGATCCGGTGCCACCGGGAGTACCTGATCCGGCTCCCGGCAATTCATAAGCAAAGGAAAGCACCATGCGTCACGGCAACGGACCCCGCAAGCTCAACCGCACCTCGTCGCACCGCGCGGCGATGCTGCGCAACATGGCCAACTCGCTGATTGAGCACGAGGCCATCAAGACCACGGTTCCCAAGGCAAAGGAACTGCGGAAGGTGGTCGAGCCCCTGATCACCCTGGGCAAGAAGCCGACGCTGGCCAACCGCCGCCTGGCTTTCGACCGCCTGCGCAGCCGCGACAGCGTCGTGAAGCTGTTCGACGTGCTGGGCCCGCGTTACGCGGCCCGTCCCGGCGGCTACACCCGCATTCTCAAGATGGGCTTCCGTGTAGGCGACAACGCGCCGATGGCGTTTGTCGAGCTGGTGGACCGCCCCGATGCATCCGCCGAGGCTGCTCCCGCCGAGAAGGCTGAGTGACCTGAGCGTTCATTGATGTGAACAATAGGAGCCGGCCTTGTGCCGGCTCTTTGCGTTGTGCGCCCATCAGGTTTCTGCCGCTGCACTTGAACCCGGAAGACTGGTGCCCATCTAAGCGCTTGCCATTCACTTCTTCGCTGCGCTGCAGGCGTTGCTTACTCCCATGAAACGCGTCCTTCTGTTCCTGCTGACCAACCTGGCGGTGATGCTCGTGCTGGGTGTTGCTGCGCGCCTGCTGGGAGTGGACCGCTTTCTGCAGTCCAACGGTCTGAACCTGTCGGCACTGCTCGGCTTCGCGCTGATCATGGGCTTCGGCGGTGCGACGATTTCGCTGCTGATGAGCAAGCCGATGGCCAAGTGGAGCACCGGGGCCGTTGTCATCAATGACTCAACGGAGCCGATGCACCGCTGGATCGTCGGCACCGTTGCGGCGTTTTCCGAGCGCGCCGGCATCGGCATGCCGGAGGTGGCGCTCTACGAAGGCGAGCCCAACGCCTTCGCCACCGGCGCCTTCAAGAATTCGGCGTTGGTCGCGGTCTCGACCGGTCTGCTGCAGACCATGAGCCGCGACGAAGTGGAGGCCGTGATCGGGCATGAGGTGGCCCACGTCGCCAATGGTGACATGGTCACGATGACGCTGATTCAAGGGGTGATGAACACCTTCGTTGTCTTCCTGTCGCGAGCCATTGGTTACTTCGTCGATCGCGTCATCCTGAAGAACGATCGTGAAGGCCCCGGCATCGGCTACATGATCTCCACCGTGGTACTGGACCTGTTGCTGGGGTTGGTGGCGGCGATGATCGTGGCCTGGTTCTCGCGTCAACGCGAATTCCGCGCGGACGCAGGCGCAGCACAGCTGATGGGGTCGCGCCAACCGATGATGCGCGCGCTGGCCCGCCTGGGGGGGATGGACCCCGGTGATCTGCCCCAGAGCATGGCTGCCATGGGCATTTCAGGTCGCCCCAGCGGGCTCCTGGCACTGATGTCCAGTCATCCCCCCATCGAGGATCGAATCCGTGCGTTGAGGGACGCTGCCTGAACCAGCGATGACGGGCGGCCAGTCGGCGGAAAGCCGGGTCTGACCCCGCTCAGTATCGGCCGGAGACGCCCGCCAGACGCAGATAGACGTAGGCACACCAAGCCACCAGTGCCCGGCGCACCCAACGGGTCCAGCCATGGGCCTGAGCCATGTCGTCCAGGCGCACTTCACGTGAGTGCGCCGCGGCCGACTCCAGTTGACGGCGCAGCAGCCCTGCGAACGCCGGGTCACTCACGACCAGATTGGCCTCCAGGTTGAGCAGCAGCGACAGGGGATCGAAGTTGGAGCTGCCCACCGTGGACCAGGCGTCGTCGACCGTGAGGGCCTTGGCGTGCAGGAAGGCGGGGAGGTATTCGTGGATGTGGATGCCCTGGCGAAGAAGGTCGTCGTAAAGCGCCTGAGCGGCCCAGGCGGCGAGCCGGTAGTCGATCTTGCCCTGCAGCAGCAGGTGAACTTCGACGCCCCGCTGCGCAGCGTCCTTCAGCGCCTTGCGAAAGGAGCCTCCGGGGTAGAAGTAGGGGGTCACCAGCCACACCGAGCGTTTCGCGTTGCGTACCGCCTGGATGACGCTGCGTTCGATGGTGCGTCGCTGGCGCAGGTTGTCCCGCACCAGAAAGGCGCACTGAACCGGGCGGTGTGAAGCGGGGGGATCGGCGTTCTGCCGGTGCCGTGTCAGACGCAAGCCTCGCAGCGCAGCCCGCAGTTCCCGCAAGGGCTGGGGTGCTTGCAGCAGGGTTCGGGCCTCGACGCGCCAGTCCCGTCCGAACCAGGCGCGAGACCACATGGCGCGGGCGGCCTGCTCCATCGGCGACACCACCGGTCCCCGCGCCTGCACCGCGAAGTCCAGCCGAGGCAGCTCGCTGCGCCCGTGGTGCAGGTCGATGCGGTCGTCGATCAGGTTGATGCCGCCGACAAAGCCCAGGTCTCCATCGACGATGCACAGCTTCATGTGCAAGCGCCGCAGCTGGCCGGGCTGGAGCCAGTGCGTCCAGCGGCGCAGTGGGCGAAACACCGCCAGGGCCACCGTGCTGCCCGCCAGCCGGCGCTCCAGCCAGTCCTGGGCCGCATTGCTGCCGAAGCCGTCCACCACCATGCGCACACGCACCCCGCGGGCGGCAGCATCCAACAGGGCGGAGAGCACCGTCTCGGCAGCGGCATCGTCGTGAACGATGTAGCTGGCCAGCCAGATCTCATGGCGGGAGCGGCGGATGGCGGCCACCATGGCCGGAAACAGCTCCTCGCCCCCCCGCAGCAGCTGCACTTCATTGCTGTGGGTGAACACCGGTCGGCCAACCAGGTACCAGTGCCAAGTGGGGGAGCGCGCCTCACCTGGCGCGATGGTGTCGCTGTCCTCCATCGCATCCACCTGCAGCGAGCGGTCCTCAGCCCGCGTCCAGCTCAAGCTCCACCACCAGAGGCAGGTGGTCGGACATGCGGGCCCAGGCCGGGCCGCGGGGCACCTGCTGTCCGGTGCAGCGCAGGCCTCGGGAGTAGACACGGTCGAGCCCGAACAAGGGCATGCGAGAAGGGAAGGTGGCAAAGCGGCGCACCGGTCCCGGTGGACGGGCCCGCTGCAGCCCCCCTTGTTCCATCACGGGATCAAGGCGCTCGCCCCAGTCGTTGAAGTCCCCGGCCACCAGCACCGGATCTCCCGCCGGCACCTCGGCCGCCACGTAGCTGCACAGTCGCCGGGCCTGGCGCACCCGGCTCGCATGGATCAAGCCGAAATGCGCCACGATGGCATGCAGCCTCCGCATTTGCAGCTGCACCACCACATGCAGCAGCCCACGCTGCTCGAAGCGGTGGTCGGACACATCGTGGTGCTCCACCTCCCCCAGCGGCCAGCGCGACAGCAGCGCGTTGCCGTGTTCACCATCGCGGGTGATGGCGTTGGTGCGGTAGGCCGACTCGTAGCCGTCCGGCGCCAGGAAATCGGCCTGGCCCTGCTCGGGCCAGCCAAACCAGGTGCGGTCGAAGTGGCGCGCGTCCCGATGGTGAAACAGCCGCACCTCCTGCAGGAACACCAGGTCGGCGTCCAGCGCGGCGATGCCCAGCCCGAGGTTGTGGATCTCCAACCTGCGCCGCGGACCGAGGCCGCGCACGCCCTTGTGGATGTTGTAGGTGGCCACGCGCAGGCAGGTCGAGTCCTGCGACGCATTGCGTTGGACGTTTCTCATCGGGGCCCGACTACCGATGCGGCCGCGCGCAGCCGCTGCGGAAGTTGCAGGATGGCCTCGGCATTGCTGGGCGAGAAGCAGCGGTCCGCAGCTTCGCGCCAGGGCCACCAGCCGTGGCGCAGGTGTTCACGCGGCGCCAGTTGCACCGGGATGCCGGCAGGCACACACAGGGAGAAAACGTGCTCGGTGTTGTGGGTCACGCCGGGCCCGTAGCGGTATCGCCAGACCGGGTAGATCTCGTAGATGTTGCTCAGCTGCCAATCGAGCAGCGCTTCCAGCGGGACGTCCGGTGTGCCGATCTGGATGCCGGTCTCTTCGGCCACCTCCCGCAGGCAGGTGTGCGCCAGCGCCTCGTCCACCCGGTCCTTGGATCCGGTCACGCTCTGCCAGTAGCCCGGCTGGTCGGCGCGTTCGATCAGCAGCACCTCGAGATCGGGGGTGTGGATCACCACGAGGACCGATTCCGGAATCTTGGGCGGGCGCGGAGCAGGCGTCATGACCGAGAGGATAGCCTTACCGCAAGGCCACCACCTGCCAGAGCGAGGCCGCCAGCAGGCCGATGTGGAGCAG
>Ga0154020_10000698_pt1 | contig 41252 bp, 30 predicted proteins | sample Klosneuvirus_201_FD_109709 | JGI IMG/M metagenome (GOLD analysis project Ga0154020, IMG submission 109709) | Active sludge microbial communities from wastewater, Klosterneuburg, Austria - Klosneuvirus_20160825_MG | ecosystem: Engineered > WWTP > Aerobic digester > Activated sludge | place... | reverse complement strand
TGCGCTGCATCCACGGTGCGATCGCCCGCGCCCACACGCGACCCCGGCAGGTGCGCGATGCGCCCATACGCCGCCCGCCCCAGCGGCAGCTCACGACGTGGTTGGCGGCCGGCCACGTGTGCAGTGTACGATCTCGACGTGCCCGCGTCCCTGCCGCGACCGCCCCGCCAGCTGCGCGCGATCGGCTTCGACGACGCCCCCTTCACGCGCCGCCCCGGCGCCCGCGTCGACATCGCCGGCGTGGTCTGCCTGGGCACCCGCTTCGAGGGCCTGGTCTGGGGCCACGTGCGCCGCGACGGTCGCAGCGCCACCCGCGCGCTGATCGACCTGCTGGTCGGCGGCAAGTATCTGCCCCAGCTGCACCTGGTGCTGCTCGACGGCATCGCCTTCGGCGGCCTCAACGTGGTCGACCTGCCGGCGCTGGCGGCCGCGCTGCAGCGCCCCTGCGTCGCCATGATGCGGCGCATGCCCGACGTCGCCGGCATGCAGGCCGCCATCCGCAGGCTGCCGCAGCCCGAGCGTCGCCTGGCCCTGCTGGCGCGCGCCGGGCCCATCCACCAGCGCGCACCCTTCGTGTTCCAGGTCGCCGGCCTCGGCGCCGACGCCACCGAGGATGCCCTCCACCGCCTGACCGATCGCGGTCACGTCCCCGAGGCGCTGCGCCTGGCCCACCTCATCGGCTCCGCGGTCAAGGACGGCGAGAGCCGCGGCCGCGCATGACCTCGGGCTCATTCATGTGATCGAGCTTCAACTCCGCGGCGGCCGCCACGTCCACTGAGCTTGGCGTTAGCTACTTCTTGCACAGCTTGGGCGCACCCTCGGCCGGGTACACCCGCAGCAGCAGATCGCGCACCAGCAGCCCGGGCGCCGCCTTGTGATCGATGCCGGTGCCGCGCTTCGCACGGAAGCTGCACCAGTTCTCGCGGCGGTGCGCCATGCACTTCTTGTAGCCGGGCGGGCAATTGATCTTGCGCGTCAGGTCCATGCCGTTCTCGAAGCCGCCGGTGGGATGCGCCACGTGCAGGTTGATCATGGTGATGTTGCGGCGCGCCAGCTTGTTGGCGGGCTCCAGCCAGTGATAGTTGCCGAGGTAGCAGATGTCCGCCGCGGCCCACAGGTTGACCCGTGGCCCCAGCTCCTTGAGCATCGACAGCACCTTGTACAGGCCGCCCTTGGCCTGACAGCCCGCCGCCGAGTGGCCGAGATAGCCGATCGCGGTGACCCGGATCTGGTGCGCCGCCAGCTCCTTCTCCAGGCGCGCCAGGTGCTCGACCGGATCCCAGCGCGTGGTGTACAGGGTGTCCTGCTTGGCGCCCAGCTGCACCGGCTCGGCCAGCAGCACCGGCTTCATCTTGCCGGCGTCGATCAGCGCCCGCACCGTCGGCTCCAGCTTCATCCAGCCGCCGACCAGGATGTGGCGCTCGCGATCGGCGTTCTCGCCGTGCAGCAGGATCAGCAGCGGGAAGTCGCCGCCACAGGCCGCCTCACGCGGGATCCACACCCCACCCGAATCAGGGTAGGGCACCTGGACCAGCACGTCCTCCTTGACCGCGCAGGGCTCCGCGGCGGCGGCGACCGAGGTGGTGGCGGCACAGAGGATCACCGCCAGGAGGAGCCTGCGCATTGGGGGAAACGCTAGCATGCGTCGTCGAAGGGCGCGAAGATCGCGGTCGCCCTGTAACGCACCTGACCTGGCGGATATGCCTGCCGCGGTCGCCGTGCCGGCTAGATCGCCCCCTCGCGGGCGGCGTTCTTGCCCCACATCGGCCAGCCGGTGAGGCTCTTGTCGCCGGTGTCGATGGCGACCAGCTTGCCGTCCTCGGTGCCGACATAGATCCAGCCGTGCGAGACCACCGGCTGCGACCGGATCGGCGACCCGACCGCGAAGCGCCGCTCCACCTTGCCGGTCTTGGGGTTCACCACCTGAATCTCGCCCTCCAGGGTGGCGACCAGGATCTTGTCCCCGGCCGCCAGCGGCGGTGGCCCCAGGTGGCCACCCGACTTCGCCGCGTCTCCGCTGAGCTTGTAGGCCCAGCGCCGCTGGCCGGTGCGGCCGTCGGTGGCCACCACCTCGTCACCCATGGTGGTGATGTTGGCGCCGCGGAACGACAGCATGCGGCTGCCCTGGAACGACTGCAGCGTCGACACGTTGGCCTGGCCGATCAGCAGCGCGGCGACCTCGGCGTTGGCCGACGCCGGAGCGCCGCCCGAGAAGCCGTTGGCGCTGTCGAGCTGGGCGCCCTTGCTGGCCAGGCTCGAGCGCGCCTGCACCTCGCGCGCGAGGTAGGGCGCGGCGCGGCGCTCGGCACTCCAGTACGCCTTGGCGCTGCGCGCGTCCTGCGCCACCAGCGACTCCTCGGCGCTACCCTCGGCGCGCTGCGAGAAGTAGACCTGGCCGCCCACCACCACTGGCGCCGAGGTCGCGCGCGCGCGGCGGGCCGACTTGATGTCGCCGCTGGCGGGATCGAAGCGGTACACCGTGCCCGCGAAGCTGGTGGCGTACAGCTCGCCGCCGGCGGCCACCGGGGCGGACATCACATCGGCGTCGATCCAGCGCTGCCACAGCAGCTTGCCGGTGTGCAGGTCGAAGGCCGCCATGGCGTGCGACTGGCCCGGCGGACGCGGGCGCGCGACGCCGACGACCTCCCTCGTGGCGCTGGCCCCGGACGCGGGCTGTGGCGGGACCGGCACCGACGGCGTCACGTTGCCCCAGCTGCCGTTCATCCCGTTCGCGTTGTTCAGGTTCTGGTTCTGCCCACCCACGACGCCTACACCCGCCGGGTACGCCGTGAACACCTTGCCGCCCGCGATGGTCGGCGACGACATCAGCGGATCACCCAGCCACCACGACCACAGCAGCTTGCCGGTGCGCGCCTCGACCGCGAACAGCGTGCACGACTCGGTGTTGATGACACACACGCCGTCCTCGCACGCCGGCGCCGACGGTCCGTCGTCATCGAGATCGATGGCCCACGCCAGCTTCCCGGTCGACGCCTCGAAGGCATAAAGCTCGCGGCTGTGAAAGCCGCCCGGCGTGATGACCAGCCCGCCATACACCGCGGGCGACAGCACTGGCGCGCCGCTGGGCAGCTTGATGCTGAAGCCGCTGCCGACCTTGGTCAGCGCCGCGGTGTCGAGCTGCCGGGGATGCGCGCTGCCGGCGCGGAACGACGTCGCCGGTGCCGCGAACGCCGCCGAGTTCCAGCTGCGCACCTCGGCGGTCACGTCCTTGCCCAGGGTCTGCTCCGCGACCAGCCCATCCAGCCTGGGTCGCCCGACCGCCGGCTGCGAGCCGCCGCGCGTACACCCTGCCACCGCGAGCACCGCCAGCGCCAGTCCACGTCGCTTCATCATCACGACCTCCCGTTCTGGCTGTAGCAGTCGCTCACGAGCTGGGTCGTAACAGCTGTGTAAAGGCTGTCCCTGGGACACCCGAGACACTCCAGGCGCGCTGCCCCACCCCACGAAACGGCCGCGTTTGCCCACCCATCCTGGTCGCGGCCTTGCAATGCTGCTGGCCATGAGACTGCCTTGGCTTCTCGCGATCGCCCTCGCCGCCCTGCTGCCGGCATGTGGTGACGACGACGACACCCCGGCTCGCGACGGCGGCGCCAGCACCGACCCCGACGCCGGGCCCGTGGTCGACGTCCCCTTCGGCCTCGACAGCCGGCCTGCCAACGCCACCTGCCGCGCCCCCGCGCGCCCGGTCGTGGTCGCCACCGGCGACTATGACCTGCGCCCGCTGTTCCCCAACCTGGTCACCGGCACGCACGGCGGCCACGCCCCCATCGTGCTGCGTCGGGTACGGCTGCCCACCGCGACCCCCGATCCCGCCGCCCCCGGCAAGGTGCTGCCCGGCCCCTATCAATGGATCGTCGGCCTGCGCTCCGGCCGCGTCTCGATCATCACCGACCCGAGCGCCGCCGCGCTGCCGACCGCCAACCTGCGCGAGCCCGACACCAGCTCCGACATCTCGCAGTCCGAGGGTGGCTTCCTCGGCCTGGCCTTCGACCCCGACCTCGCCACCGACCCCACGCGCGCCTTGGTCTACTTCACGCGCACCAACTATCAATCGAACGAGAACTATCTCTGGCTGTACCGCGCCCGCTTGCAGCTCAGCGGCACCACCTACAGCCTGGTCGAGACCACCCCCATCTTCCGCGCCTTCACCACCAGCCATCACCACGGCGGCGAGGTCCTGTTCGGCCCCGACGGCTACCTCTATGTCTCGGTCGGCGAGGGCGACCTCGGCGCGGGCGCACAAGATCCCCGCGAATTGCGCGGCAAGATCTTGCGCTTCGACGTGCACTCGACCGCGCTCACGCCGCACTATGGTGTGCCGGCGTCGAACCCCTATGCGCGCACCGGCACCACGCCCAACCCGGCGTGCTCCGACACCAGCGAATCGACTCGCCATGCCGCCGCCTGCCCCGAGGTCTACGCGGTCGGCTTCCGCAACCCCTTCCGCTTCAGCTTCGATCGCCAGGGCGGCGCGCTGTGGGTCGGTGACGTCGGCTCGCAGAACGAGGAGATCGACCTGGTCGAGCTGGGCAAGAACTACGGCTGGAACACCCACGAAGGGCCGGGCGCCAGCAGCAACCCGGCCATCACCCCCGCAGTGTCCGAGATCCCGCGCATGGGCTGCACCGGCTACGGCTACGCCATCATCGGCGGCTTCGTCTATCGCGGCCCGGTGGCCTCGCTGCAGGGCAAGTACATCAGCGCCGACAACGACGCCGGCAAGCTCTACGTGCTCGAGAGCCCCTACGCCCCCACGCGCACGCTGCGGCGAATCTACAACGAGACCTGCAGCGACACCAACTTCCACCCCGCCTCGTTCGCCGAGGACGAGGACGGCAAGCTCTACGTGGTGTCACTCGACATCCGGCCGGGCCGCGGCATCCTCGCCGTCGAGCCGCGCACCATGGAGATGCCGCCCCCCGGCGGCAACGGCCCGGCGCCCACGCTCAGCGCCACCGGCTGCTTCGACGCCGCCACGCACACGCCTGCGCCTGGCCTCATCCCTTACGAGGTCAACGCCGAGCTGTGGTCCGACGGCGCCGCCAAGCGGCGCTGGATGGCGCTGCCCGACGGCGGCAAGATCAGCGTCGGCCCTGCGCCGGGCGCCGACTGGGACTTCCCGAACGGCACCGTCCTGGTCAAGGAGTTCGCCATGGCTGGCCGCCTCATCGAGACCCGCCTGCTGGTGCGCCACGACGACGGCGACTGGGCCGGCTATGCCTACGCCTGGAACAGCGCCGGCACCGAGGCCTACCTGCTCGAGGACTCCGCCGAGGTCGCGCTCCCTGACGGCCCGGCCTGGCACATCCCCGGCCGCAGCGAGTGTCTGGGCTGTCACACGTCGTCCAAGGGGCGCTCGCTCGGCCTGGAGACCCGCCAGCTGGCGCGCAGCGCGGTCTACCCCGGCGGTCGCCGCGCCAACCAGCTCGACACCTTGAGCCACATCGGCCTGCTCGAGACGCCCATCGCCGGCGCCGGCGCCCCCGCCTTCCTGCCGCCCTACGGCCCCGGCGACACCACGGCCCGTGCGCGCGCCTACCTGCACGCCAACTGCTCGCACTGCCACCCCGGCCCCGGCGCCAAGCCCGAGCTGGCCTACGACCTCACCGATCTGCACGTCTGCAACGAGTCCCCCAGCGCCCCGGTGCCCGGCGGCACCGCCCTCATCGTCCCCGGCGATCCCGCGCACTCGATCCTGGCCCTGCGCATGCGCGACACCGGCATGTACCGCATGCCCAAGCTGGGTAGCCGTCGCCTCGACCTGGCTGGCATCAGCCTCATCGAGTCCTGGATCAGCAGCGGCGCCTGCCCCTAGAGTCTCCGGAAAATAAGTGCAGTCCCTTGTCGATCTGGGCCGGCCTCGATCGACGACATGGTGAAGCCACAACTGCACAGGAGAGCCGCCATGAAGTTCGTCTGTTTCGGATACCTGGATGTCGAGCGCTGGGCCGAGAAGTCACCCAGCGAGCAGAACGCCATGATCGACCAGTGCGTCGCCTATGACGAGACCCTCAAGAAGAACGGCCACTGGGCGGGCGGCGAGGCCCTGCAGGGCGCCACCACCATCGGCACCAGCATCGGCAACGACGGCGGCAAGACCTACGTCACGGATGGCCCCTATGCGGAGACCAAGGAGCTCCTCGGCGGCCTCCTCATCCTGCAGGCCCGCGATCTCGAGCAGGCCATCCAGCTGATCTCGAACCACCCCGGCGTCAAGATGGGCCGCTGGGAGGTCCGTCCCACGCAGGACCTCGCGCCCATGATCGAGGCCAGCGAGAAGCGCCGCGCCGCCGCGAGATAGCCCCGACTACGTCCCGGCCTCCAGCCACTCCCTGATCTGCACCATGGTCGTGCGCGTCCACGCCGGCCGCGCGCGCACGGCCAGGAACTCCGCGAACGCCACCCGCAGCGCCGCGTCCAGCGCGCCCAGCAGCATCAGGCGCTCCTCGACCGGCTCGTCGTCCTCCTCGGTCAAGAGCTCGGGCAGCTTGACCCGCTTGAGATCGAAGTTCTCCGCGCTGAGGCCGAAGGTCCAGCGCCGATCACCCTGCTCCAGCGCCAGGTCGACCTCGCGCACCGACAGCCCGCCGGCCAGCGCATAGCGAAGATCCGCGCTCAGCCCGGTGGTCGGCCCCTTCAGCGCCACGTCGGTGACGCCGCCCATCGCGGCGCGCAGCGCCACCCGCGCGCCCACCGTGATCGCGAACGGCGCGACCTCGCCCTTGCCCTTGCCAGCCTGCTCGAAGGTGCCGCCCTCGACGTCGGCGTGCCAGCACAGCCAGGCCAGGAACTCGCGCGCCAGAAACGCGAAGTCCTCGCGGTCCGCCCGCTCGGCCGCCTCGGCCGCATCGACCGGGGTCTCGCCCGACGCCGCGATCTCGTCGCGCAGGGTCGGCTCACGCTTGACGGCTCGCTTGGCCGCCATGGTCAGGCCACCTCCGTCGCGCCGCCGAGCGGCCGCACACCCGGGAAGCCGGCCCACAGCTCGGGCGTCGGCTCCAGCGTCTCCAGGCCACGTCCCAGCTTGGCGTCTCGCACCCAGCGCGCCGGCCCATCGATATCCAGCTTCAGCGCGCACGACTTGGCGAACAGCTCCAGGAAGGCCTCGTTGACCCCCTTGGCCTGCGACCACAGCCACAGCACGCCGGTGTCGAGGTTCCAGACCACATCGGTCAGGCGCACCCGCGGCAGCGTGCGCAGCCGGAGCTGGCGCGCGACCTCGTCCTTGATGGCCTGCTTCTCGCGCCGCGCCAGCGCGCGATCCTCGGCCTTCTCGCGCTCGGCCACGCGCACGGCGGTCTGGCGCTTGACCTCGGCCGCCGGCGGCTTCAGCACATCGATGCGCAGGGTGACGCGCAGCTGCTCGCCGTCGGTGCCGTTCCAGAACAAGAGCTCGGGCGAAAGCTCGGCGTTCTCGCCGTCGTGCAGGTCGACCCAGCCCACGCTGCGCTCGGCGTCCCCGCGCGGATCCACCGGCACGAAGGCGTGCGCGCGCAGCCCCTTGGTCAACTTCTTGCGCGCCTCGGCCGGCAGCTTGTCCAGCACCACATAGCGACGCACGCTGATCGATCCCTTGAGCGCACCCATGGCCGCGCAAGGTACCGAGCCGCTACCGGAAGATCCAGCGCTCCTCACCATGGCTGACGATCTCGGCCACCGTGAAGGGGATGTCGAAGTGCGACTCGGTCAGGTAGTAGCCATCCATCAGGTCGCGGTAGTGCTTGCTCTTCGGATCGAACACCACGCCGCCCGGCAGCGCCATGCGGGCCCGGATGGGCTGCCCGGGCGCCGCCTCGGCCAGGAAGCGCTGCGCCGGGCCGTCCTCGTCCTGCCTGAAGTCGAGATCGCGCCAGCCGGCGTCGACGCGGTTGACCACGAAGATGTCGCCCGGCTTGGCGAAGCCCCCGGTGGCCGGCACGTCGAGCACCTCGTTGGGGAACAGCGGGTGCAGCGACAGCGTGTGCTTCTTGCCCCAGCGCCACATGGTCGGGTCGGCGCTGCCGAAACCCTCGGTCGACTGCAGCCAGTCGAGCGCCTTCAGCATCGCGCGCAGCACCGCCACGGTGCAGCTCTGATCGGCGCCAGAGGCGTCGTCGTCACACACGATGGGCTGCCCTGAGCCAGCGCTCTGCGTGAGCTTGCTGGGCTCGACCAGCACGGCGTAGATCGACCGCGCGATCAGGTTCTCCTCCAGCACCCACACCGAGCGGTTCATGGCGGTGAACTCGTCCTTGAAGATCTCCTCGATGAAGTAGTGCATGAAGACGTTGAACAGCGAGGTCGCCGCCGAGTCGTCGATCTCCGCCGCGGTCGCGCTGGCCGCCACCGCCGTCGGCGTCGCGAAGCTCCAGCCCGCGAGCTTGGCCTTGGCCACCCGCAGCCGGGCCGCATCCCCGCTCGCCAGCCCGGCCACATAACCCGCGACATCGGGCGCCTGGGTGCCGCCATCCAGCGCGCCCAGCGCCGTCACCAGCGCGTCGCGCAGCTTGCGCCCCATGGTCGACGTCGAGTCATGCTGGATCGACGCCAGCGCGTCCAGCGTCACCGGCCCCGTCGCCGCCGCGGCCTGGAGGCGCGCGGTGATGCGATCGCTGCGCACGCCCGCCGCGTAGGTCGTCCCCACATACAGCGGACGGCCATCGACCATCGGCCCGTTCAGTGGATCGCCGTCGAAGGTGGCGCCCACCGGGTCGGAGTTCGCCGTCACCAGATAGCCCTGGGCCGGGTTGACCGCGTGGGGGACGTAGCGCGGCGCCATCATGCCCTCCCAGTCGGCGCTGCCATCCCCGGGCAGCACGAAGAACGGCGCCAGCCCGCCCGGGTTGGTCTTCGCATTCCAGCTGTAGGCCGCCGCCTTGCGCAGCGGCACCTTGGCGTTGGTGGTCCAGCCGAAGTTCTGCGCATCGTCGATCAGCACCCAGTTCTGCGCGCCATACGAGAACTGCCCCAGCGCCTTGAAGCCGTCGTCGACCGTGCGCGCGTGCATCAGCCCCCAGGTGGCGCGGATCTCGAACGACGGCTGGTACCCGGTGTAGGCCACCGACAGCGCCGTCCCCGCGGTGCGCGGCACGATGGCGCCGTTCTCGATCTTGGGGATGAACGGCCCGTGGTGCGCCACCCGCTCGTAGGTCGCCATCACGGTGCGAGTCACCGTGCCCAGCGCGCCGACCTTGATCTCCTCGGTCCACTTCTCGATCGGCTTCTGGCCGCCGGCGTGCTGGACACAGTCGCCGCCACCCCCTCCCGAACACGGCACGATGGTCTCGAGGTAGACGTCGCTGACGTCGTGGTAGGCAGTGGTCGCGGTCCACGCGACCTTGCCGTTGTGGCCGAGCACGATCCCCGGGATGCCCGGGAAGGTGATGCCCTCGACGTCCAGCTCGCCGGCCACGGTCAGGTGCACCGGGTAGAAGATCGACGGGTTGGGCAGCGACAGGTGCTGGTCACCCGCCAGCAGCGCCTTGCCCCCGGCCAGGGTCGGCCCCACCACCCAGTTGTTCGACCCCGCGCGCGGCGCCACGAAGCTGCGCGGATCGACCGGCCCCTCGCCCCATGGCGTGGTCGACCTCGCGAAGAAGTCGCGCGCGCCCTCGAGCAGCTCGCGCGGGACCCGCGGCTGCTTCGGCCCGCGGGGCCGGCGCGTGCGTGTGCGCTGCGCGGTCGGGCCGCGTCCCGCATCCGCGCGCGACCCGCTGTCCGCGGCCACGTTGGGGAAGCCGTCGATGGTCGCGGCGCGCCCCACCGGGGTGATGGTCAGGATGTCGCCGGCGATGCCCACCCGTGCCCGCTGGTACGCCGTCGACCCGGGCGCATCGACGAACAGCGTGCGCGCGGCCTGGTAGACATCGGTCAGATCGACCTCGACCGGCGCGGTGTACGACAGCGCGAAGGCCTGGAAGCGCCCCAGCACCAGGGCATCGACCGGCTCCCAGGCCGCGAAGCGCGTCGGATCGAAGGTGCTGGTGAAGGCCTCGTCGATCTGCCACTTGCCGGCCTTGACGTCGGCGACATAGGCGTTGACCCCGTCGGCATAGCGCTGAAGCAGGCGCACCAGCTTGCGATCCTCGGCGTCGGTCGACGCCTGCAGGGCGGTCCAGGCCTCCTCGGCCAGCGGGCGCATGCGGTGCACGCGCATCTCGAGGTCGCGCTTGACGATGTCCTGCGACAGCGCGCCGAACAGCTCGGCCAGACGGCCAGCGCCGAAGCGGCGCAGGATGTCCATCTGCGGTAGCCGATCGTGCGCCGTCACATAGCCCTGCGCGAAGCCGAGATCGCCCACCGTGCTGGCGCTGATGTGCATGATGCCGAACTCGTCGCGCGCCACGTGCACCGCGCCATCCAGCCCCGCGGCGCCTATATCATGCGCCAGCCGCACAGCATCGAACGGCCCCGCCGGCGGCGGCGTCGACGCATCCGGCGTCTTGACGCGCCCCTCGTCGTCACCACACGACGCCCCCGACAGCATCGCCAGCATCACCAGCAGTCCCAGCTTGCGCATGGCGGCAGCCTACCTGAGCCGGCCTCAGCGCGTCAGCACCCAGGTGGGTGTGACCGTCACGGTCACAGTGTCGCAGGCGTCGTCACCATCGGTGTGCGCGAGTCCTCTCCAGGCCTCTGCAGCGGAGGGGCGGGACGTGGCACGGATGCTGCTGTACGGTTGCTGGCGGCGGGCCAGGCGGGGCAAGGAAGAGCATGAGCGCTGCACCAGTTGAGAGTGAGCCTGTGGCATTCCGGCACCGTACGTCGACCCGGCTGGCGGCCGCATTTGCCACGGTCCTGGTGTTGTTCGCGGCAGCGCTGGGGGTGACGCTGGTGGCGCTGGCACGGATCGCGGGCGCCGAGGCCGAGGTCGCGGGGCTCGATCACGCCAAGCACGCCGGTCACATGGCCGCGGCTCAGGTCCGCGAGCAATACATCCACCAGGCCCACACCATCATCGCGTGGGACACCTCGCACCTCGAGCACTATGATCACGCCGTCGAGGCCGCGCTCGCGTCGACCGACCACCTCATGGCGGCAGCACGCTGGCCGGAAGAACAACGGCTGGCTGCGGAGATCAGCCGCCTGGCCCGGGACAACGACCAGCAGTTTCGCGGCCAGGTCGTGCCCAGCATCGCGAGCGGCGACCGGGGCAAGACTCACGAGTTGCATGAGCGCATAGCGGCGGTGGTCAGCAGGGTGGTGGCCCTCAACGAGCAGCTCAACGCATTGCTCGAGCGCCGCAGCGCGGATGCCAAGGCGCGAGCCAGGCAGCTGTCGCGCCGCGCCCGCACTGTGACCATCGCCTGCTTTGCCCTCGCGATCGCGCTGGCGGGGCTGGTCGGTCTCTGGCTCACCCGATCGATCGTGCGGCCGATCTCGGCACTGCGCGCCGGCGCCCGCAAGGTGGGCGCCGGCGATCTCGAGGCGCGAATCCAGGTGCCTGGCAGGAGCGAGATCGCGGACCTGGGCAGCGCCTTCAACCAGATGACCATCGATCTGGCCCGGCGTCAGGCCGAGCTCGTGCGCTCCCAGCGGCTGGCGGCGATCGGCCATGTGGCCGCCGGTGTCGCCCACGAACTCAACAACCCGCTCGGCGTCATCATCGGCTACACCGCGCTGCTCCGGCGTGACGACGCACTGGCGACGAGTGACGAGCTTCGCATCATCGATGACGAGGCCCGGCAGTGTCAGCGCATCGTGCAGGGGCTGCTCGATCTGGCACGGCCCCAGCACCGCGACCCGGTCCCGGTGGACCTGGCCGAGCTGGCGCGGGACGCGGTGTCGCGCCTGGATGAGCTGGGCAAGCTGGGCGGGATCTCGGTAGCGACACCGCCCGCCGGCAGCGCTGCCATCGCCAATGGAGACGAGTCGAAGCTCCGCCAGGTGGTCTCGAACATCATCACCAACGCGGTCGAGGCGACGCCCGGCGGGACCATCCGCATCGAGGCCCTCACTGACGACAGCCATGCCCGGCTCGTGGTCACCGACACTGGCCAGGGAATCCCCATCGAGCACATGCCGCGCATCTTCGACCCATTCTTCACCACCAAGGCGTCGGGGACCGGGCTCGGTCTCGCCATCGCGCAAGCCATCGTGGACGCCCACGGGGGGCGACTCGAGGTCCAGTCCGCACCGGAGCATGGCACGCGGGTCGCATTGACCCTGCCGCGGAGCCCGTCATGAACCCCGCACGCATCCTGGTCGCGGACGACAAGGAGAACATCGTCCGCCTGTTCCAGCGCATCCTCGAACACGACTTTCACGTCACCACCGCGGCCGACGGGACGCGGGCCCTCGCGGCGCTGGAGTCCGACAGCTTCGATGTCGTCATCACCGACATCAGGATGCCGGGCCACGACGGGCTGGAGATCCTGCGCGAGGTCAAGCGTACCCAGCCCGAAACCGAGGTCATCCTGATGACCGCCTTCGGTTCGGTGCAGAGCGCCGTCGAGGCCATCAAGGAGGGCGCCTACGACTACCTGACCAAGCCCTTCGAGCCTGACGAGGCGCTGCTGATCGTGCAACGAGCCGTGGAGCGCAAGCGACTGCGCGAGCAGGCCCGCGACTTGCGCAGTGTGCTCGCCGGCAGCGCCCGCTTCGCCGACGTGGTCGCCAAGAGCCCGGCCATGCACAAGGTGCTCGACCTCCTGGCGCGTGCCGCCGAGTCGACGGCGACCGTGCTCGTCAGCGGCGAGAGCGGCACCGGCAAGGAGGTCGTGTCACGTGCGATCCACCTGGCCGGCCCGCGGCGGGAGCGTCGCTTCGTGCCGGTCAACTGCGGCGCCATCCCCGAGGCATTGATGGAGTCGGAGCTGTTCGGCCACCTCAAGGGCGCCTTCACCGGCGCCGTCGCCGACAAGCGCGGCCTGTTCGAGGAGGCCGATGGCGGCACGCTGCTGCTCGACGAGATCGGCGAGCTGCCGCTGGGCATGCAGGTCAAGCTGACCCGGGCGCTGCAGGAGCGGCGGGTGCGCCGGGTCGGAGCCGCCGAGGAGCGCAAGATCGACGTCAGGGTCATCGCGGCGTCCAACGTCGACCTCAAGGCCGCCGTCGCGGCGGGCAAGTTTCGCGAAGACCTGTTCTATCGGCTCAACGTCTTCCCGATCCACCTGCCTGGCCTGCGCGAGCGCAGGGAGGACATCCCGGTGCTGGCGGCGAGCTTCCTGGCTCGCCATGCTGAAGGCCGCGCGATCGAGGGCTTCACGCCGGAGGCGTTGTCGGCGTTGATGCTGTACGACTGGCCCGGCAATGTCCGGGAGCTCGAGAACGCCGTGGAGCGGGCCATCGCCGTGACCACCGGCTCCCGCATCGGCGTCGAGGATCTCCCCGACGAGGTCGCGCTCGTGGGACCGCACCGGGCGGCGGTCAACGTCTCCGAGCTGAGCTATCGCGAGGTGGTCGACCTGGCGCGCGACCGGGCCTCGCGACACTACCTGGTGGCGCTGATGCGCCGCTTTGCCGGCAACGTCACCCACGCCGCCGAACACGCCAGCATGGAGCGCGAGACCTTGCACCGTCTGCTCAAGAAGTACGGCGTCCGCTCCGACAGCTTCAAGGAGCGCTCCTGAGCCTGTGACGTCCGGGATCACAGCGTGAGCCCCTCCATCACTTGACGACGTAGCTGCCCGGCGCCTGGGAGAACTTCTGCGCGCAAGCAGCCGAGCAGAACGAGTAGGCGAAGCCCTCGTGCTCGACCTGGGCGGCCGCGCGGAGAGGATCGACACGCATGCGACAGACGGGGTCGAGGTCACGAAACACGGACAGCTCCGCGGCGTTGGTGAGTTCGTGGAGGAAGACGGCCTCGGCCACGTTCTTGAAGCTCACGGTCCCCAGGGGGCGCAACGCCGTGAGGCCACCCTGGCGGAGAGCGCTGGTGATGGTGTCGGTGCACAGGATCTGACCGCCCCTCGCGTGGCCAGCGACCCGCGCGGCCAGGTTCACGCTGGCCCCAAAGTAGTCACCGTCGCGCTCGACGGCGCGGCCGAAGTGGAGCCCGGCACGGAGCTGCGGCATGCCGGGCTCCTTGGCCATGCTGGCCACCAGCCAGAGCACGCTGGACACGGCGGTGCTGGGCTCGCTGGCGACCACCATGACCGCGTCCCCGATGGTCTTGACCATCCGGGCGTCGCCCACCAGGGAGGTGCGGGCGAGGCCGTAGAAGCGCGCGGCCACATCGGCCGCGTCGAGGTCGCCCATGGCCTCGGTCAGCGCGGTGTAGCCGCACAGATCCGCGAACAGGAAGGCCGCCTCGATCTCAGCCACGGCCCAGGATACTCCGGAACCGAGGGCCGCCGGGCTTCACATGCAACCAGCGTCAGGCAGGGCCCGCTCCATCATGGCCATCATGTCGGTCACGACGCCGGTGTGACGACCAACCTCCGACTGGGCGCTGGCCAGGTCGGCCGTTGCCTCCAGCGCGGCCCGGTGGGCAGGCATCGTCGCGCGCATCTGGTTCATCACGTCCATCATCGCAGCCATGCCTCCGCCCGAGCAGTGCGACATCATGCGCATGGCGCCCTCCATGTGGGACATGGTCCCGGTCATGGCCTGCTCGTGGTGCACGAGGTCCGCCATCACTTCTGGCAAGGACACCGCCGCCTGGACGACCCGCTCGTGCCGGCCATTCTCCAGCCGTACCCCGTCGATCTCCTCCTGCATGGAAGCCATGCCCCCGTCCATCCCGTCATGACCACATCCGGCCAGGACCACCGCCGCGACCGCCAGCCACATCATCATCGTGAGCTTCATGGGCGCACCTCCTGCCCCAGGACCTAGCAAGGTGTGCGCCACGAATCGCGGGCCGAAGCGCGCACTTCCTGCGGCGGCGGGCTCAAGCCGCCGCGGCGCTGCGCCGCCGGAGCCGCTGCTCCAGGCGCAAGCCGAGGCTCCGGAAGCTCACGTAGGCTGCGGGCACGATGACCAGCGTCATGACCAGCAAGGACGCCAGACCACCCATCATGGGCGAGGCGATGCGCTTCATCACGTCGGCGCCCGGGCCGTTCGACATCATGACCGGCGCGAGCCCGACCAGGTTCATTCCGACCGTCATCAGCAACGGTCGCACCCGCAGCACCGCACCGTCGAGGGCGCAGTCGACCAGATCCTGCGCGCCATGGATCCTGCCCTCGCGCCGCCAGCGCTGGTAGGCCTCGTCGAGGTAGATCACCATCACCGAGGCCGTCTCCGCAGCGATACCGATGAGCGCGATCATGCCCACCCAGACCGCGATGCTGGTGTTGTAGCCGAGCCCCCACAGCAACCAGAAGCTCCCGACCAGCGCGAACGGCACCGACATCAGCACCAGCAGGGTCAGCGACAGCTTCTTGAACTCGAAGTAGAGCAGGGCGATCACGAGCAGCAAGGTGATCGGGATCAGCACCGCCAGCCGGGCCCGGATGCGGGCCAGGAACTCGTACTGGCCGGTGAACTGCAGCCGATACTTGGGCGGCAGGACGAGGGTCGCGAGCGCGGCCTTGGCGCGCGTCACGTAGCCGCCCAGGTCTGAGTCGCTGGTGTCCACATAGACGTAGCCGACCAGTTGCCCGTCCTCGTCCTTGATCATCGGCGGGCCGTTCCGGATCTGCAGCTTGCCCAGCTGCGCCAGCGGCACCTGGGGGCGCGGGCTGGACATGACGCTGTCTGTCATCGACGGGGCAGCGCCGCCACCCATGCCCCCGGCGCCGCCCATGCCAGCCGTGCCGGGAGGTGGCGCGCTCGCCTCGGCCCCTGGGCTGGCTGCGGGCACCAGCACGCGACCGAGCTGCGCCAGGTCCATGCGCAGCTCGCGCGGATAGCGCACGTTCACGCTGAAGCGCTGGCGGCCCTCGATGGTCTGGTCGATGACCATGCCGCCGATCGCGGTCTCGACCACGGCCATCACGTCCATCACGCGGAGTCCGTAGCGCGAGATCGCGGCGCGGTCGGGCTCGAAATCCACGTAGACGCCCTGGGTCTCGCGGTCGGCGAAGACGCTGCGTGTGCCCGGCACCACGCGCAGCCGGCGCTCGATGTCCTGGCCGATGCGCTCGATCTCGAACAGATCGTCGCCGTAGACCTTGACCCCGACCGGCGTCCGGATCCCGGTGGTCAGCATGTCGACCCGGGCCTTGATCGGCATGGTCAGGGCGTTCTGCATGCCGGGTAGCGCGAGCGCCTTCAGCATCTCGGCCTCGAGGCGCGTCCGCGTCATGCCCTTGCGCCAGCGCGCCTTCGGCTGCAGGACGATCACGGTCTCGAACATGGACAGTGGCGCCGGGTCGGTCGCGGTCTCGGCGCGTCCAGCCTTGCCCATCACGCTCTTGACCTCGGGGAAGGACTTGATGATGCGGTCTTGCAGCTGCAGCACCTCCTTGGCCTGCTCGACCGAGATGTTGGGCAGAGTCACCGGCATGAAGAGCAGCGTGCCTTCGTCCAGCGGTGGCATGAACTCGGAGCCGATGCGCGCCAGCGGAAACAGGGTGCTCCCGACCAGCAGGACCGCCAGCACCAGCACGATGGCGCGAAACCTCAGCGCCAGGCGCAGCACCGGTCGGTACGCGGCGATGGCCGCGCGGTTCACCGGGTTGGCGAGCATGGGGCGGATGCGGCCCCGGATCAGCAGCACCATCAATGCGGGCCCCACGGTCACCGAGATCACCGCCGCGGCGATCATCGCGAAGGTCTTGGTGTAGGCCAAGGGGCGGAACAGCCGTCCCTCCTGCGCCTCGAGCGCGAAGACCGGGAGGAACGAGACCGCGATGACCAGGAGCGAGCTGAAGATCGGGCGCGCGAGCTCCTGTGCTGCCGCAATGATGACCTCGGCGCGCGGACGCTTGCCGGCATCCTCTTCGAGCCGCCGATGGGCGTTCTCGATCAGCACCACCGTGGCGTCGACCATGTCACCGACGGCGATGATGATGCCGCCCAGCGACATGATGTTCAGCGTGACCCCGGCGAGCTTGGTGGCGATGAAGGAGGCCAGCACAGCCAGCGGCAGCGTGACGACGGCCACCAGGGCGCTCCTGATGTGCAGGAGGAAGAAGGCGATGAACAGCAGGACCACCAGCATCTCTTCGGTGAGGGCAGTGCGCAGGGTACCCACTGCGCCCCGGATCAGCTCGGAGCGGTCGTAGGCGATCTCGACCTCGATGCCAGCGGGGAACGATGGCTCGAGCTCGGCGAGCTTGGCCCGCACCGCATCGATGACCTGCAGCGCGTTCTGCCCGCTGCGCATCACGACAATGCCGCCGACGGCCTCGCTGCTCCCGTTCCACTCCAGCAGCCCCCGACGCGACTCCGGCCCGACCTCGACCCGGCCGACATCGCGCACGCGCACCGGGACTCCGCCCGGACCGACGCGCAAGACCGCCTCCTCGAGGTCCGCCTTGGAGGTCACATAGCCGAGGCCGCGGAACACGAACTCGCGACCGGCCCACTCGATCACGCCGGCGCCGACGTCGCCGTTGGACATGCGCACCGCCTCGGCCACCTCGCCAATCGAGAGGCCGTTGTCGGCCAGGCGCTCGGGATTCACCACCACCTGGTACTGCTTCTCGAAGCCGCCGACGGAGGCCACCTCGGCGACGCCCTCGATCCCCGCGAGCTGATAGCGCAGCGTGAAGTCCTGGAAGGCGCGCAGCTCCTGGAGGTCGTGCTTGCCGGTCTTGTCGGTGAGCACGTAGTTGAAGACCCAGCCCGAGCCGGTGGCGTCGGGCCCCAGCTCGGGGCGCACGCCCTCCGGCAACCGCGCCTTGGCCAGATACTCGAGCACGCGCGTGCGCGCCCAGTACTGGTCGACGCCGTCCTCGAAGATGACGTAGACGAAGCTCATGCCGAACATCGAGACGCCACGCACAGTCTTGACCCTGGGCGCCGAGATGAAGCCGGTCACCAGGGGGTAGGTGACCTGGTCCTCGATCAGCTGGGGACCGCGACCCATCCACTCGGTCCACACGATGACCTGGGTGTCGGTCAGGTCGGGGATGGCGTCGAGGGGGCTCTTGCGCAGTGACCAGATTCCGCCCACCGCCAGCAGCCCCGCGAGCACCAGCATGAGCCCCCAGCGCCGCGCGCACCAGCCGACGATGCGCTCGAACATCAGTGGCCCCCGTGGCCTGCAGGGCCGGCGCTCCCGCGCAGGCGGCTCTCGCTGTCGAGCAGGAACAGCGCGCTCACCACGACGGTGGTGCCGGCCGCCAGACCCTCCAGGATCTCGGCGCGCCCGTCGCCACGCCGACCGACCCGGACCTCGACAGGGCGGAAGCGCCCGTCCCCGAGCGCCACATAGACCAGCCGCCTGAGGCCGGTGTCCACCACGGCCTCGTCGGGCACCGAGACCACCTCGCCCGCGAGCGTGGGCAACTCCACCGAGGCGAACGAACCAGGGCGCAACGCGCCATCGCGATTGGGCAGCACGATCCGGACCTTGACCGTCCTGGTGCCGGGATCGACGGTTGGATACACATAGTCCACCTTGGCCGCGCGGGGCGCCGTCTCGCCCTGCACCAGCACCTGCGCCAGGCCGTGCTGATCGATGCGGCCGACCTCGAACTCGTAGATCGAGGCCAGCACCCAGACCGTCGACAGGTCGGCGATGCGGTACAGCATCGCGCCCGGCTCCAGGTAGTGCCCCGCGGTGATGCCCTTCTCGATCACCGTGCCCGAGATCGGCGCCCGGATGGTCAGGGTGCGCTGGGCGCCCTCCATCTCGAGCAGTCTGATCTGGTCCTCCGGCACGTCCCACAGCGCGAGGCGCTCGCGTGCCGCCGACGCCAGCTGGGCGTTGCCGAGCGAGCGGGCGCGCAGGTAGTCCTGGACCGCTGCGTAGAGGTCCTGCGAGTAGATGGTGTAGAGCGGGTCGCCGCGCCGGACCTTCTGCCCCACCGCGTTGACATACAGCTTCTTCACCCAGCCCATCAGCTTGCTGTGGACATGGGCCTCGCGCGTCTCATCGGCCTGGACGGTCGCGGACGCGCGCACCAGGCCGACCACCGGCGCACGCTCGGCCTGCGCCAGCTTGAGCCCGATGAGCTGCTGGCGCTCGCTGGTGATGGTCACCTCGGCGTGACCCATCGGCAGCGCCGCCACAGCCAGGGCCGCCCCGCCGTCGCCGTGGCCGGCATGAACGTCGCCGGCGACTTCCGAGGGTTTCCCATGATCCCCCCCATGGCCGCCGCCCTTGCCCTTGCAGCCGCTGGCCCCGAGCACCAGCAGCACGAGCGCCCACCCTGTCCGCGTCACGGTCATCATCGCTGCACCCCGCGACCTGCGATACGTGACAGCTCTGCGCGCCCCCACTCCAGGGCGATCCGCGCGCTCAGCGCCTGGGCCTCGAGCTCACGCAGCGTCATCACGGCCTCGAGCAGCGCGAGGAACCCATCGGCGGCGCCGGTGCGATAGCTGGCCTCGATCGAGGCGACGGTCTCCTGCATGCTGGGCAGCGCGCTGTGTTCGAGCGCGTCGAGCTTGCGCTCGGCCGCGCGTGCGCGGCTCCAGGCCATGCGCAGGTCGGTGCTGGCCATGACTGACATCGCCGTGACAGCACGCTCGGCCCGTCGCTCCATGGCGCGGGCCATGGACACCTCACCGCGGGCGCGCTCGCGCCAGAGCGGGATGGTCAGGACCAGCGCGACCCCGTAGGCGTCCCGCATGCCGATGCGCTGCTCGTACTCGGCCTCGACCATGACCATGGGCCAGGCCTCGCGTCGGGCCAGGTCGACGCGAGCAGCCATCTCGTCTCGCATGGCGCGCATGGCCGCCACCTCGGGGCTCTCGGGTGCCAGGGGCAGCAGCCGGGCCAGGGCAGGGAGTGGCTCCCGCTTTGGGGCAGCTGGCTCGGGCACTGCCTCGTCCTGCGGGCGTCCACGCAGCGCGTTCAGCATCGCCGCCATCGCCGTGCGCTCATCGGCCAGCGAGGCGCGCTCGGCCTCCATGGCCGCGATCTCGGCCTGCGCCCGCAACACGTCGTGATGCCCCATGGCCATGCCCGCCCGCACCCTGGCCAGGCCGGCCTCGCGCATCTCGCCCAGGGTGCCGATCTGGCGCTCGAGCAACCCCGTCATCTGCTGGTTCATCCACAGCTCCCAGAACAGCCGGACCGCCTGGGCGCGCGCGTCGGAGGTGACGCGGCGCAGCTTCTGGCTCTCGGCCACCACCTGTGCCCGCGCGGCGCGCCTGGCCGCGCCACGGCGGCCGAACAGGTTCAGCGGCTGGCCAATCCGGTAGGTCACCATGGTCCCATCGAAGGGGCCGCTCCCGAACGGTAGGCCCTCGCCCATCACGGTGACCGTCGGCTCGTCCCAGGCGCCCGCCAGCCCCACGCCCGCCTCGGCCACCGAGACGCTGCCGCGCTGCACGTCCACCGCAGGCGCCGAGCGAGACACCTCCACCAGGAGCTGGTCGAGCGTCAGCGCCTGAGGCGGCGCCGGGTGGAGCAAGGCCACGGTGAGGAGCAGCGGGAGCATGCGGGCACCTTCCGTCTGGGCAAGACGCAACCGCCGTGCCGCGCAGCCAGGCCCGCAGCGAGCCGGAATCGCACGGGGCCTCGGTGAATTGCACCTCGGTGCGCTGGCCTGGGGCGGTTTCCCGCAGAACCTGCGAGCATGGGGCGCAAACCTTGCGGCGAGACTGCCTGGGCCCGAGCGCGGGCTGCGGGCAGTGTGACCAGTTCGATCACGGTGCGACCTGCGGGATCACACAAAAATCAGCTCGAAAATGGTCGTTTTGGCGTGGCGCGTCGCTGCGTCAACGTGCTAGTTGCACAGGTGGAGGTGCAGAGGATGTCCACGCGAGCCCTGTTGCTGGTCTGCCTTGGCCTGACCATTGGTTGTAGCGACTCCGATTCCCACTCGGACCACCACGATGACGCGGGCTCGCTCGCGGTCGATGCCGGCGCGGTCGTCGATGCGGCGCCGTCGGTCGACACCGGCGCCACCGGGGTCGGCACGCCTGTCCTGGTCAGCGCCAGCCTGGTGGTGCATGGCACCATGGCGCTGGCGTGGCAGAACCCGGCCTCGACCTGCACGAGCTTGATGATCAACCGCAAGAAGGACGCTGGCAGCTACGCGGTCGCGCAGACGCTGACCGGACAAGCCACCTCGGTGCAGGACATGCCGGGCCACACCGCCGGCACCTACTGCTACACCGTCACCTGCACGCTGAACGGGCAGGCCTCGCCCCCGTCGAACGAGAAGTGCGTTACTCAGTAGTCCGCGCCGGTGCGCTGGTCGCACTGATCGCGCTGGCCAGCGCGTGCGGTGGCAGCGATGGTGGCGAGCAGCCGCGGCTGCCGAAGCGCTATCCCGCCACCGGTGTGACCAAGACCATCGAGCTCCGGGTCGAGGACAAGCTCTGGGAGGTCGGCCCCAGCGCGCTCTACCGCGCCTGGACCTATAACGGGAGCATCCCTGGCCCCACCATCGAGGCCACCGCGGGCGATCGCATCGTCGTCCGCCTGATCAACAACTCGAACCACCCGGCCTCGGTGCACACCCACCTGGTCGAGTTCGAGCAGTCCCAGGACGGCGTCGACGGCCCGTCCATCGCGCAGCCCGGCCAGACCGTCACCTACGAGTGGTTCGCGCCCTACGCGGTGGCCGTGCCCTATCACGATCATGCCGCCGAAGGAGAGGGCGTGGCGCGCGGGCTCATCGGCGCGCTCATCGTCCACGCGCCCGACGAGCGACCGGCCAATGAACATGTCGTCGTCCTGAGCGACCTCGAGACGCGCTTCTTTGCCCAGCTCCCCGGGGTCGCCGATCCAATCACAGGGGAGTTCCCCGACGGCGGCGTGTACCGCGGCGCGCACCAGTACATGCACACCATGAATGGCCACGCCTACGAGGACGCCATCCCCCACTTCGCAGGCAAGGTCGGCGAGCTGAGCCGCTGGCGGGTCATCAGCATCGGCATCGAGGCCCACACCTTTCATATCCATGGCCATCGCTGGTTCGAGCCGGACGGCACCCTGACCGACAACATCCAGCTCGCGCCCGGTACCTACAAGTCCTTCGAGTTCACGGAGGACAAGGCCGGTGACTGGCTGGTGCACTGTCACTTCCCGAACCACATGGAGGGCGGGATGATGACGAGATACCTGGTCGCGCCATAGCCCTGGTCTCGACGGCGGTTGTAGCGACGACTGCACCTACACCCATTGCGCGGTGCAAGACCTTGCCTGGAGCGAGTTCACAGTCGAATGCTCCGCAGACGAAGGGCATTTCCGATGACCGAGACCGAACTCAGGCTCATCGCGGCGCTGGCGATCATCGGGCTGAGGAGTACGCCGAAGAGCGGATACAGCGCCCCCGCGGCAACCGGAACACCGAGGGCGTTGTAGAGGAACGCGAACAGCAGATTCAGGCGGATGTTGCGCATGGTGCCGCGGCTGAGGCGCCTTGCCCGAGCGATGCCGCGCAGGTCGCCGCGCACCAGGGTCACGGACGCACTCTCCATGGCGACGTCGGTGCCCGTGCCCATCGCAATGCCCACGTCGGCCTGTGCCAGCGCGGGAGCGTCGTTGATGCCGTCGCCGGCCATCGCGACCTTGTGACCTGCGGCCTGCAGCCGCTTGACCTCGGCGGCCTTCTGCTCGGGCAGCACCTCGGCCAGGACCTGGTCGAGGCCGAGCTTGCGCGCAACCGCCTCCGCGGTGGCTCGGCTATCCCCGGTCATCATGACCACGCGGATGCCCTCACCGTGAAGCATGCCGATGGCCTCGACGGTGGATGGCTTGATCGGATCAGCGACCGCGATCAGCCCCGCGGCCTGGCCGTCGACCGCGACCATCATCACGGTCTGACCATCCGCGCGTAGCGTCTCGGCGCGTGCCAGCAAGGGGCCGGCATCGATGCCGAGCTCCTTGAACAGCGCGGCGTTGCCGAGCGCGACGCGATGACCGTCCACCTCACCGGTGACCCCCTTGCCCGTCACCGACGCGAAGCCCGTCGCTTTGGCGACCTTGATGCCGCGCGCCTCGGCACCTCTCACGATGGCGCCGGCCAGCGGGTGTTCGCTCGCCAGCTCCAGGCTGGCGGACAGCCGCAAGAGCTCTTCCTCGCTGCCCTGCACCGCAACCGCCGCGGTGAGCGCGGGCTTGCCCTCGGTCAGCGTACCCGTCTTGTCCACAACCAAGGTGTCGACCTTCTCCATCACCTCGAGCGCTTCGGCGTTCTTGATGAGCACACCCGTGCGTGCGCCGCGACCGGTGGCGACCATGATCGACATCGGCGTCGCCAGGCCCAGCGCGCAAGGGCACGCGATGATGAGCACGGCGACAGCGTTGACGAGCCCGTATGCAAAGCGTGGCTCGGGACCCCAGACCGCCCAGCCGGCGAAGGTCGCGATGGCGATCAGGACAACCGCCGGGACAAAGTAGCCCGATACCACGTCAGCCAGCCGCTGGATCGGGGCACGCGTGCGCTGCGCCTCGGCGACCATGTGTACGATCTGCGCGAGCAACGTCTCGGCGCCGACCCGCTGGGCGACCATGATGAAGCTGCCGGTGCCGTTCACGGTGCCACCGGTCACTCGGTTGTCGGGTTCCTTGGTGACGGGGACAGGCTCGCCCGTGATCATCGACTCATCGACCAGGCTCTTGCCCTCGACGACCTTGCCGTCCGTCGGGATCTTCTCGCCCGGTCGCACCCGCAGGCGATCACCAGGCTTGACCAGGTCGAGCGGCACGTCGGCCTCGGTGCCGTCCTCGGCGATGCGGCGCGCGGTCTTGGGGGCCAGGCCGAGCAAGGCGCGAATGGCGCCGCTGGTCGCGCTCCGGGCGCGGAGCTCCAGCACCTGGCCGACCAGGACCAGCGTCGTGATGACGGCCGCGGCCTCGAAATACACGGGAGGAGCCCCCCCATGGCTGAACGCATGCGGGAGGAGGTCCGGCATCAGGGTCGCGAAGACGCTGTAGACCCAGGCGGCCCCCGTCCCGATGGCGATCAGCGTGAACATGTTGAGGTGGCGGTTGACCAGCGAGGTCCAGCCACGCTGGAAGAAGGGAAAGCCCGCCCAGAGCACCACCGGCGTGGCCAAGGCGAACTCGACCCAGAGGCGAATCCGGGGCGCAATCAGCCCCGAAGTCGCAGGGATCATCTCAGCCATCGCCATGGCGAGCAGAGGCAGCGTGAGCGCGGCGCTGATCCAGAGCCGGCGCGTCATGTCCTCGAGCTCGGCGTTGGCGGGCTCCGCGATCTCGACGGTCCGTGGCTCGAGCGCCATCCCGCAGATCGGGCAACTCCCCGGCGAGGGGCGCACGATCTCGGGGTGCATCGGGCAGGTCCATTCGGCGCGCGAGGTCGGCGCCGCGGACACCTCGGGCTCCAGCGCCATCCCGCACTTCGGGCACGATCCGGGGTGGTCGCTGCGAACCTCGGGGTCCATGGGGCACGTGTAGACCGTGCCCTTGGGCGTCGGAGCCGGCGGCGCCTGGCCCGGGGACGTGTCCTTGACCAAGAACTTCTCCGGTTCGGCGGCAAACTTCGCGCGGCAGCGCTCGCTGCAGAAGTGAAAGGTGCGGTTGCCAAAGACGTGGGTGCCTGCGGCCTTCGCAGGATCGACCGTCATGCCGCACACCGGGTCAATCGTCGGATTGGTGGTCGGAGGGGCGGTCGCTGGGGCCGCGTCGCGGTGATGCTCTCGCATGGCTCTCTCCCTTGCCCCGCAGACGTAACCTACCGGTGGACATTACAGTCGTTTCTTTGGGTCGCTCCCACCCTGTCAATGCAGCAGACGTGCCGCGGCTGTTCAGACCCGAGCACGACCTGTTCCAGTGGCTCGCATGGTCACCGTGTGACTTCGGAGATCACCCCAACGGCAGCAGCTCGGCGGAGTCCGTGCTCGAGCAATCTGGTCATAACCGCCGCGCAATGGCATCGATTGCCTTCAGTCCTGTGCCGAAACGAGCCATGGCTTCGCGATTGCGCTCGAGCTCACCATAGGGAAGGTAGCGGACACCCAGGTCGGCAACACGGCTGAACGCCGGCCGGCGAAGCTGCGCACGAACGGCCTCCTCGCGATCGTCGGGAGCCACCAGGAACAGACCGCTGGTGGCATCGCTGGGAGAGCCGAGCGCGAGATCGAGCAGCCGCACAATGCCGGAGTAGATGGATGTCGTGTGCTCGACCTCGAACCCGGCGACCACCCTTGCCGTTGGGCGTTCGAACCACAGGACGTCAATCAAGCGTACCGCCTCCTGACCCGGCGACATGCCAAGCGCCGGCGGCAGGTCGGCCATGCAACCGTCGCACAAGGTCCCACCGCCATAGGCTCGACCGCGGTCGTTCTGCGCGATCCAGACGTCGAAGCCCAGAGCTTGCCCGAGGTCGCGAAGCCAGCCCTGCACCTCGGTGTGGGTGCGGTCGCCCGCCATTTCCTTCGCGCGCCGGCGTTGTTGTTCCGCACCTTCCTCTCGAACGCGCTCGAGGTCGGCTTCCCACGCCCGTAGACCTGCGGCATCGTCGTCACGCGGCGGGGCAGTCAGGCGACCCGAGCCGATGTCGAAGAGCAACCCTCCGATTGCGCCGAGGTCATTGGAAAGCAGGTCGCGATACTCGCCATTCAGACGCAAGATGCCGGCACGCATCGCGACGTACGCGGCCCACCGCCCGAGTTTGACCTTGCCCCCGGTAACCGCGTTGTAGCCCTTCACAATGGCGGTATTGAAGGGCGGTATCAGGGTCGGGTGGAGGAAGTAGAGCAGGTTGGCGACGGCGGGACCGAGCCCCTTGATGGCGCAAGCATCGAGCTCGGCGATCGACGCCAGGAGACCCGCTTCGTCGTTGCAGCAGCAGCAACGGTCGAGGAAGCGCGCGAATGAGCGCTGATTGGCCGGGCTCTCGTAGATGTCTGGGATGCGCAGCTTGGGCTTCCAGAGGAACGCATGGTCCGCACCCTTGAAAAGCTGGCGCTGCTCGGCAACGGACCCGACGACGCTCTCGAGCGATGAGCCCTTGTAGGCGCAGCCGAAGCGACCGTCGTCGATCTCGGCCACGACCTGGCCGATGCCACGGCGAATCGAGCGGAAGTTCTTGAGCCGTTCCTCCCAGAGGAACCAGGTCTGGTAGGTCCCGCCTGGATCGGCGCGCCATCGTGTGATGAGCCGCTCGAAAGGTGACTGCGCCATATCGGCAGTCTACGCGTTTGCGCCGGGACCTTCGGCCCTTACTCACCGCGGTGGACTGGCGCATCCGATGCATTGCATCGAGACACGGGTAGTCCCGGTGAAAGGAGTCTCGTCATGAGGGCCAACAAGAGAACTGACTTCAGGCGCGCAAGGCTCAACTCGGTGCTGGCCTTGGTGGCTGCGCTGACGGCCTTCTCGGGCGCGGCATGCTGGGTGCCGCTCGCATCATCGTGGCCTCCATCCCGGAGCCGACCAGATGACCCGAGACGACCTCAAGCTGCGAAGGAGTGAGCCATGTCCCCGGATCAGATCCTGATCGTCGGCGGCTACGGCGAAGTCGGCCGTCGCCTCGCGGCTCAGCTGGAGGCGACCCAACCTGGGCGGGTCATCGTCGGGGGGCGTCACCCCGAGCAAGTCAGCGGCGTCCGCGCCCGGGCGATCGACGTCGACGACCCCGCCTCGATCGAGCAAGCGCTCGACGGTGTCAGCGTGGTGGTCGCCTGCGTACGCCAGCGTGAGCCGCATCTGCTGCGCGCGGCAGTCCGTCGCGGGATCGCCTACACCAGCATTGCCCCCCCGTGGATGCCCTGGCCCGACACCGATCCGCTGCGAGCAGAGGCCGAGCGGACAGGCGCCCGAGTGGTGCTGGCGGCGGGCCTCGAGCCTGGAATCAGCAGCGTCCTGGTCCGTGCGGCCGCGGAACGGCTGGGTCGGGTTGACGCCGTCGAAACCGCGCTGCTGCTGGGCCTTGGCGATGCCTATGGTGCCGACTCGATGGCGTTCACAGACATCTTCCTGACCGTCACCGGAACCTCCGGTCAACGACCCACAGCTGGTCGACGTCGCCTTGCGTTGCAGCGCCGGCCAATCACAATGCCGTGCAAGATGTCGTCCGTGCCGGGCTCAGCCAGCTGGATGCGCTGCGCGACGACCTGCTTGCCGGCCGCGTGACGGTGTACTGACCTGCGCGGTCAGCCTCTGACCGTGGCGGCCGACTGAGCGCGCCGGCACGCGCTGGGGTCGCGACCCCGCGCGTCGCCGGTCATGAGCCATGCCCGCGCGCGGCAGCCGCCCGCACAGCGCACGAGGTCGGCGCAACCGACACAACCGTCGAGATCGGCGGGCAGAAAGCCCCGGTACGGCCAGCCCACCGCTCGCGGTCCTCGGTAGATCTCCGGCAGCGACCCGTCGGCCAGCGACCCCAGCGTGGCGCCGGCCTGCTCGAACAGGTGACAGGCATAGACGCCGCCGTCGGCGCGCACGTACAGCTTGTCGACCCCAGCTGCGCAGGGCAGCATCGGCTCCCCGCGAATGGCTCCGCAGTCGACCGTCCCGCCATACACGGCGTGGAACTGCGCGTCATCGACCTCGAGCTCTGTGCGGCCCGCGGCCCGACCGAGAGGCATCACCGTGGTCCGACGGACACCACGCGCGCCGAGCTCGTCGACTGCGTGGCGCGCAAGCGCGTCGACGGTCGCATGGTTGCCTGGGTGAACCAGGGTCGTGATCCAGACGGCGACGCCCGCGCGTGTCAGGTAGCGAATCCCTGCTTCCGCCAGTGCAAATGCGCCCTCCCCGCGCAGCGCGTCGTGCTCGCGCTCGAACCCGTCCAGGCTGACGACAACCTTGGCCACGCCGGCCCCGGCAAGGCGCGCTGCCAGAGCCGCGTCTATCCGGGTTGCGTTCGAGAACAGGATGACGCGGAGCTCCGCCGCGCGCGCACGGTCGATCCAGTCGAGGCAACGATCGTGGAGCAGGGGCTCGCCGCCGTTGAATGCGAGCTCCACCGCACCGAGCGCTTGCGCGCCAGCGAGCACGGCCGAGAACGTCGCCTCGCTCATCGTTGTGCCGGAGAAGCGGACGAAACAGTGACGGCAAGGCAAGTTGCAGCGCGAGATCGGCTCGATCTCGACGGTCACCAGGTCCGAGGCGTTGCGCCGGGGCGCCGGCGCGAACGGCTGCGACGCGACCAGCCCTCGCCGCTCGAGGCGCTCGAGCAACTTCCCACCCCGACCCCGCCCGTCCAGCAAAGCGTCTTCGATTGCCGCGAGTGCTGTGGCGTTGACCTCGACCCAGTAGGCGGACTTCAGATGGTGCAGCGAGAGACGGCCCATCGACGACTTCACGATCGTGTCGGTGAGCCGCATCTCCTCACTCCGCGTCGATCGCTGGCTCTTCTGCTTCCGGGGCGTCGATGCCGAAGCCGAAGCAGTCCGAACAGTGCGGTTTGTCAGTCACGAGCGCCTCAGCGTCGTGTTCCACGAACATCATCAGCGGCATTGGAACCTCCTCGCCCGGGAAGGTACGAGCGTCAATACCCCGCATCTTGAGATCCATCAACTACGGTCAAGGAAGTGGAGCCCCAGGACCGTGTGAGTTTCGCGATCTCACTGTGATCGCCTTCGTCACAGGTGTCGCCCCCACGTCGTCGCGCGAATGCTGCGCAGATCCAATGGGCGCCGCAGCGAAGAGCCAGTCGGCGCGACGCAAGTTGTGGATCTCTGACGCGAGCTGGCTCCGTCGGAGCCTGGCACGACCGCTGCTACCCCCAAACTCGTGAGACCAGATGAGCAACCTGCTGGTCCCGTTTCTCCGGAGGGGCTGACGACCCAAGAAGCAGCGCGACGCCTCACCCAGCACGGCCCCAACGAGATCAAGCGTGGCGAAGCGGCATCTCCCTGGGCGATCCTGGCGTCGCAGTTCAAGAGCCCGGTCATCTGGCTGTTACTCGGGGCCTGTATCATCTCGGGTGCTCTGGGCGAGATCGCGGACGCCATCGCGATCGGCGCCATCGTCGTGGTCAACGCACTCGTCGGGTTCTTTCAGGAGTACAGGGCCGAGCGCGCCGTACTCGCGTTGCGGTCCATGACGGCCCCGAGGGCCCGCGTGCTACGTGACCGAGCCTCCACAATGATCGCCGCTACCGAGGTCGTGCCCGGCGACGTGCTCGTGCTGGAGGCCGGAGACATCGTGGCGGCAGATGCCCGTCTCTTCGAAGCCAACCGTCTCGCCACCAACGAGGCGCCCCTGACCGGTGAGAGTGCATCGGTCGAGAAGGCGACCGCCCCGGCGGCACTGGGAGCACCCCTCGCCGAGCGTCACGATTGCGTCTTCATGGGCACATCCGTGGCGAACGGCACCGGCCGGGCCGAGGTCTCTGCGACAGGCATGGGCACGGAGCTTGGGAAGATTGCGCGCCTGCTCACCACCGCGCAGGAGCGCGCCACGCCGCTGCAGCAGCGCCTCGCGCGCGTCAGCCAGCTTCTGCTCTACGTCTGCTTGGCGATCGTCGCGGTCGTCGCATCGGCCGGCCTCTTGCGATCTCGCCCCATCCTCGACGTCTTTCTATCATCGGTCTCACTGGCGATCGCTGCGGTGCCGGAGGGACTTCCCGCGATCGTCACGATCGCACTGGCCATCGGCGTTCAGCGCATGGCTGCCCGCCATGTCCTGGTCAGACGGCTGCCCGCCGTCGAGACACTTGGTTGCGCCACGGTGATCTGTACCGACAAGACCGGGACGCTCACGACTGGTGTGATGACCGTGCGCGAGCTCTGGGGCGCCGACCACAACAGGGTCCTCGAGTGTGCGGCGGCTTGCTGCGACGCCGAACTCTCGAAGGACGAACTCAAGGGCATCGGCGACACGACCGAGGTCGCAATCCTCATGGCTGCCGCAAAGCGGAACATCCGCCGGGCGGACATCGATCGAGACCGTCCGCGGGTCGCGGTCAACCCGTTCGACTCGGTCCGCAAGCGCATGTCGATCAAGCGAAACGACGGCATTCTCTACGTGAAGGGCGCGGTGGAGCTCCTGACCCCACGGTGTGTAGAGGGCACCGAAGGAGTGGTGGACGCCAACAACCAGATGGCAGCTCGAGGCCTTCGGGTCCTGGCGGTCGCCATCGGCGACGGGGCCGAGGAGGAAAACCTGCGCCTGGTTGGTCTCATCGGGATTGCGGACCCGCCGCGCTCTGAAGCTATCGAAGCGGTCGCCGTGGCGCGTGCCGCAGGCATCACGACGGTGATGATCACGGGGGACCACCCGGTGACCGCCCAGGCGATCGCACAGGAGCTCGGGATCGTGCGGGCAGGGGAGGAACCAGCCGGCCTGGTGCATGCGCGTGCCACGCCAGAGAACAAGCTCGATATCGTGCGTGGGTGGAAGGCACGTGGCGCCATCGTGGCCATGACGGGAGATGGCGTGAATGACGCTCCTGCGCTGCGCGAGGCGGACATTGGCATCGCGATGGGAAAGACGGGGACCGAGGTCACGCGAGAGGCCTCGGACATGGTTCTCACCGACGACAACTTCGCGAGCATCGTGGCTGCCGTCCGCGAAGGTCGCGGCATCTTCGACAACATTCGCAAGACGCTGGTCTACCTGCTGGCGGGAAACGCCGGCGAGCTCGCGGTGATGCTCGTGGCCGCGCTCCTGGGTCTGCCCTTCCCTCTGCTACCGCTTCATCTGCTCTGGGTCAACCTGGTCACGGATGGCCTTCCCGCGCTCGCTTTGGTCATGGACCCAACAGACGAAGACGTGCTGCGGCGACCACCCCGTGATCCGAAGGAGCCGCTGCTCGGCCGAACCGAATGGACCACGGTCGTCCTCACGGGCCTGCTTCAGGGCAGTGTGACCCTTGGCGTGTTCATCTGGGCTCTTGGTACACGAGATCTCGCCGAGGCACGCAATCTGGCGTTCTCGACCCTGGTGTTTGGCGAGGTCTTTCGGTCGTTGTCGTCTCGAAGCACGACCCGTTTGTTCTGGGAGGTGGGAGCGTTCACGAACCTACGGCTGGTTGCCGTCGTCATGGTTTCGGTCGCCGTTCAGCTGGCCATTCACCACATGCCGGTCACCCAGAGGCTGTTTCAGCTCAGCAACCTATCGATCGGAGATTGCCTGCTCTCGCTGCTTCTCGGACTCGTGCCCGTCACGATCATCGAAATCTCGAAGCTGGTCAGGCGTGCTGGCAAGGTTGCCCGGGCTGCTGACGCGTGACCGCGTGGCATCCACCGTGCATCGGCACGATGCATGACTTGCCGATGCCAGACCAGTGCTCACGAACCCCGGATGGTGGTCTTGACGGGCGGACCGGGCGCTGGCAAGACCGCGGTGCTCGAGGTCGTGCGGCGGAACTTCTGCGAACACGTGTTGGTGCTCCCCGAGGCTGCCAGCATCCTCTTCTCGGGCGGCTTTCCACGCGGTACCTCCTCGCACGCGCGGGGCGCCACCCAGCGCGCGATCTTTCATGTCCAGCGCGAACTCGAGCGCCTCGTGTGTGACGAGGGGCGCGCGGCCGTCGTCCTGTGCGACCGCGGAACCGTCGACGGCCTGGCATACAGCGACGACGGCGACGCACTTCTGGCGCAGCTTGGCTCCAGCCGTGCCGCCGAACTGGCCCGTTACCATGCAGTGGTCCATCTGCGCACACCCCCGGCGAACAGTGGCTACGATCACTCCAACCGGGTTCGCACCGAGACCCCGGAGCAAGCCCTGAAGCTCGACGCCGCCATCGCTGCGGCGTGGCAGGGGCACCCGCGTCGCTGCTTTGTCGACAGCACGTCGGACTTCATGGCCAAGCTCGCAGGAGCGATCGAGGCCATTCGGCGCGAAGTGCCGCCATGTTGCCGGTCGCATGCGGTTCCCGAGGCCGGCCTCGCCGGTGAGCCCGGCGCACCCAGCTGCTGAGCGAGGCGCGCGGCGTCAAGCGCGCCAGCGCCCTCGGCGCCAGGTGCTGCGCGCCAGCGCTGGCCCGGTCTCTGCATTTGCTGGGGGCGAAGGTTACCTCGCACGCATCGCCCCAGGAGGCTGTCATGACCCGACTGATCATCCTCGCTACCAGCGCCATCGTCTTCGCGAGCTGCGCCGGCCCGTCCGCCGGCACCATGACTGCCCCCAAGCACCGCGAGGCGGCGGCCGCCCACGACGAGGACGCCACCGAGCACAGCGCCATCGCCGAGTCGGTCTACATCGACACGCGGCGAGGCACTCGCATCACCCACGCCCACCTGCGCCAGTCGATCAGCCATGCCGAGCACGCTGCGGTGCACCGGCGTGCCGCGGCGAAGCTGGAGCAGAGCGAAATCGCCGCGTGCTCGGGCGCCACCCATGTCGAGCGCGACCAGTGCCCCCTGACCGCCGAAGGCGCGGTCGACGCCTTCGTCGGGGTGAAGAATGGCTATGCGCTGCGCCTGGCCACCGCGACCAATCTGGCCGCCACGCAGGCCGAGGTCGACTGCCACCTGGCCCACGCGTTCGCGCAAGGCGTGTCGGAGGAGGACCAGGCGATCTGTCCCCTGTTCACGCCCACGCCGGTGACCAGGAGCGGCCGCAAGATCCGGATGGCTGCGCGCGTCGAGCAGACACCCGACGGCATCTGGCTGACGCTGACCAGTGACGATCCGGTCCAGCGCGCCGAGATCGAGCGGCGCCTGGTCGCCCTGGGTTTGTGGGGAGCCGAGCCTGCCGCGAAGTAGCTACGGCTGCTTGCCGCCCGCCTCCAGATGCAGGGAGAAGCGGGCGGTCTCGGTCTTGCCACCCTGGGTGATGGCGGCTACCGCCGTGGCGTGCTCCTTGGTGATGGTCGCTCCGCTGCCCTCGAGGTGGTCGGCGACGACCGTCAGGGTGACCTCGGGATAGCCTGCGAGGGCCAGCTTCAGCGTGCCGGTGGCCCCCGCGACGGGCTTGACCCCGAGCTTGTCGTCGAGTGACCAGAGCTGGAACTTTCCGTCACGGCCGGCGACCAGCTCGAGGTGGCCGCCTTCGATGCTGACCACGAGCCCGCCGTGGGGCGAGGCATGTCCGTGCTCCTCACCAGGCTCTGCATGCTCGGGCCCGGCCCCGGGTGCGGCCGCCACGGTCAGGGCCGGGACGTCGATGAACTGCGGCTTGCCCTGGTAAACGAAGTCCAGCCGCACCATCGCCTTTGGGCTGTCGAGCGGCGCGCCCATCGCCATCCAGTGGTCGTCCATGGCCATCAGGACGAGCTTCTCGGGCGCGGCGCCGGGGCGCTTCACGGTGAAGGTGACCCCGGAGACGGTGGCTGGGGGCAGCGGCTGGCGGGTGGCGTCGCTCACGTAGAATCGATGCCTGCCGGCCGGGTCGAAGACCATCTCGGTGTGCAGGTCGCCGAACATCTGGACCAGGCCGCCATGCTTGCCGCCATGATCCTGGTGCGCGCCGGAGGGGGCCGCGCTGGCGTCGTGCCCGGTCATGTCGTGCCCGGTCATGTCGTGCCCGGCCATGTCGCCTGGTGGCGCGCTGGTCGGCGACGGGCTCGGGGACGGCGACTTGTCCTTCTTCTTGCAACCGGCGACCAGGCCGACGCTGGCGCCGAGCGCGACAAGGATCATGGCGATGGCGGCGCGCCGCGCCAGACGGGTCAAGTCAGGGGACATACGGAAGCGGTGGCTTTGCGGGATCATTCGCGAGCTCCTCTGCGACAGGCGACGGGGCCTGCGTTGTAGGTGGACCGTCCAGCTCGTCGCGCCGCCTTGCGAGCAGCTTGGCGAGCGCCGGACGGCCGAACTTGAAGAAGACGACCGGGGTCACGATGAGGTCGAGCAGGGTCGCGCTGGCCAGGCCGCCCAGGATGACGACCGCGACCGGGTGGAGGATCTCCTTGCCGGCAGCGCCCTTGGCGAGCACCAGGGGCACCAGGGCCAGCCCTGCGGTGCACGCCGTCATGAGCACGGGCACCAGGCGCTCCAGCGAGCCCCGCACCACCATGTGCTCGTCGAACGCCTCGCCCTCCTCCTTCACCAGGTGGATGTAGTGCGAGATCATCATGATGGTGTTGCGCGAGGCGATGCCGCACAGCGTGATGAAGCCGACCAGGGTCGCCACCGACATCACGCGATCGGTGAGCAGGATGGCGGCCACGGAGCCGATGAAGGCCAGCGGGATGTTGATCAGGATCTGCAGCACCAGCCGGTAGTCGCGGAAGTGCGAGTACAGGACGATGAAGATCATCGCCAGCGAGAACAGCGACAAGATGCCGATCAGCCGGTTGGCCTGGCGCTGGCTCTCGAACTGGCCGCCGTAGGTGATGAAGTGACCCGCCAGGTCGACCTCGGCGGCGATCCTCCGCTTGATGTCGCCCACGACGGCGCCGAGGTCACGACCCGCGACGTTGGCGGACACGATGATGCGGCGCTGCGCGTTCTCGCGGCTGATCTGGTTGGGGCCCGCGCCCTCGACCACCTCGGCGACCAGCGAGAGCGGGACCTTGCCGGTCGGGGTGTCGACAAGGGCCCGCTCGAGGGCGCTGCGGTCGAGCCGGGCGCTGTCCTGATAGCGCACCAGGATGTCGTAGGTCTTCTGACCGTCGAGGACCTGGCCCACGACCTTGCCCGCCAGCGCCACCTCGAGCTGCTCGACCAGAGCACCTGGGGCGACGCCGAGTGCGCGGGCCTGGTCACGCTTGACGCGGATCCTGTACTGCGGGATGAGGACCTGCTTCTCGACCTGGAGGTCGACGACGCCGCTGATCGTGCCCATCGCACGGGCGACCTCGTCGGCCTTGCGGCGCAGGAGCTCGAGGTCGTCACCGAAGATCTTGACGGCGATCTGTGCGCGCACCCCCGAGAGCAGGTGGTCGAGACGATGCGAGATGGGCTGGCCGATGTTGACCACCACTCCCGAGAGCCGATCCAGTCGCCGCCGCATGTCCGCCAGGATGGCCGCGCGCCCGCGCCGTGAACGCCGGAGGTCGACGTCAATCTCTGTGTAGTGGACGCCCTCGGCGTGCTCGTCGAGCTCGGCGCGACCAGTGCGGCGTCCGGTCGAGACCACCTCGGGCACCTCCAGGAGCAGCTGCTGCGCCACGTCACCGATGTGGCTCGACTCCGACAGCGAGGTGCCAGGCACCGACAGCAGGTTGATGGTGACCGTGCCCTCGTTGAACGGGGGCAAGAACTCGCGCCCCATGAGCGGGAGCGCCGCCCCGGCCGCCAGCACCAGCACGGCTGCTCCAGCCATGACCTTGTACGGGTGTCGCAGCGTCCAGGCGAGCACGCGACGCTGACGGTTCTTGAGGAAGCGGACCAGGAACCCGTCTCGATCCTGCTTCATGACCCCGGCGCGCGGCAGCAGGTAGTACGCCAGCACCGGTGTCACGGTCAACGACACCACCAGTGAGGCCAGAATGGCCACGATGTAGGCCACGCCCAGCGGCGCAAACAGCCGGCCCTCGATCCCCGACATCGCGAACAGCGGCACGAACACCAGGATGACGACCGCCGTGGCGAACACGATCGAGCTGCGCACCTCGGACGAGGCGCGGTAGACCACGACCAGGACCGACCGGCGCTCGGCCGGCGGCCTGTGGGCGTTCTCCTTGAGTCGCCGGAACACGTTCTCGACGTCGACGATGGCGTCGTCCACCAGCTCGCCGATGGCCACCGCGAGACCACCGAGGGTCATGGTGTTGATGGAGAAGCCGAGCAGGTTCATGACCACGGCCGTGATGACGAACGACAGCGGGATCGCGGTCAAGGTGATGAAGGTCGTGCGCAAGTTGAGCAAGAACAGGAAGAGCACGATCACGACCAGGATGGCGCCGTCGCGCAGGGCCTCCTCGACGTTGGAGACAGCGGCGCTGATGAAGTTCGCCTGCTTGAACAGGACCTCGACCTGGACATCGCTGGGCAGCGTCTTGGCGTCGAGCTCGGCGAGGACCCGCTCGATCTCGCGCGTGACCGTGACCGTGTTGGCGCCCGGCTGTTTCTGCACGCTCAGGATGACCGCCGGGACGACCTTGCCGGCGCCGCTCCTGCGATCGCGGACACCGATCGAGGCGTCTCCGCGCTTGACCTGAGGCGCGAGCTTCACCTCCGCCACGTTGCGCAGGAGGATGGGGACTCCCTCCCGCACGCCGAGGACGGTGTCGGCGATCTCGTCCGCCGAGGCGGTGCGGGCCAGGTTGAGGACCAGATACTCCTGGCTCTTGCGCTCGATGAAGCCACCCGTGCTGTTGCCCTGGCTGCTGGCCGCGGCGCGCTGGACGTCCTCCATGGTGAAGCCCGCAGCGCGCAGCCGCTCGGGTGAGACCAGGACCTGGTACTGCTTGACGCCGCCGCCGATGGGGATCACCTGGGCGACGCCAGGGATGGTCAAGAGCCGCAGCCGGACCTGCCAGTCGGCGGCGGCCCGGACCTCGAGGGGCGTCGTCGCGCCGGTCTCGGAGTACAGCCCCACCAGCATGATCTCGCCCATGATCGAGGACACCGGGCCGATGCTGGGGGTGATCCCCTCGGCGAGGTGCTCGGCCGCGAGCTGCAGGCGCTCGGCGGTCAGCTGGCGGGCCCGCATGATGTCGACGCCCCACTTGAACTCGACATTGACGATGGACAGCCCGATTCCGGAGATGGATCGGACGCGCTCGACGCCTGGAGCACCGTTGAGCGCGGTCTCGATGGGCACGGTGGCGAGGACCTCGACCTCCTCGGGGGACAGCCCACCCGCCTCGGTCATCACTGTGACGGTCGGACGATTGAGGTCCGGGAACACGTCGACCGCCAGCCCCCGGATCACGATCCAGCCGTAGATCAGCAGCAAGGCCGCCCCGGCGAGCACGAAGGTGCGGTTCTTGAGCGAGAGCCGGATGATGCGGTCGAACACTAGGGTCTCTCCATGGTGTCAGCGCAAGCCCTGGCGGGCAGTCCTCAGCTGGTAGGTGCCCTTGCTGACGACCCGCTCACCCTCGTCGAGCCCACCCTGGACGGCCCAGAAGTCGCCATCGCGACCGCCCAGCGCCACCTCGCGGCGCGCGAACTCCTCGGGGGACAGGTGCACGAAGACGAAGCGCCGGCCGCCCTCCTCCACCAGCGCCGCATCGGGGATGGTGAGCATCGATGCCTTGCCACCGGCGGCGATGGCGATCTCGGCGAACATGCCAGGCCGGAGTCTGCCCGCGGCGTTGTCGACCGCGAAGATGGCCTTCGCGGTGCGGGTGCTCGGATCGACCAGCTGCCCGAGCCGGAACAGCTTGGCGACGAAGCTCTGCGCATAGCCCTGGACCCGCACGAAGGCCGACCCGAGCTGCTCGATCCTGCCGAGGTCGCTCTCGAAGACGTCGGCCTCGACCCACAGGGTGCTGGGCTCGATGATGGTGAAGAGCTTCTTGTCGGCGGAGACCTGCTCACCGAGGCTGACCTCGGCCTCGGCGATGACGCCGGTGATGGGCGCCGTGACGGTGAGGCGCTGCGAACCAGCGCCGCCAAACAGCGCGCTCTCACGCTGGGCACGCTCGATGTCGCGCTCGGCCAGCACCACCTCGAGCTCGGCTTGCTGGATCTCCTTGCCGGGCACCACACCAGCGAGCGAGCGCTGGCGCTCCAGGTTGCGCGCCGCCTGGTCACGGCGCGCGCGCGCCTGTTCCAGGTTCGCGCGTGCCCGGATCGCCTCGGCGCGCATCGAGCTGGTCTCGGCGGCCCCCAGCGACTGCGCGATCACGACCAGCGGCTGGCCCGCCTTGACCTGGTCACCGATGAAGGGGATCCGGCCCGCGACGGCCACGATGCGGCCCGGCTGGGGCGCGTGGATCTCGGCGTGGCCGTCGCTGCGCGGGATGACCCGACCGATGGTGTCGATGCGCGCCTCGACCTCGCGCTGCGCCGCCACGGCGGTCTCGACCTCGAGCAGAAACTGGCTCTCCTTGGCCAGATAGAGGGCCCCGGGCGCGACGGTGCTGGGCGCGCTCGGTACCGGCGTGGCACCAGAGTGGTCCTCTCCGCCGTGGCCACGCGCGGCCAGAGGAACGCCCGCCAGGAGGGTGAGCACGACCACCGAGGCAGCGCGCTGGCGCCGCCGGCGGCGCCACAGCCAGAGCGCCAGCAGGCCGAGCAGGAGGGCCGCGGCGGAGGCCACACCGAGCAGGCGCCACGGAAAGTGCTGGTGAGGTGTGCCGGGGGGGGCGGCGGCTGCCTGCGTGAGATCGACCGCCTTGAGCTCGACCAGGTCGACCGCCTCACCAGCGCTGACGGTGGCGATGACCGGGTAGCGCCCAGCCGCGAGCTGGACCAGGGCGTGGTAGACCCCGGGCCTCCTGGTGGCCTCGGCGACCGTCCGCACCGGGGGCGTCGCGGCGAACTCGAGCTCGATGCGCGCGCCCGCGACCGGTCGATTGCTGGTGTAGTCCGCCAGGAACACGTTCAGGCTCGCCGGCTTGCCCGGATCAGGGGGCGCATACTTGAGCAGGAGTTCGAAGCTGTCGGTCTGGCCATACGCCGAGCGACGCCCGTCGCTGCCCGGGCTGGACGCGCCGGAGCTCGGGGCGGCACCGTGATCCTCGTCGCCATGTGCGCGCGCGTCCCGGACCTCCAGTGCCAACAGGAGCGCCGCAACTGCCAGGACCCACTTCATCGGGATGCCCCCATGATGCTGTCGCCGACCGCGGCCTCGAGTTCCGCGGCGCTGGTGGCCGCGTCGCGCTGCGCCTGGAGGGCGGCGGCGGTCGTCCTGAGGACCCGATCGCGCGTCGCCAGGTAGACCGCCAGGTCGACCTCGCCGGCGGCGTGGCCCTGGTCGGCGAGGGCGCTCAGCGTCGCCAGCCGCGGGGCCAGCGCGGCATAGCGCTCGACCTGCGCGCGGGCCGCGACGTAGCGGGCGTGGCTGGCTGTGACGGTCTCCTCGATCTCGGCCGCGACCGCGTCACGGCGCGCCTCCGCCATGGCCATGCGCGCACGTGCCTGTGCGATCTCGCCCCGGCCCGAGCGCAGGAGGGGAAGCGCAAGGCGCACACCCAGGCTGACGAACTGCGCCACGTCGCGGTCGTCGCGCAGCGTGCCGGGGCTGAAGTTCTCCGACGAGAAGAAGGTCCGCTCGCGCGCGTAGCCGAGCGTCAGCACGGGGTTGGGCCAGCGCTCGCGGCGGCGCAGCGCGATCTCGATCCCGCCGGCCCGGATCTCCTGCGCGGCGCCCGCGAGCTCGGGCCGGTGCGCCCGTGCGCGCGCCAGCAGACTGGACAGCTGCGCCGGCGCCGGGGGCGCCGGGAACTCGCCAGCGGTCGTGACCTGCCCCGCCGTGCTCGCGCCGACCAGCGTCGCCAGCCTGGCGCGGGCGCTGGCCAGGCTCGCGACGGCGTCGTCGGCCTCGCCCTGGACCTGGGCCAGGTCGACCGCGATCAAGGCGGCCTCGACCTCGGGGAGGTCGCCGCTGGCCAGGCGCCGCTGCGCGGCGTCAGCGAGACGCTCGGCGTGCTCCACCACGTCGTGCAGGGTCGCCGCGCGCCGCTCCTCATACATGAGCTGGTAGAACGCCCGCGCGACCTCGGCACGAAGGCGGAGTCGCGCCGCGGCGACCTCGCGCGCGAGGGCCATGACCTCGGCACCGACCATGTCGCGACGCAGCCCGCGCTGCCCGAACAGCTCGAGCTCCTGTCCGAGCGAGACCTCCAGCGAGGTCTCACCGTCGTTGCTGGAGAGCCAGTCGGTCGCGAACCGCACCTCCACCTCGGGGTCGAGCGGCACCAGCGCGCCCGCCACCAGGCCGCGACCACGTGCCTCGGCGAGGCGAGCCTCGGCCGCGCGCAGCGCGGGGCTTCGTTGCGCCGCACGCACCAGCGCGTCCTCCACCGTGATCGGCGTCGCGCCTCCCTGCGCTGGCGAGAGGATGACGAGGAGTGCAAGAGCGCCTGGCGGGAACCGCATTGACGCCCATCAAGAGCAGCCGCCGTGCCAGGGTGCGCGGCGAAGTTTCCAGAGCTTAGGGCAGACACAGGCCGCGCGCCGTAACCGACTCCGTCATGCTGTGACCAGCGCCATCACACCCGAGGGGGGCTAGTGCGTAAGCACCCAGGTGGCGACGTCGTCGATCAGGCGGCGCTCGACGCGCCCGGGCACGCCATACGATTTCGGCGTGGCCATGCCGTGGCCGCGCATCAGCAGGTGGTCGAGCTCCGGATACAGCCGAAACTCGGACGGTCTGGGCCCCAGCAGCTCGCGCCAGCGCTGCACGTCGACCGGGGTGGTCTGGTAGTCGCGCTCGCCCTGCACGACCAGGAAGGGCAGGCTGGGCCCGAGCCGCTGCAGCGCCTCGGCCACGGTGTGCGCGCGCACCTCCAGCCAGAACGCCTCGCGGGTGGCGCCGATGGCCGCGCGCTGGCGGGCCAGCTCGGCGCCGACCGCGGCGTCGTCACCCCCGCGCCAGCGCACCAGATACGCGACCTGCTCCAGCAGCGCCTCCTCCAGCGGCCGCGCCGGCGCCGCCGCCAGGATGATCCCGGCCACCCGCATGCCGCCCGCCGCGCGCGTCGCCACCACGCCTCCCAGGCTGTGGCCGAGCAGGAAGACTCGGTCGCGATCGACACGCTCCAGCGCCGCCAGCGTGGCCAGCGCCGCCACCGCGTCGGCGGCCTCGTCGGCCAGCGTGTCGCTGTGACCCAGGCGGAAGCTGCGCTTGTCGTAGCGCAGCACCGCGATCCCCGCCGCCGCCAGCCCCCAGGCCAGATCCATGAAGGGCCGGTTGGGCCCCACGGTGCCGTCACGATCCTGCGGCCCCGAGCCCGCGATCAGCACCACGCCGGGCACCCGCCCGCGGCCCGCCGGCCAGGTCAGGGTGCCGCCCAGCGCGCCGATGCGGACCTCGTCCTCGCGCAGCCCGCGCGGCATGCGCGCGACCTCCAGCTCGGGCAGCCCGGCGACCTGGCGCGCCTCGGCGACGCGGCCGTCGGCTGCCACGCGCACACGCAGCGTGACATAACCGAATTTCAGCTCGATGGGCACCAGCACCAGCCACGCGCCGCCGCCCAGGGCGTGGCTGCGCGCCGGCAGCAATCCGACGCGGTCTCCGAGCACGGCGCCTGCGCCCTCGATCTGCCACGCCGCCGCGGCCTGCTCGGCCACCGCCAGCACGGCCGCCGGCGCGCTGGCGTTCGACGGCAGCGCCATAGGCGCCGACGGCTGCCCAGACGCATCAACGGCGACCCCAGGGGGTCGCCGCTGGCTACACGCAAAGCTGATGATGCCGATGATGCCGAGGACCAGCGCCGACCTCACACGAGGAGCATAGCCCCCCGGGTGAGCGGCGTGGCAACACTACATGCGGAAGTTGACGAAGACGTTCAGCGCGCGGACATCGGCGGTGTTGTTCTTGCCGGCCAGGTTGCCGAACACGAACGCGCCACCGACGTCGAGCTTGGTCGACATGC
>Ga0154020_10000697_pt1 | contig 41257 bp, 24 predicted proteins | sample Klosneuvirus_201_FD_109709 | JGI IMG/M metagenome (GOLD analysis project Ga0154020, IMG submission 109709) | Active sludge microbial communities from wastewater, Klosterneuburg, Austria - Klosneuvirus_20160825_MG | ecosystem: Engineered > WWTP > Aerobic digester > Activated sludge | place... | reverse complement strand
GGGGAGTGTGGCCTGAGTAGAAGTCGATGAACCCAGCGACGGAAGTTTCTGCGGGAATCGAGCGACAGACCGGCAAGGCAGTCGGATGTCGTGAGCGTGTCAACGGGTGGTGCCGGACACACACAAGCTCCAACGAAAGGGCTGACGGGCACTTTTGAAAAGTGTCGAAGCGACATGCTGGCTTCTCACGATTGTGGGAGGCCGGTTCTTGAACGGACGCGAGCGGTTACACGAGACTGATTCGGAAGGATCGGTCTCCTGTGGCGGCGAACTGGCGGCGGACGGTCGGCGTGTGTACTCACGCCGATACGGACGCCAACGGTTTTCTATTGAGGAGGGTAGTATGGATTGGCGGCGGTGTACTCCTGAATGGAGTTTCCGCCGCATCCTGAAACTGGACGGTCGAATAATTGCCATCCTGACGAACACGACTGTTCGGCACGAAGCATTCGATTGACTGCCAGAGACGTCCCCCTCATTTAAGGATTGCGGCATTTCGCGGAGCCTAGCCGTCACAAACAAGGCTCCGCACTTTTTCAAAGTAGGCATCATTCTCTGAGTGATGAATGCCACGCTGAATGATTCGGCGTTTTTCGTAGTAAACAATTCACGGAGGCTCATGCGGTATCGAGCTGAAGCGACATCCCTCACAGGCTTCGTCCAGCAAATTGCCTGCTGCTACCTGCGGCACGGCTATTGGTTCTATGTGACCGGCCACGTCCCACCGGGAAAAGATCTGCGAGCCATCGACCGCAAACTCATCTCGAAATACGGGATAGGGGTGTCGGAATCAACGCGCTCACGACGGAAGCGACTTGGCCAATCCAACCTGCAATATCTGCGGCACGATCGGCTGTTCGTACTCATGGCCACCAAAGGGCAGCACGAGTTCTTCGATCTTGAGTCCAGGTCAATACACGATATCCGCCATATCCCGCTGAAATACCGCGGTTACTCAATCAGCTACCGCCGAGGTGGCCGAACTCGTTCCGGCGAACGCGACGCAAAATGGCATGCCCACGTCGAAATCGAACGGGGGCATTATCTGGAACTCAAGGCATGGCTCCTCGACATGGCGATGCATCGATCCGTCGAACGCCTCGCGATGGACTTTTATCGACTTCCCTTCGAACCGTATGCCCCCGTTCGCCGACAGATGCTCAACCTTTTGCGGTCCGTGAATCGTGTCCGGCGAAAGGCCGGCTTCCAACCGGTCCCCGTTGAGGTGCTGCCGCTCCGGCGACGTATTGTGCGACCGTTTGGTGGTAATGCAGGAATCGACCACCTTATTAAGGTTGCGGCCGTCATTCCTGAAGACAATACAATTCAGGAACCGTCAGCGGCCCCTTCGCAGTCCAAGGGCGTCTCTGCGCTGCAACGGTCGCAATCGACTCAGTTGGATTCTTCTTCGAAATGATACTCAGACATCCTGAATGCCACACTGAAATCGACTCCCGCTGCGGCCGAAAAGTGCCTTAGATCAGTGAGCAGGTCGGTCATTGTTTCGTTGACAGACTGTGGACAAGGTTCTCGGTCGAGTCCTTTCGCTTCCATGTAAGTTGTCAGGGCCATTGAGGCCGCCTCGGCTCTATCCTGGTTGATGATGCGTGATGTCGTCATGTTGGTTCTCCGTAGTTGTTCATGCAGTTAGCGATGTCTAAAAATCTGACACGGCAAGTCAAGGTGGAGCCTTGGCCGCAGGCCAAGCAGCAGCGAACGCCGTAGGCGAGAGCGGACCTTAACGCCGTGGTACGATGTGAGACTGCCAGCGAGCGGACAGTGCTTGATCAATTCGCGTTAGGGATGCTGCAGGGTCCGCAGCAGTCCGGCTCGCCGGACCGAGCGGCAGCGGAGTCCGGAGCAGCCCGGCCCAAAGGGTAACGCCCTGCGTCCCATGCTCTTTAAGAGAACTTGAGGAACAATGTGCCTGTCGCGTGGCGCTTCGACGTTTATGCATCAGAACGGACTGAATCCCAGTCTGGTTAGATTCATCTTTGCCAAAGGAACGCCCCATGTCACCACATCGATTGCTCTGTATTGCCGTTGTCCTCGTAGCTCCATATCGGCCGATTTCGGCAGGAGAACACCACACCCTGCGATATCTCTACAAGGATTCACGAGTCCCGATTTCCGCCAGGTCGTTGGCAGTGTCGCCAGACAGCAAAGAAGCGGCTTTGGGGCTCGATGACGGCGTCGTCCACTTCATACGACTCGCTGACGGCGAACAGACTTCAGAAGTCCAGGCTCTTCCATTTGGCATGAAATACTGCCGCGACGGATCCCGCATCTTAATGATGAGTGAATACGAAACGTTTACACTCAACGTTTCAAATCGGTCGAGAACAAAAGTGAATACCAGCGACGTGCCGGGGTATGTAGGGCTGATGACCGTCAATCGCCACGGGAAATTGATCGTTGACTCCACAGTCGATGGCAGTCCAGCACAACTTTGCAATGAATTGCAACGGGGCGATGAAATTATCGCACTGGGAGACGGCAAATCCGGTGCGATGCGGGACGTTGTCGGAATGCCGTCAACGCAGTTTGTCAGTCAGTTGAAGGGACCTGTAGGAACGTATGTTCGCGTTGCTCTGTTGAGAAAGAACGGCGAAACCACAGAGCCCATCCTGCTCCGACGAAGTCCGGCCGTGGCATCCGGTACCTCCGCCAAGTTTGCCACAATGCAGAAGCAGACCATCGGCGAAACTTTGATGCATTTTCAGCGTGATGATCGGCATACATTTGCCTCCGCGTTTGATGGCAGATCAGTGTGTTCGCTGAACACAGAAGACATCCAATTGATTGGGCAACATGCAATAGCCCCAAATCAAACGCTGTTTGCTGTGCTTTCGTTCACGCTGCAGGACCGTGAAAAGTATGGTATCGAAATCTACGACCTCTGCACCATTGAACGTAAAGTCTACATTCCATTCAATCGGCCGAGTTTCAATTCGATCGCCTTCTCATCCGACAGCCGGCAACTGTTTGCAGCGAGCCACAATCGAGTAGACGTTTATGATGTTGAATCGGGCAGCTTCGACCGGGGCCTCGTTGGTAGCAATCGTGCAGAAACGCCGACACCAGTCGCCAAAAAAAGTGAAAAGTATCAGACTGGGACGGCAGCCAGTAACGTCATCGGTGCAGCAAGCGATAGAGTGGGTGAGTTTCACTTCACGAACTCGAAGCAGCAGATAGAGAAAATCGCGGTTTCGAAGTCATTGGTTGCGGTCGCAGTTCCGGGGGGATCACTGGAACTTTGGGATGCTCAAACAGGACATACCAGAACCGAGATCGCAGCACCAAAGCACGGCACGCGAGAATACATGACTCCGAAAATTGATCTGATGCAGTTCTCGCCGGACGGCCATTGGCTGGTGTACTACATTGAGGGCATTTTCAACATTGTGGATGTATCCGAATTCTCCGAGCCATCGACTGTGGCTCAGGAGAAGTGAAGATGCGTATGAGGCAGGTGCCGGAACGAGTGAAATCGCAGCCCGAAGCTGCCTGCCCACGGTGCAACGCCTGGTATCGGATAGCAACAGGCTGCCAGTTTGACGATGTCATCGTGTCTTCCTGATTCGAAGCGTTCGGAGTTGCAATTGCCGTCATGGGAAGTTCGGATGCCAGTGGCCGAAGTTTGTCTCTTCGCAACCACTGGCATCCTTTTGAGTGAATCAACTGGACTAGATCGATTCGATGCGACCTTTTGTATCTTCCCGCTTCCGTCGCAACTTCAGGACATATTCCTGCAGGGGTGTGACTCCTTCTCCCAACATGGCCTGTACGGCAATCCAGACACTTTCCAGAATTTCTTCGGTCTGAGCCATCAGAATAGTCTCAAACAAATTGTCTCGTTCGTCCTTGAGCCTCAGGATATTTCTGCCGAATTCGTGCCTACGCAGGATTTCTCTTTCGGCGGCTTCTGACTTCCATCTGACGATGCTGTCGATGTTGCGACTATGGTGTTCGAGTGGCCCTGTATGTGATTCAGCAATGTTCCACATACGCCGTTCCAGCTGGTCATATTCCGTCTGCAGCCGCTCAATCTCGCGACGCATTTCGTTCCATTGACGGTATTCCTCCCAGATTCCAAGTTGTTCCAAGGCAAGTTGGTGTGCCTGTTCGAGAACTGTTCGCCTCTTGTCCTTGCCTTCGGCAAACCAAAGCCTTTCTATTGCCTGATCGAATATGCTTCCGATGCGATCACTCCAGCAATGTTCGGTGTCAACTGATAGTGCCATTGTCATGTCTCCGGTCATATGTCGTCACATTCGGCGCTGTGCGACCATTGATTTCATCGAGTGCCCGCCGACGGCATCTGCAGTCAACACGGCAAGTCAAGGTGGAGTCTTGGCCGCAGGCCAAGCAGCAGTGAGCGCAGCGAACGGACCTTGACGCCGTGATAGAATGAGAAATGCCAAGGCGGGCTCTTTCGATTTCTTGTTTGCGTTAGGGATGTGCAGGGTGCGCAGCAGTCCGGCTTGCCGAACCGAGCGGAAGCGGAGCCCGGAGCAGCCCGGCCCGAAGGGCAACGCCCAGTACCGGTTGCTCTCAGAGAAACACTTCGGGAGTCCGTGGCCTTTTACATGGGGCGTTTGGATACCCCGCACGATTCTGCAATGACAATTGCGACCTCACGATGGGTGGCTCACTGCATTGACGGAATCTTTGACATCATTCATGTATCCGAATTCTCCGAGCCATCGAATGGGTCGCAGAAAAAGTGAAGATGCCCACAAGGCAGCAGATGTGTCTTGTGAGCATCTTTGGCTTGTGGCTCAGTCTCGATTGCTGCTGCGATAGCTGAAGTAGAGTCTCGGATGATGCAGGAATTCCAGTGTGCCTTCCTCTTGGTTCTCCTTTCGACGAACTGCGACAGGAGGAGCCAGAAAGCCGATGACTGTGAAATCGCGTTTGAGTTCTGAAGTATCCCAGACCTCGCCGTAGATCCCTTCCAGAACAACACGCCATTCGTGTTCGTCTTTCAGTTGTTCGCAAACATTGCAATTGGTGTCTTCGGTTGTATCGGGGGACAATGTCGTGCTGTTGATTCGTCCGTGAGTCGTCATGGTATGCTCCATCTGTGTTAGTCGCATTCGGCAGATGCGATGTCAGTGTTTGAAATGCCAGCCGCTGGCCAGCAGTGACATGCCACGGCAAGTCAAGGTGGAGTCTTGGCCGCAGGCCAAGCAGCAGCGAACGCCGCAGGCGAGAGCGGACCTTGACGCCGTGCTACGATCAGAACTGCCAGCGAGCGACCCGTTCTAGTTGTCGATCCGCGTTAGGGATGTGCAGGGTGCGCAGCAGTCCGGCTTGCCGGACCGAGCGCAAGCGGAGCCCGGAGGAGCCTGGCCCGCAGGGCAACGCCCATATGCTCTTGAATGTCTTTCAAATAATTCAACGGGTTCGTACGAGCCCCAAGATTCTCTCTTCGCCCGTGGTTATCCATTCGAAGATCCCATTTGTGAAGTTGCCATTTAGCTCTATCTGGCAGTCGATCTGTCCCCGTCGATCTTCATGCGTTTTGGCGAAAAACTCTTTCAGTTTTGCCTTTGGTCGGCGAATCCCAATGGCTGTTCCACTCGTGCACCACAAAACTTCACCGAATTGAAGTTGACTGCATACCACGGGGAATTGCCCACTGCATCGGATGGCCATCATTGTCAGAGAAACCTCGAAGGCTCGAGCTAGGCGTTCGATTTCCGCCAATGTTAGTGGCAACTTCGCTTCGGTATTCAACGAATGTTGGGGGACAAGAATCTGTGATGCGACCATGTCACAGAGATTCTCAAGTTCCCGGCCTCGACGCGGACAGTGTGGCCCAGTTCGCTCAAACACGGCGTGTGCGATTTCATGTGCGATCGTAAATCTTCTCCGTGCAGGTGAGTCCGATTCAGACGTCGCAATTTCGAATGCGTCATCTGCCTCCCGAAGTTCACCCGCAGTCTGAAGTTCATGGTCGATATAGCACGCTCGAATGTTGACTCGAGGGAATATTTCCTCAAGTCTGGTTGGTGGCAGGATTTGTCCTTCCGTTAGCCTACGTCCGATTTCTACGGCAGCAGTCTCTACAGACTTCGCATTCGCAAACTCCTTGAGCCGCCGAGCGGCCGCACTTTTCCATTTTGTCATCGTGGTCACCAGCTTCTCTTCGCCACTGCGTCACTCTTTCGGGCCTGCTTGAGCAGTTCTGCCAATACCCTTTCATTGAGTTCATCGCGTTGCGAAAGTGTGTTACTGCCACTTGGCTGCCTTGCCAAGTCCATCAGTCGTGCCAATTCAACACGCACACTGGGCAGTTCCTTCTTCAAGTTCAAAGTGATTTGCTCACGCCGAGAAATCGTTCCACTCAGCTCAATCAATGTCCATTCTGCCAAGCCCTTGTAAAATCGTTCATCAAGGCGTTCCCAGATATCTCGAGCTAACTGGATCTCGATACGAGCTGCCGCTTTATCCTGTTTCCAGTTGAGCATTACTTTACCAAGCGCAAAATGCCCGCGAGCCGCTATCTCTGACTTCTCTGCATTGTTGCTGGAAAGGCAGCTGATTGCTTCCGTGAACCGCTGCACTGCCGCCGGGAAATTCAATTTCTCCGCAAGCAAATCGCCCTCAAGCATCAACAAATCCATATATTCTTTTGAATCGTGATACCCCGGCTTCCCAGTAATCAACTCTCGTGCTGCTTTAGCGCAATCCTCCGCTTCCTTTGTGCGTTTTGATTGAAGGTACGTACGAGCCAACAAGCTGTAACAATCGCCAACCTCCTCATGTGTCGGGCCATACTCAGGGCTCGAGGAAAAGCGTTCAATCGCCATGAGAAGATGCTCACGGCTTTCCCCCAACAGTTTGGTGGCTGTCCTGCCGTTTGACTCTTGTTCAGCACGCACGCGACGCAGGCGCCCAATGCACTTAAGGCAAAAGGCCGTGTTGCGGTTCCACCCAAGATTTTCGCCAATTCGCAGACTCTCTGCCGCTACCTGTTCAGCTTGATCAAACTGGCCAATACGTTGGTAAACCCATGCGTAGCCACAAATCAAGGCTTTTGCTTCCGCTTTTCTTACATCTTCATTCGGTGAATCCACCTTTCTGGCAGACTCAACAGTGATCTGTGCGACTTCCAGTACAAGTCGTTTTTGACCGCTGCGCTTCAACAACTTGTCAAGAGGTTCAAATGCCATTGCCGCGGCGTCTGGACAACAATCTGAGCAAAGTCGGGCGAATCCAACAGCATTCGGCACTTGCAGGAGCGCCAGTTTGTTTGATCGATTCGAGCGAATAAAATCGAGCAAAGAATGCAACCCATCCAGCAGGATGGAAACATGCTCTGGGTGACCAATCTCTGTGGGCAGCGGACGTAATGTCCAGCACTCATCGCTGTTGATCCCAGCCAAATTCTGTGACTCGAACTGCGAATGGAGTTCTTCAGAAGCGACGCCGCAGATGCGTGAAAGCACCTCAGTCGGCACGGGCACGCTACATTGTTGCAGAAAATAGATTGCCTTATGAAGCCAAGGAGAGAGGTTCGTTGGTTCGATACATCGGCGCTCGAGAAACTCAAATCCCAAACTCTCCAGCGTATCTATGAGATGTGGGATAAAGAATGGGGTTCGACTCTTCATTGCCTGTGAGAACAGAGTCCATAACTCATTGAAGAGCGGGCGGCGTTGGGATGGATGCACCAGGAACTGCAGTTGCAATTCAATATCGTCGGTGAGCTGATGTTCCGGAGCATGCTTGAGCTTGATTCGCTTTGCAATCGAGAAGGCATGCATCGACAATTGACCAAGGACCTCCATAAGTTGTGCATTAGATTCGAGGGCACAAAGTGCATCAAACCTTGCCGAATCCTCGCCGGCCTCTACCGAAAGTCGCAGAAGTTTTTCAACCGCATGCAGAAAGCCTACGTTGCATTGGCCATAAATCAGTTCAAACGTCTGATGGTGTCTGGGCACCAAACCTCGTCGACATCGCTCGAGGAATTCCAATATGTCCGGCTTCGAAAGATTCGCTTTTGCCTCCACGGCCAACAAATCAGGAGAGACCTGCATATCCCACCGTGTCAATTGCGATTCTGCTGCCGAGTCTTCTGGTAGAAGTCGCGGTTCAATCGAAAGTAGTGGACGATGTGTGGGACATTCGGTGAATAACCGTAGGATCAGTTTGAGTGCGAGGAGAACGGCGTAACGAGTTTGAAAATCGACACCGAGACCGGTAGCTGCGCCACCTGTCAGACCTGATTTTAATGATGATGAACTTGCTGTCGGAGAGGCCATCCGTGATTCCCTGATGGACAAAAAATCGTCTGCCTCCCTGCTGACAAGATTCTCAAGTGAGTAATGAACGTCATGTTCCCGACAATTGTAGCAATTCTGTGCTCGGCACCAACGTCTCTCAGCTACTTCCCGCTCCATACACGGTGATCACGCATCCTGAAAACGATCTTCTACTGCAGACACAGAGCTGACCTTTTCCAAAACCCCTCGGCAGTGTCTGCACATCAAGCTGGCGAGTGGGAAGTGAATCCAGGCGGCACGGACTTGATTATTCGAGTGACGAAGGATCTCGTCATAGGCTGAAAGTTGTCCACTGTATTCTGACGCTTTTTTTGCACAGTGTTCCGTACGAATGGGGGCGCTTTTGTGGTCGATAACCACGACACTTCCGTCTGACAACTGAAGAATCAGGTCAATCACGCCCGCCCATTGACCTCCATCCGCTCTGGGGCTGCTAACGGGAATTTCAACATGCCACACTGCCTCGGGATACATGGATTCAACCCACCGACTAAACCGTTCCCCGGCAGAGACAAGCACCGACGAAGGAACAACACCGGAGACCGAATAAGCAGCGAGGCATCTCTCTGCAACGAGTAATTTGTCAGCATCGGAGAGCGCTCGAATCGAGGGAATCGATGCCAAATAGCGGTGAACTGCGTTGCCGATGGCAGCAAATTGCTTGTCCTCAGCTTTGGCTGGAAAGAATGAAGATCCTGGCAGTTCGACGATGTCGAACGTTGTGTCCGGCAAAACTGCATCTGCCAGACTCGGTGAATGGTATCTCTGGACAGCGGCGGATGAAGTTGAAGCTGACTTGAGAGAGATCCACGCAGACTGCTCGGCCGCTGGTTGAGTCAACCCATCCGCCATATCCGGACCGAGGCGTCTGATAACATACGTTGTGTCGATTCCGTCCAGGCTATGTTCGCCCTGGTCAAGATCGGGATTGAGAAGTGTGTCCACGACTTCCAGGTGACCTAGCCAGTCATACTTGCCGCTGCGATGTGCGAACACCAGTTTCTGCTTTGCTCGCGTACATCCGACATAGAGCAGTCGCAGGTTTTCATTATGTTCTCTCGTGGTACGTTCGGTGCCTTCCGCTGAATTCAAAGCATCAGCCTCCAGTTGGCTGCCGCTCTTCAGGCCACCGTATTGGCCGTCGGACTCTCCAAAAGGCCAAGTCCACGATCGCAACATGCGTCCGGCCAGAGGGTCGTTCCCGGCAGCGCTGCCACCAGTGACAACGGGCGACCACATATTGGCTTCCCGGCTGGCGTGCAATCCGCTGAGCACAACCACTGGCCATTCGAGTCCTTTGGATCCGTGATAACTCATAAGCGTAACTGCATCATGTCCCTGCGACGTGTATCGCATGTCTCTGCCCTCATCCGCCAGATTTTCGATATGAAGAATCAAACCGCTCAGCGTCGCCGCCGCACCGATCCCAAATGCAGTCTCTTCGTAGTTGCAGGCATGTTGCAGAGCCGAGTCAAGATTTGAACATCGGCGCGCTGGTTCGCCCCATTTCTGAATCAATGACGGCAGCTCTAAAGCCTCGATGACGTGCTGGACAATGATCGATGGCGATAACACTCTGCGATCAATTCGTTCGATCCGCACCAAACGTGGATCAGCTTCCCATGGAGTCTTAAACGCCGTGGTGTTAGCCTCAGCCTCCTTTTCGCCGTCTATTTGACTTCGCAATGCGGACAAGCGTTCTATGATCCAATCCGGGGTACACTGCTGCGGATCGCTCAGCAAATGGAACACAGTGGCCGCTGCCAGAGAATCATTACGGTCGGCGACCAGTCGTAGGCCGGCCAGCAGCATTGCTCCCTCGCGAGTCGAGAAAAGTCCGGGGCTCTCCATTAGATACGGTATCTGGAGCAAATCCAACGCTTCAGCCAGTGGAACCAAGAGCCGGTTTGTTCGTTCCAGAACGGCGATGTCACCGAACCGAGTGCCTTCCGCATGAAGCTGGGCGATCCCGCAGGCAAGTGCAATGGCATCATCCTGCTGCTTCTTCGAACTAAAGATCCATCGCTCCACACCTCGTTTCTGTGATGGGTGCCATGGTTCCTGCTTAGCGTCTACTCCGAAGACCGGCGTGAACAGGGCTCCGACCAGCTGCACCAATCCCTTCTGACTGCGATGATTTCTCGGGAGAACTGTCCTCGCGGCCTCGGGAGCATGTTCCCATATTTCGTTGACGAGCTGTGGGTCCGTGTCGCGAAAGCCATAGATCGCTTGCTTTGGGTCGCCAACCCAGCGGTTTCTTGGTGCGAAACGAAGAAGTCGCTGAAAAATTGCCAGTTGCAGAGGATTTGTATCCTGAAATTCATCCACAAGAATGAGGTCAAAATCCTTTGCCAGACGCATTGCCAGCGACTCATTTTCCAGAAGTCCAAGTAACAGTACTTCCAGGTCGGTGAAGTCGACCAGACCACGCTCTGCTTTGTAGGTCATATACTTCTCATTGAGTGCGATCGTCTGTTCTGCAAACTGACGTGAGAATTCTCGAACGTCCGCATGCAGTTGCGGATTCCGCTGAACCGACGCGGCATGGTTCCTCAACGGTTCGAGCAATGCGTCGGCACCGGACCGCTTCCCGGCTGTGAGTCGCGAAGCATCCAGATAGTGTCCCCAAATCACGGTTTCCCCGGACCTGAGCCGACGAAGTTTTTGTCGAGCCGTGTTGGTGTTCTGCTGAGTGTCATTTGTCATACCGTCGATTTGCCTCAACGCTTCTTCAGCCAGCTCATAAAGTAAATTGGCGGAGGGAATTTCTGACAGTACTCCTTTCGGAGCCAACAGCTCGCAGACACGGTCTGAACTGGCCGCCATGTGCTCCTGAAACGATGCGTCGCTGATCCGGTTTCCACGTTTCGCAGATAACAGGTTCAGAAGCTTTCGATGAAGGTCCGAAATCTCAAGTCGCTCTGCAGATTCTGCAAGCGGTTGCCAACTCTCAAATGGTATGGCCCCCAGCAAATCGCGCAAAGCCGAGTCGCTACCGTCCTCAGTGATCACCTCCAGTCTGGGCGACAATCCAAGATCAATTGCATAGCGAGCCAGCAATTGATGAGCCACACCGTGAACTGTGCCAATTGCGGCCAGCTCCAGACGATCGGCGTGATGGTGGGCAGCTGCGCGGTCGTCCTGATCGGCGAGAAGCTTCTCCTGGATACGACTTTTCAGTTCGGCCGCCGCTTTCCGTGTGAAAGTGGTTGCCAGAATCCGAGCGGGATCGAGCCCTGCCGTAACAGCCTCTGCCACCGTATGACAAAGATTGGTTGTTTTACCTGATCCCGCTCCTGCGCGGACGACTTCCAACATGTTCATTATTTCAACTCCTGAAGGCCGCAAAGTTGTTGATAGTCGCAATACCGACAGACGGACTGCACATCGGACGATTTCAGTTCGGCGTTAAGAACCAGATGTGTTCCGTCTGGCCATTCCATGGCTTCCAGTAACGGCCGAGCAGGAACGTCGTAGTCACCAGTCAGCCAGCCATCACAATTCTCAATCGCTCTAGCAAACTGATCCCAGACTTCCTCAATGCTGCTGGCATCAACGATGGAGCGATTCATGTCTCCATTGACTTCACTCCCAGAGGGTGTGAATAACTGACCGTCAGACAAAACAAGATATGCAACTGCGGGAAACGCACTGTCTGATGACGATCGGCCAAACGCATATGTCGCCAGCTGCACGGCCTTACCGTCCTTAATCAAATCGTGATACTTCGAACGGCCGCCATACTTAAAATCAATGATGGCCTCTGCACCACTGACATGCTCCGCAACGCAATCAATTGAACCAATCAATGTCTTGCCGAACGCTTCGCCGGAAAGTTCCACTTCGATTCCCTTGATTCGATACTGGCCACTGATCAACGTTCCGATCAACACTCTCGTTGCGTTCGCCAGTTCCTTTCTGAGTTTCTGCCGTTCAAAAATTTTGTCCGGTTGAGCCAGTGGAGCCGCATCCAGAGAAAGCCGCTGATCAAAGACCTCCAGAACCTGGGCAACTGCATTTTCAACTGACGACAGCTCACCGCCATCGTCGAAGACTCGCTCAAAGACGCTATGGCAGAATGAACCTTTGAGCTGAAACTCATCCGGAAGCCTGGCAATGGGGCTGGAATGAAGTTTGCCCTGGTAGTTGAACACCCATTTCAGTGGGCAGGCCAGTCTGTCATGCAGTTCCGATGCTGAAACCTGTTCACGATCTTTGATCAATTCATGTGGGATCTTCCAGTGCATCCGTGCCGGTTGTGCCGGTTCGATCTCGGTGACCTGAACATCGAATACGAATGGCGTGAGTGAATCCACTTTGCCAGTATGGATCAGGCTCTCAAGCACAGGTGGGTTCTCGCGTTCGTCCGAGGAAAGCAAACCGCGAATGGCCAGCCAGACTGGATGCCAACGGCTTTCGATATCCCCAGGAAGTGATACGGCAAGGAATGACTGTGCAATCTGACAAAAGCCGGTTGCTTCTGCCGATCTAAGGGCAGACAACGCTTTGCTTCCGTCATCCAGATTCACATCACCGTCCCGCAATTGGGTCAGTTGGTCGGCCGACCATCGGCACGCAGAGGCATCCCCCGTTGCCAGTCCCAGCCAGATTAAGCGATTGTAGGGTTGGTCAACCTCGGACAGTGATCGCACACGAATTGCACTACCGTCAGCTTCTGCGAATCCAGTGACTTCAACGCCATTGGCTAGCGCTTCTTCCAGCAATCGCGACAACTGGGGTTCCGTCAGATCCGCACCCTGGCACTCGGCCAACTCGCCAAGCAGCGAGGCCTGCGCTGCGGCAATTTGCATCGCTTGTATCAGCTGCAGATTTTGTTGTGGTTCTTTTGACTCTGCCGCGGCCCGGCCAGCCGCCCATTGAGCGACCAGGCTACATCGAGCGCGGATCGTTTCTGACGGGATTGCGACTCCTGCTGGAATGCGCTCACAGAACAACCAGCATTCCAAACGCACACGAAGTTTTCCTTCAGGGTCATTTTCTGTTGAGCAGAGATCTTCCATCGCCTCTTCCCAACGGCGACTTCCCAATCCCGGCTCCTGAGCCAGTGCTTTGGCAAGCTGTGAAGCCGCCCGCCGAGGAATTGGTGACACTGGCAATGAAAGGAAGTCTAGCAACGACTGCGGATTCACTGGTTCCCGGCAGAGAGTGAGACTTAATGGTAAGACCTGCAGTACAGGATGAGCCTTCGAGAACGTCGAAACCCCCATCGTCGGCAACCCGACCCGACTGAGGCATGCGTCGAGCCGCAATGCCACAGCATCATCCTCGCAGACGATCACTGTCTGAGCTAATTCCTCAGGAGTTTTTGCCAACACTGCCGCGACAAATTCCACGGCAGCCGTTTCACTCAGAGTCTGGACGTGGCGGAAACTGGCATCGAATTTGATGGCCTGCATCTGCCCGCAGCGCAATACCGTCTGTGCAACATGCAATGCGGTGCCAGGGCGAGCCGCGGGTGGGGTCTGTTTGGCAGCGGCAATCGTTAATCGAGCTAGGACGAGTTGCCACGTCGCGGGCCAAACTGCCGGTGGATCGATCAGGACGCATTGATGAATTGGAAGCAACTGGCCGGCATCAAGCGCCTTCAGAATTCGCTTGATGCGATCAGCGACACTGAGAAAGATGAAGGAGTGATTTCTCGCAGCAATTGACAAGTCACGAACAACATCCGGCAGGGAATCTGAATCCTCAGGCTTCCAGCCGGACAACAGCAATTCATCTCGCCGTGCAAGCAACTCTGCTGCCGTTGCCCAACGATCGGTCTTAAGACTTCCGGATACCACGGAATCCTTCAGCGAATCCAATGCCGCTGCATATTCTGTGACATGACTGGCTTTGTGTGAATCTGGCACAGGCAGCCCGAACTGCAATTCGAGCCATCTCAGTAGTGTTTCCGGACCACCCCTCACCACGTTGATTTCTGCGCGCTTAGGAGGGCATCGCAGGGAGCCCGGTGTGAGTCGAATCAATAATTGCGTTTGCTTTATCATGACGGGTCGTGAGTACCTTTTACTGAATAGAATGCATCTGCACCTTGGTATTGAGTGTCTGGCCGATCAACGATCCGCAGAAATCAAGGGCTGAATAGCTTGTCGCATCATGTGTGTGATCAGCTCTGACCGGCGTTTGTTGAGGGACTGATCATTGTTGAACAATGACAGTCGGCTAATCTTTCCTTTTAACCGCCATCTCCCAGAATTCTTCTCCGAACGTGTGCCGCACCACCTCCATCCGCATAACGTCTGTGGTGCCGTCAGCGATTCGAAGTCCATTGAGGTCTCGCAATCTGTCACCAAGATCGACGCGATTCGAGTACCCTTCACCTCCGAAGGCACGAACTGCTGCATCAACAGCGTTCAGGGAAATCTCCACACCCTCTGCCTTCAGCCCACAGATCAATGGTCGGGCATTGGTGTAGTCGCCACGATCGATCATCTCTGCTGCTTCGAGCGCCAATGCACGAGCCATCCGCAATTCAGTTGTGTGTTGACCGATTGGCTGCTGAAGATGAGTAAAGCGACCAATAGGACCACCAAACGCCTCCCGAGTTTTGATCCTGTCGGCCATCTGATGCAGTGCGTTTTCTCCGGTGCCAATCGCCGCCGCCGTCTGCATCAGTCGCCAGTAGAGGAAGTGCTCAAAGAAGATTCGAAGTCCCTCGCCGTCTTCGCCAATACGATGACTCTCAGGAACGAATAAGTTTTCAAATTTCAGCCCGCCGTACGAATTACCGGTGAGTCCATGAGCTTCGAGCGATTCGACAATCAGACCCGGCGTGTCGATCGGCAACACAAAGACATTCAACTTCCCCTCTTTTCCACTCGTGCCTTGTGTGAAGATGATCACGTGCGTAGCTTGTTCAAGACGGGCATTGAAGCGTTTTGCGCCGGTCAGCTCATAACCGCCATCCACTTTTTTGGAAATTGACTTGATCCCAGAGACATTACTCCCAACATCTGGTTCGGTAATTGCAATCGCGATGTACGCATCCCCGCTCGCTACTTGACGAACAATGTCAAGCACCTCGGGGTTCTTTGATTTCAAGAGAGGGCGGACATGCGCTCCGCCAACGTTGTCCCTGAAATTCAAATTATGAGTGCCCGCGTGTCGAAAAACCTCCAGTATCTTTGTTGCGGGCCAAGCTGATCCGCCGTATTCAACCGGAAGATCCAGACCAGGCAAACCAAAACTGACTGTCTTCTGTCTCCAGACCCTGGGATTCAGAAAGTCATCTCCATCTTGCAATTCACTCACGGTCTTGTCGATGTTGCTCTTGATGAACTCGATTGACAACGATTCGCCTCGAATTGTTGCATCTTGTTCCGAAATGGACGGAAGCGTGGCCGTGAAAACCGTGTTAAGTTCGTAGACATCGGTGCGAGCTGGTGTTCCCGTTGGATTGAGCAGGAACACATCCTCGCAACTTCCACCATCGCCGGATTTGTACTCAAGGACATAGCGGCGGTCTTTCCCCGGCTTGGCAGGATCGACAACGACGATCTCGTTCTTCCTGAAGTCTTTCAGCAGGACAAAATGGCGGCCACGAACGACGCCTGCTTGTGTAGTAACCGTATAGCTCAGCAGTTTCAATTGCCGAGGAATGACACCCAAATCCGGGCCTTCAGAAAATGGCCATGTTTTGTCGTTGGATGTGTACGGCGACCCCGGAGCGGATTGCACATTCATGGATATGTCGATTCCCCCGAGATGTGGCTCATAGAAGTCCATCAGTCGAAGAAACTGCTCATTGGTGACGCGTCCATCGAGGAGCGCTGGCTGATCACGAAACGACGAAAGAACGATTTTGTGTGGATTCGACAGGCTTTCAAGCCCCGCCATAATTCGCAGCGCTTGCAGCATATCGATGCCTGCCGCACTTGCACATGCCCCACCGCCACCTTCTCGGATCAGTCCGTCCAGCTCCTGTTGAAGAACAAACGCGTCAACGTTGGCAGCCTGTGATTCCTGAAGCAACGAGAGTACTGTTGCCGGATAATCCTGACCCGTGATGGCAGCAGATGAAGTTGAGCCCGGCTCATTGCTATCCGAAGCAAATGAACCTGTCCCAAGGAACAGAAATGTGAAAAGCCCAAGAAGCAGGCCCTTGATGTTCGATGTCCTCATAACTGCAGCTCCTAAACGCCATACGGGCAAATTGTCTCTTACGAAACTCAGATTGTGATTTGTGTTGATCCGCAATTTTTTCCAGCTTGAGCATCATAGCATTCACGGGCCGATATCGCCGACGCCCTGCATAACTCAGAGATTCACGACGTGCTCAGAGACACTTTCAAGTTGCTGTTCAATCTGAGTCTTCAGCTTCACGGCTTTGCTGGCGATTTTCTCCCCGTTATTGCGGGTCGTCGTGGCCAGTCGTTCGATTTCCCCGAGGGCTTCGAGGTTTCGAGTGATTGCGTCAATCGCCAGTTCAATGGCGACACGCTCACCTTTCTTCGTAGTATCGGCTACGGATTCTTGCACAGCGATGCAGCGTGCGATGGAGAATGCTGCCCTCAGATTGACATCCGTCGCCGCATCGGCAGCATCCCAGATGACAATGACGTCAGAGCCATACCGGCTGAGAGAATCCAGACCGTCTGGTGCGGCATTGCGATCGAACACAAAGACACCGTGCCGCGAATCCCGATTCTGCCTTGCAACATGCAACTCATCGAGTGCCTGCTTCAGTGAATACGATTTGTTACCTTTGGCCTCGAAGACGATTCGAACCCCTGGAGCCTGCGACTCTGGCCCGAGCGTCACGACCGCATCGCCCTTCTTACACCGCGAGATCACACCGGGTACTTCGCCAGTCTGTTCAAAGATATCGTTCAGCCGTCGAGCCTCATGGCCAACGAATTCTTCAACGGCAGAGTGAAACTCCAGACCATGGATCGTTGACCGCTTCGACTCCTGACGTTTTACCGTGATGGCCGTGATTGCCTCGCGAACCTCAGTATGAAACTCGGTATTTCTCTTGTTCAGCTCTTCGACAACACCAACAAGTTCTCGCTTGAGGCGGAAGAGCGGAGATTCCTCGTCATCAAGCGTTAGGCTGCCCTGAATGCTCTCATTGGTCTGGGCCAACAACTTCCCGATTCGCGAAAGGATCGAAGACTCATTCTCTGGCGAAAACTCCTGGATGATTGCCTTCCTTGACTGATCAACTTGACTGATCAAGCGAAACAAAGACCCATCGCGATTATCGAGAGAAAACTCTTTCCGCAGCAACGATACGTCTTCGCCGAATCCTTTGCGAAGCTGACCGTTCTCGTCGCTGATGCGACGGATGAGTCGAGACAATCCCGATTCATCATTGTCGAGCGTAAACTGCCCTGCGATCACTTCATTTTGTGCCCGCACTGAATCTGTCAAGACTTCGTTCAGGGCGGCCACCAAACCCTTGCTGCGATCCGAAGAAAGGGTCTGCAGCAGCGCACTATCCTTGCCGAGATGTTTCTCCAGTGTTACCGCCAGCGTTGATGTCCCGCCATAGAGGTATCTGGCGAGTACGGACTCAAGGTCCCCGTCCTTCTTAATCAGCCGTTCAATCCGCTGCGGCAGGGCTCCGTCGTTCACATCAAAGTATTTTTCCAACAGCGATGAAATGTCCGTCGTTGTTCGCTCATAGTGCGAACTCAGCGAACTGCGCAGAACCTCCACCAGCCGATCACCTTCGTTGCGAATCGCCTGATGATCAACAACGCCCGCGGCCTGACGCAATGCCAGTACGCCAACCCGCAACGCGGACAATGCAAAGAAGTCTCTATCGGGACCCGCATCACGAGCGAAGAGTTCACTGAGGCACTCAGCGTCAGTCACCACAAGATTAAGTGTCATTGGTTCAGCGGCAATTACAGGAGCGATCATCTTGTTTCCCTTATTGTTTTGGACGAATAGTGTTCCACAACGATCGCAAAGCACTCCGCGTGCCAAACTCAGGGGACATCGATTTTTCAGGAATTCGCTGGTTTGAAAACGAATTGAGCTCGCCGACTTCCAATTCGGCAGGCTCTTTGTACAATTTCGTTTGTACTAAACACAATCGGAGTTATGGCATGGGATCGTGGCACATCTTGAGTTCCTGGATCGGTCACAACGATTTGTTGTCGGCTGCCGCTGAACAAGATCAGGAATTTCAGAAGCGAGTACTGTCGACACTCAAGATTGAACGTCCGTTGCCTCTTAAGAAGCAAACTGGCCCCATCAGGACATTGCTCGACCAGGAGCAGTTCGATGAGATTCATTTGCTTGGTGACTATCCTAAGTGGCTGCGGCAGCATTACACGGATTGGCTGAATCGACCGGTGACGATGCATGCAGTGAGTCTGGCTGACCCAAGCGACTACAGCCAGATTCTGGAAGCCGTCGAAGGTGTACTCGCAAAGATCAATCGCCGTCCGGACGCCGACTTTTCATTTCTGCTGACTCCGGGTACGCCGTCCATGGCGGCCACATGGATTCTGGTTGGAAAATCCAGATACGACGCCACGTTCTGGCAAACCCATGAAGGCAAAGCCGCTCGATCTGAGGTTCCGTTTGATGTCGTCGCCGGGTTTGCGTCGGATCTGGCAACGGTTCCCGATGCCAACCTGCAGCACCTCGCAACAACACCGCCTCGTGAATTGGCCGGGTTTGAGAAGATCTCAGGCTCAAGCAAGGTACTAAAGCTGGCCGCGGGCCGTGCTGCGAAAGCGGCGGCCCGCGATGTCCCGGTCTTGATCCTCGGAGATCCGGGCACTGGAAAGGAACTCTTTGCGGAAGCGATTCACGAAGCCAGTAAACGGCAAGGGAAGCCGTATCGACAGATCAACTGCGCTGCGATTCCCGACCTCCTTCTGGAATCACAACTATTCGGCTATGTCGAAGGGTCGTTTTCCGGAGCGAAGAAGAAAGGCCAGCCTGGGATTTTCGAGCAGGCAGACGGGGGGACTTTGTTTCTGGATGAAGTTGGTGAATGCAGTCCAGCGATGCAGGCTGCATTGCTGCGAGTACTTCAACCTCCTCACGGAAAAGGGCCGTGTTACCGCGAATTCTCTCCAGTTGGTGACCTTAGCGAGATTCGCCACAGCGATGTGCGGATCATCAGCGCCACAAATCGCGATCTCATCAAGGAAGTCGAGGCCGGAAACTTCCGGGAAGACCTTTTCTATCGACTGGCCGTGATCAAGGTGAAGCTACCGCCGCTTCGCAGTCGCAAGACCGACATTCCGGAACTCATCGACATTCTGATGAAGGAAATCAACGAGGACTTCCGCCGGAACGAAAAGGACTATCAGTACAAAAGCGTTTCTGATGATGCAAAACGATTTGTGCGGAGTTACGACTGGCCCGGCAACATTCGGCAGCTCAAGAACACATTGGTGGAAGCTGCTGTGATGTGTGAGCGGCTCACTATCGACGTTGGCGATGTAAAGGCTGCAATCGCCGATGTGCCGGGTAAGACTTCCGGCCTGTTTGATCAGGAGCTGGGGAGTGGTTTTTGCCTGCAAACCCTGCTGGAAGACGTGCATCGCAAGTATTTGGAACGAGCCATGGAAGAAGCCGACGGAGTAAAAACCAAGGCCGCAGAACTACTAGGAATGTCCAGTTATCAAACTCTCGACGCACAGCTAAAACGGCTAAAGGCTCGCGTCAGCAAGAACAAATAGTTACCTCACCGTATCCGTGATTCTTCGCTTTGGCACACGAGTTGCCTTTGTCGGGTTTCATGCATTCAGAATCGTACCTCATCATGCAATCAATCAACTTCGAGTTCTTACGACCGAAGTGGCCAGAGCTGTCAGGGCTCGGTGGCTTTGCGGAAGCGTACACACATACCGATGCTGTTGGGGCGATCTCAAAGCTCCGAATGTTCTGCGAACAAGTTGTTGAATGGATCCACCACGATCAGCGTCTGCCGAAACCGTATCAGGCCAACTTGAACGACTTGATGGCCAATCAGGCCTTCAAAGATGTCATTCCCGAAGTTGTGCTCTCGAAGCTGCATGCTCTCCGAAAGGAAGGCAACAAATCGGTTCACGGCAACGCAGGAGATACGACGTCCGCCCTGAGACTCCTGCGGGAAGCATTCAACGTCGCTCGCTGGCTTCACGTAACCTATGCAGCCGGCAAAGCGATCGATTGCCCTGTGTTCGTTGAACCGCCCAAAGGCGGCGTGGAAGGCGACAAGCAAAGAAAAGAAAAGCGAGCGATTCTGGAACGCATCACGGCTCAGGAAGCCCAGATGCAGAAGTTGCTTGCTGACTTGGAAGCAGCACGGTCCAGAGCGACTCAAGCGGAAGCCACTGCGGAAGAACGGCGTGCCGCACTGGATGCCGCTTTGCAGGCGACCAAGAGCCTGCAGGCCGTCGATCCGATGGCATTCAACGAAGACGAAACTCGCAGGTATCTGATTGATCAGATGCTGGCTGATGCAGGATGGGATGTCGGCAAGGGAAACGTCTCAACGAACGACGTCGTCAAGGAAGCTCCGTTCCTGTACCAGGTCGGGCCATCGAGCGAAGGACGAGCAGACTACTTACTGGCCGACGACAATGGCAAGCCGCTGGGAGTTGTCGAAGCAAAGAAGACTTCTCGCGACCCTCAGCTGGGCCGGAAGCAGGCCGAGCAATACGCTGATGGGCTGCAGAAGGAACACAAACAGCGTCCCGTCATCTTCTGCACCAATGGCTATGACCAGTGGATCTGGAATGATGCCGCAGGAGAGCCACCTCGCAAGATCTACGGCTTCTATTCCAAGGACAGCCTGCAACACCTGCACTTTCAGCGGACAGCAATGAAGCCCGTCAGTGAAGTGGCTGCCAATCCAGATATCGCGGGCTGGATGTTCCAGATGGAAGCCGTTCGTCGAGTCGTCGAGCGATTCGCACTGAAGAAACGCAAAGCGTTGATTGTTCAGGCCACCGGGACTGGAAAGACCCGAGTCGCAATCTCACTTTGCGATGCCATGATCAAAGCCAACTGGGCCAAGCGGATTCTGTTTCTGTGCGATCGACGCGAACTTCGTAAACAGGCGAACAAAGCCTTCAACGAATTCATGCCCTCACTGCCACGAACTTACGTCAAAGGTTCATCGGCCGGGGATACGACTAACCGCATATTCCTCTCCACCTATCCGGCGATGATGAAGATCTTTGAATCCTTTGATGTGGGGTTCTTTGACCTGATCATCTGCGACGAATCGCATCGCAGTCTCTACAACCGTTATCGGCAGATTCTGGAATACTTTGATTGCTATCAGCTGGGGCTGACCGCGACGCCAGTCGACTTCCTCGCCCGAAACACATTCAAATTGTTTGAATGCGAAGAAGGTGACCCTACTTCAAACTACGACTACGCGACCGCCGTCTCACAGAAGTATCTCGTCCCGTTCGAAGTGACAACGCATACAACGCAGTTCCTGCGTGAGGGCATCAAGTATTCCAAAATGACAGCCGAACAGCGGCGTCAGCTTGAAGAAGACGAAGCGTTTCCGCAGGCGATTGAGTACGAACAGGTCCAGGTTGATAAGATTGTTTACAACAAGGACACCAATCGAAAGATCCTCGCGAACTTGATGGAGAACGGCATCCGCGTTGGTTCTCGTGTGGGAAAGTCCATCATTTTCGCCCGCAGCATGAAGCATGCCCGGATGATGGAGCAATTGTTCAATGAGATGTACCCGCAGTATGGAGGAAAGTTCTGTCAGACAATCGTAAGTGATGATCCTCGTGCGGAATCCCTGATCGACGATTTCAAAGGTCAAGGCTCAAACGCCGACCTGACCATCGCGATCTCCGTCGACATGCTGGATACGGGAGTCGACGTTCCGGAAGTCGTGAATCTCGTCTTTGCCAAGCCAGTGTATTCGTATGTCAAGTTCTGGCAGATGATTGGTCGTGGGACTCGGTTGTGTCCGCGACTTTTCGGCGATGGACGTGACAAGACTCACTTTCAGATCTTCGACCACTGGGGCAATTTTGAGTACTTCGAGCAGGACTACAAGAAGGAGGAACCATCCCGGCAGAAGTCACTGTGCGAGCTGGTGTTTGAAGCCCGGATGAAACTGGCGGACGCCGCTCTCGAAAAACAACACACTGCCGGATTCGAAATTGCAACCGGGCTGATTAGTAAGCAAATTGCCGATCTCCCCACGGGCAGTATTCCGATCAAAGAGAAGTGGCAGCAGGTGCTGTCAGTCTCCAAAGAAGAAACCGTTAGAGAATTCGCCGCAGCAACCAAAGCGACGCTTCAGCAAAACATCGCCCCATTGATGCAATGGGTGGACATCGCGAAGTTTGAAGAGGCGTGGAAGTTTGATCGGTTGATTGCTCAGCTGCAGGTGGAGCTGATTCGAGGCGGTTCAAAGTTTGCCGACCTTCGAGACGAAGTCGTCAACCTGGTCAGCAACCTGCGGATCAACCTGTCACAGGTGAAGGTGAAAATCTCCGTCATTGAACGAGTGAAGAGCGACGAGTTCTGGAACGAAGTCACCATCGGAAGTCTCGAAGAGATCCGTGATGAGCTTCGGGGAATCATCCAGTTCCGCCGGAAGGACGAATACGCTCCCGTCGAACCGGTCACGATCGACGTCGCTGAAGACGAATCGCAGATCATCACGAAGAAGCACAAGGTGCGACTAGACAAGCTCGATGATCTGGATATGGCCGCGTACCGAAATCGAGTCAACAACGTTCTGCAGGCCATTATCGATCAAAACGAAACCTTGCGAAAAATCCGATTGGGACAGCCGGTCACGAACAATGACCTGGAAGACCTGTGTTCGCTGGTGCTGACTCAGGAACCCGGGCTCGACCTTCACAACCTGATGGATTACTTCCAGGAGGCCGAATCGCTCGATCAGGCCATCCGTGAAATCATCGGAATGGACGCCGACGCTGTTCACAAGCGGTTCACGGAATTCGTGCAGGCACACCCGAACATGGCGTCACACCAGATCAAGTTTCTCGATCTGCTCCAGAACCACATCGCCAAATTCGGCTCCATCAAAACAGACGACCTTTACGAGGCACCGTTCACCACGCTGCACAGCGACAGCTTGGATGGACTCTTCGACAAGTCCTTGGCGGACGAACTTTTCGAAATCATCGGCTCATTTCAGAAAGGTAACGATCAAGGATGACAAAGAAGAACCTGCGAAAACGCAGGCTTTATCACTATTTGCGGTTCTACAATACCTACCCGGAAATTGTGCGGTCACTGACCGCACAATCTCAAAAACTGCTGCTGTCCGGTGTTCAGAAAGAAGCGCCGCCAAAATTGCGGTCAGCGCCCGCACTTTCCGTTTCGCAGCTCATCGACTCGCTTTCCTACACCCTTGTTCGTCTCCAAATACCAGCTGCAGCTGCCAGCCAAAGACGTTTTGATGCGGCAGATCGAAACCGAACGCCAACGACTCTCTGAAATCTGAAATCTCCGATCTCAAATCAGCCCCCTGAACACTGTCAACTGAACACTGAAAACCATCCACCATGATCACCGGCCAACTACGCAGCAAGATCGACAAGCTCTGGGAAGAATTCTGGACGGGCGGCGTCACCAATCCTCTGACCGTCATCGAACAGATTTCGTTTCTGATGTTTGCGCGGCTGCTCGATATGCGAGAGAGCACTGAAGAAAAGAAATGGTCTCGGAAGAATCCGGGCAAACCGTTCCCCGGTGTTTATTTCCCTCGCAACAAGCAGCATCTGCGTTGGAGTCACCTGAAACAGGAAGCCGACGCGGAAAAAGTTCTGAAGATCGTCCGCGACGAGGTCTTTCCGCACTTTCGCGTGATGGGTGAGCCGACGGCGCTAGCCGCAGATAAGGATGTCAGCCGCAAGGCGCTAGCCTCCGGTTCTTTGAATTCCAACTCACCCCGAAGCGTCAGCGAGGAACCAACCGTTCCAACGAACACCTTCAATCAGTACATGAAAGACGCCACGCTGATGATCAACAAGCCGTCGCTGTTGATGTCAGCCATAAACATGATCGAAGCCCTGCCGCTGACGCAGGGCGATACCAAAGGCGATCTGTACGAATACCTGCTCAGCAAACTGACCACCGCTGGCATCAACGGCCAGTTCCGCACGCCGCGACACATCATCGACGTGATGGTCGATCTGGTTCTCGCAGGGAACGAAGACGAAGCGTTGACGTGGACGGTCGGAGATCCGGCCTGCGGCACGGGCGGCTTTCTGGTGCAGTTCATGGAAGCACTGCGGGAACACTTTACTTCCGAAGATGGTGTCCATGTCGATGATGAAACGGGCGGCAAGACTCACACCGGCGACCTGATCGAGCCGTCGCAGTGGAAGCACATCAAGAGCGAAATGTTCCACGGCTTCGATTTCGACGTGACCATGCTTCGCATCGCCGCGATGAACATGATGCTGCACGAGATCGATACGCCCGACATCAACTATCAGGACACGCTCAGCACCAATTTCACCGACCGCAAGGAAACCCGTCGCTGGGCGGCAGACGCCTTTGACCTGATCCTCGCTAATCCGCCGTTCAAAGGTTCGCTGGACGAAGAAGATGTCCACAAGACGCTGACCGGAAAAGTCAAAACGAAGAAGACCGAGTTGCTGTTCATTGTGCTGATGCTGCGAATGCTCAAGCTCGGCGGACGCTGTGCGGTCATCGTTCCCGATGGCGTGACATTTGGTTCATCCAACGCTCACAAAGAACTGCGGAAGATGCTGATCGAAGAGAACCAACTGGAAGCAATCATCAAACTGCCGTCTGGCGTGTTCAAACCCTACGCCGGTGTCAGTACTGCGATACTGCTCTTCACCAAAGGCGGCCAGACCGACAACGTCTTCTTCTTCGACGTGCAGGCGGACGGCAAAACCCTTGACGACAAACGCGACAAGATCGGAGCAGACGACGACTGGCAGGACTTGGATGTTCTGCGGAAAGCATGGCCCAAGTGGAACGGCGGTAAAGGAAAGAAGCACTTCAAGGATCGCACCGCCAACGCCTTCTTCGTACCGAAGTCAGCGATCGAAGAGAATGCGTTCGACCTCTCCATCAACCGCTACAAAGAAATTGTTCACGAGGAAGAAACCTACGACTCACCGAAGGTCATTCTCGGTCGGCTAAAGAAGTTGGAAGCTGAGATCGCAACTGACTTGGAAGATTTGGAGGCAATGCTCGGATGAGTACGACCAACGGTTACTACCCGTCGCCGATAAAAACGCGACTCAGCGACAATGAGCCGGTGCCAAAGGCTTGGCAATGGGTTGACCTCCAAGATGTCGCACGCCTCGAAAGCGGACATACCCCGAGCCGTAAGATTCCAGAGTACTGGAACGACGGTGATGTGCCTTGGCTGTCATTGAAAGACATTCGCGGTATGACGTCACGTTACGTCACCGACACCATTGACAAGCCGACAATGCTCGGCATTGATAATTCTTCGGCGCGCATGCTTCCGAAGGGGACTGTTGCGTTTTGTCGCACAGCGTCAGTGGGCAATGTTGCGATCTTGGGGTGTGAGATGGCCACCAGTCAGGATTTTGTTGATTGGGTCTGTGGACCGAATCTCCTGCCGGAATACCTCTATGAGGCATTCAAGGCGTCTGGGCCTACGTTTGCAGGCGAAAAGCAGGGGAGCACACACCAGACGATCTATATGCCCACCGTTAAGCGATTCAAAGTGCTGCTGCCGCCGCTGTCGGAGCAAAAGCGGATCGCCGACATCCTCGACAAAGCCGACGCCATCCGCCGCAAACGGCAAGAGGCGATTTCTAGTTTGTTGTCGATACCGGGCAGTGCGTTTCATGCAATGTTCGGAACTCCTTCGCAAAACACCAAGGGCTGGGAGATCGGAACGATCCGCGATCTTGTCGAAGAAGCGAAATACGGGTCAAGCAGCAAGGCCGGTTCTGAAGGCGAGTTTCCAATGCTGCGGATGAACAATGTCACTTACGAAGGGACTTGGGACCTTTCCGATCTGAAGTACATCGACTTGCCTGAAAAGGATCAGCCGAAGTATCTCGCTCGGAAGGGCGACATTCTATTCAACCGAACGAACAGCAAGGAGCTAGTGGGAAAGACAGCTGTTTTCCAAGAAGAGACACCGATGGCCTTTGCAGGTTATTTGGTGCGGGCACGCACGAATGCACATGCCCATCCCGACTACATCGCAGGCTACCTCAACTCGCCTCACGGAAAAGCCACCCTTCGCCACATGTGCTAGAACATCGTCGGCATGGCGAATATCAATGCACAAGATTTTCAGAACATTGCGATTCCGCACCCACCGATCGAAGCCCAGCTGGAGTATGTGCAGCTTCTCGAAGGTGTCCGAACTGCCGAACAACCGCTTAAGCGGGCATTAAGTGAAGCAGAATCGTTGTTCAACTCCCTCGTGCAACGTGCCTTCAAGGGGGAGCTGTAATCCATGTCGCGGGGCTTGCCGAAAGATGTCCGAATCCACCTTGAGAAGGCAACTGACTCTGCCATGCTTGCGGTCGAGGTCTATAACAAGCCCGCGACAAAGTTCCGGTCTGGTGGCTTCATTGTTTTAATGAGCATCGCGTGGACAAGCTTGTTTCACGCGATCTTCTTTCGCGACAAGAAGAAACCGTTTCACAAGAATGAAAACGGTCGGTACGTCAAGATCGATGGCGACTTCAAGGCGTGGGAACTGGCTCATTGTCTGGACGAGCATTTCGGAGGAACGTCCTCAGCGGTGCGGGAGAACCTACGATTCATGGTAGGACTTCGAAACAAGATCGAACACCGGTCCATGCCGGAACTCGATCACCGCATCTTCGGCGAATGCCAAGCGTGCCTGTTCAACTTTGAAGACATGCTTGTGAAAGAGTTCGGTGCGAAACACGCCATGAACGAAAGTCTGGCCCTCGCACTTCAGTTCTCGCACCTTCGGAACGCCGATCAGGAAAAAGCGATTCAGGCACTTCGAAAGCCACTCCAGAAGACTCTATCCGATTATTTAACCCGCTTCCGCTCATCGCTGAGTGGTGAGATTTCTCAGGACATGCAGTTCAGCTACCGGGTGTTCCTGATCCCTAAGATCGCGAATCATGCACTTCAGGGCGATGTGGCCATCGAATTCGTGAAGTACGACCCATTGAAGCCTGAACAGATGGCGCAATATGAGAAGATCACAGCATTGATTAAGCCCGCCGTGACTCAAGTTGCCAACGCAGGATGCCTGAAGGCCAGTGATGTCTGCAGAAAAGTTGAGCCGGTGGTTCAGCAAGCGTGCGGACAAGAGAAGCGATTCGTTGCCAGTTACCACCACGCTAATGCTTGCCAGTTCTACAAAATACGGCCCAAGTCTGGCGACAAGCACCCAGAGAAGACGGACACCCGATTCTGTCACTACGACGCTGCTCACAAAGACTACGTTTTCACAGAACAGTGGGTCACATTTCTCAAGACCGAACTCAGGAAGCCGGGGCAGTACGACAAAATCAAGAAAGGGAAGGCATAAACGACTATAAGAAACGCCCCCACGTCCAATCTGCTTCATACCACTCCCCAAATGCCGTCCACCTCACTGAATTGACAGCCAGTTCATCAAAATAGGTCATCTAAACATTTACGGAATTCACCCCACATGGCGAAACGCAAAAAAGCTACTGCAGGAAAACGCACCACACCAAAACGCAAGCAGGCTAAGAAACGGCTGTTTTCCTTTTCGCTGCCCGTCCATTTCACACTGCAATACACTTTTTCCGAGTCCGAGATCCTGAATCCGGACGACGACGAGCCAGACATCTCGGAAGCTGCCATTGCTGAACTCGAACAGGAATTAGCTGAACTAATTGGTGAGAACTATGCGATCGGCGAGGTGTATGTTCTCGACGATTCCCTCAACTCCATCTTTCTTAATGAATCGATTGAATCGCCTCGCTCTTCCAAGAAATCATGATTGTGAATTGTGCAATACCGAATGTGGTAACTTGCAGCGATTGCCCGCGATAGTCACAGCAGGCTTGGTCTCAGACCGCGACGAACTGACCAACTTTCCATTTAGGCGATTGAGAGCGAAGACCACATGAGCAATGGAAAACGAAAGCGATTGAGAGGAATCTTCGCGATCGAAGGCGAATGGTTCAGTGATCTTCGAGGCGGAGTCAGCTTTCGCCCCGTCCTTGAAGTCATGCGTAGCCTGAATAGGTCACCGTTCGTCCATCGCGACGCGGCGACTCGTGAAGAGCTGTTTTACTACCTGAAAAAATGGCTGCAGAGGCGGTACTCCACTTATCCGATTCTGTACCTCGGCTTTCATGGTGAACAGGAATCGATCTTTATTGGAGATGCCCGTGAAACTGACTGTCGCGTCACTCTGACAGAACTGATGGACCATCTGGAAGGGCGCTGCGACAAACGGATCATCTACATCGGCAGCTGCAGCACGATGCAGATCGATGGACGACGTCTTCAGACATTTCTGCAGCGGACCCGAGCCTTGGCCGTCTGCGGCTACACAGAAAATGTGGATATGCTGAGATCCGCAGCCTTCGAAATGCTGCTGTTTAACGCCTTGCTCGGCAACACACTGACCCTTCAGGGAGCAAACGCGATGCGGCGAAAGATCATGTCAGAAGAACGCAGCCTGTGCAAACAACTGGGATTTCGGATGGTTGTCAGGCGGAGTAGTTGAAGCGGCAAACTGAAACACAGGGTGTTCAGAGCGGCAGGCCGAAGGCAGGATGAAGTGTTCTCAATCTATTATTTTGCGAAGCAATCATGATCACCGGCATCACCATCGAAAACTTCAAGGGCATCCGAGAGGAAGTCAAACTCGACTTTCGCCCGATCACGTTGCTGTTCGGTGCGAACAGTGCCGGGAAGAGTACGATCTTGCACGCGTTGCACTACGCTCGCGAAGTGTTCGAACGGCATAATCTGGATGCCGACCAAACGATTGCAGGGGGGAAGTACATTGACCTCGGTGGGTTCCGACGGCTTGTCCATCGCGACGGTGACAATGCGATTGCCGCTGCGGATTCTCCGATCAAGTTGCGGATTGACGTGGGTGTTTCCAACAATGGCCTGAAGTCGTTCTATCCGGACATCGATCGGCTGATTGCGCAAACCGTTTCTGACATCGACCGTTTTCGGGACGACGTGCAGTCGAGCTTCGAAGACATCAGATCGTTGCTCGACTATCGGTTTGACACACTATTTAACGATTTTAAGACCGCTGCTGTCGAACTGGAGATTCGTTGGAGCAGCACTCACAGTTGCCCCTACATCGCCACGAACACGATCTTCTTTGACGACGAACCGTTCATTCAGCTGGAAGCCAACCCGCAACTGCGAGGCGTCTCCGCGCGGTTTTCCGTTCGCGAGCCAGATCCCGAAAGTCCAGATGGCACGAAAGATGTTTCGACGCTCAACCACAAGTGCCTTAAACGGCTGAGTGATCTATCGCGAGAACGTCAGGAATTGCCGTTCGATAGCAGTTCACTCCTTGAAGTTCTGCTGAAGCAGTGCGGAGAGTTACTCTCTTTCCATCCAAATCAAATTGACCTCGACGAACTATCTGACGCACTGCCTCCTCTGGACGATGCTTTGGAGTTCACTCCGTCCCTGATCTCGCCGACAGGTGAATCGGAGCATGACACGCGACACGCATTCGAGATCAATCTGGCGACCGAACTTGTCAGAGCATTGAGCCAATACATTGTTGGGCCTTGCCAGTTGGTCCGAGATCAGCTGAAGCATTTCCGTTACCTCGGCCCGCTTCGAGATACCCCTCCACGAAATTACGTTCCTCCGCGTTTTCCAGACCCGGCTCGATGGGCTTCAGGTCTGGGTGCATGGGATACACTCGATGCTGGTAACGACGAGTTGATCGAAGCCGTCGGTAATTGGCTGGGAGATGAAGACAAACTGAATTCGGGTTGCAGTATCGAGCGTCGGACGTCGGTCACCTTCGATTACAGTCATCCGCTTGTTCGGAAGATGATTTCCGGAGAGGCATTCAACGACATCGAACATGACTGGTCGTTGGACCTGTCAGAAGCACAGACTTCGTCCCGCGTCGTGGTGGTCGGCAAATCTGGCATTGAGCTGCATCCTCACGAAGTGGGCATCGGTATCTCACAAGTCGTTCCGGTCGTCGTCACCGCACTCGATGGATCTACGCGACTCCTTGCCATCGAGCAACCAGAATTACATTTGCACCCACGATTGCAGGCGGAGTTGGGAGACCTTTTCATCGAAGCCGCACTTGGTGAACGCCACCAGCAAATCCTGCTTGAGACACACAGCGAACTCATCACATTGCGGCTGATGCGAAGGATACGAGAGACGCATGCGGATCGGAAGACGACTGCAGGTCCTGATATTTCATCGTCTGACGTAGCCATCTATTTCATTGAGAGCTTTGAAGGTGCGACAGTGATGACGCATCTCGAACTAAGCGAGGAAGGACGACTGCTGGACCCATGGCCTGACGGATTCTTTGAAGAGGGATTCCGAGAACGTTTTTCAGATTAGAAAGGCGGATGACATGTTGTACCAGTATGCCATCACGCCCGATGCTTTTGAGCCCTCTTGCATCAATGCCATGAACCCCAAAGGCGTTATCGTTGAACAATTGCTTCGAGGGATTCAGGAAAATGGACTGCTCGCCAATTTGGATCTCGGCAAGTGGATGACAATTGTGCGGCGATGCCTGCAGAGCCCGGAAACCGATCCCGAGGCCAGGCACGAGATTGAGTCATGTCTCAGCCTGCTGCATGATAGAAATCGATTGATAACGCATCCCGCCGGTGCAGCTGAAATTTCAGGCGATGACTTTCGTTGGCTTCATTGGGCATTGCATTGTTCTCAGCGCCAACCAGATTTGTTCCACGGGATTTTCGCTTCCGATGCGTACCTGGAAGTGTCTGAACTGACAGACTCTGCATTCGTATCACTCTCGCGGGCACTCAGATCCAGTTGCTGGCTGCAGCGGAAAATTTCAGAAGACTTTGAAAAGACAGAAAGCGAACTATGCAAACATGTCAAACCAATTGTTCGCTACGCTCAGAGACTTCACCTGGTCGATCCATATCTGAGTTGCAGGAAGGATTCCTTCATGCGAACGGTTGAGATTTGTGCAGCTCTGCTTGGCCTGTTTGATGGCCAGCGCCATCCACGACAGATTCAAATTCATGCTGGAGATCCCATGAATGACCTTCCTGAAGCACACCGTGAATCGAAGGACGATCGCCTTGCCCGATGGGTTACGGTGCTGCAACCGATCGCGACTCATACGGGGCATACTTTCAAAGTGCTTCTTTGGAAACAAAAGAGCAATGGAAAGAAATTCCACGATCGCTACATCATCACAGAGCAATTCGGGATCGCTGCACCTGGTGGACTGGACGTTTTTGAAGACGGCTCTGAGGCACGAGCGAACCTTTCTACGTGGAACCTGCTTGAGCATGAACAGTCCCGGAAGATCCTCACTACAAACCTGCACCACCAAAAAAGCCCGTACCAGTATCTTGGTTCCAAAGAAGTGCGTCCCTGAGGGAAAACTCATGAGATCTCTGGCCCAGCTGAAATGCCCTTGAAAGTCGAGGCCGTTATGAACTACTGGCTATTCAATGCGGAAGAGATTCCGTCACTCGGGTGCGCCGCAGCAGACGTCTGGTTTGAGCAAAACATGGGGTTTTCCGGTGCTGATCGGAAACGGTATGGAGACCCGCTCGGAAAAATGAAAGTCGGCGATATCGTGCTGATGTACCAGAACTTTCAGGGCTTCGTTGGTATCGGCAAAGTTCGCCAGGAATGGAACGGTAAAGGCTACAAGCAGAAGCTGGCGTACAAGGGATGCGACTTCGACGAATACCGTATCGACATCGATTGGCTTTATGATCTCAGGCAAACTCCATTCGAAATTGGATACACCTCGCCGCGATTCTTGTGCAGCATTCAGAAGCCCGAGTTGCTGAAGAGAGTTGAGGATGTCATTCGATGGGCGTCGAAAGGTCATCCACCTCGCCCCATGCCAGAGGAAGCCGACAACTATGTTCCGGATGATGAAGACGAACGCGAATCTGTCATTGCGCAGATCAAAAAACGTCGCGGTTCGCAGAAGTTCCGAGACGCATTGAAACGTCGGTACGGTCCGTCGTGTCAGATCACCGGGTGCTCCATCTTCGACATTGTTGAAGCAGCACACATTCAGCCATATCGAGGCGAAAAAGACAACAAGCCCGAGAATGGGCTGCTCCTGCGTGCGGATATTCATACGCTGTTCGATCTTGATTTGATCGGAATTCATCCCGACTCACTGGAAATCCACTGTGCAGAGTGCATTAAGAATGAGTACGGGGCTCAGGTCGATAGATTCCTGATCTGCAGCAACGGCAATCGCCCATCACGTGCGGCACTTCAAAACCGGTTTCAGAAGTTTTGTGATGTACAGTAACGGCATTGTATCAATCCGCTGACAATCACTGATCTGTGACGCCGTATGCAGGTCAAAACGACCGTATTTGTCCGCCTGGCATCTGACTCCATCGAGTTCTTCGACAAGAATTGATGCGCTTGGTCCGGCGTCGCACTTGCAAAATGGAGTGGTCGGATCTGGTTGTTGGCCGCTGTTCCAATTGCAATCCCGCCTTTCAACACAAAGATTTTTACTTGCGCACAAATCGCGTTGTCTGAGGCTGCCGGCGAGATCTTATCAAATGCTCACCACTCAAACTCAGCGGAGCTTTGCTAAACGGCACAGTGCTCCGTTCAAAGGGGACCAAAACTGCTGTTTTGCGGCAGTTTTGGCGGGATTTGTCATGGGAGGTTGGTTACCCTTTCCTGGGTGTGCCTGAGCGATTTGAGAATGGCACGTCAATTGCGATTGGAAAAATCTTGTAAAACTGGTTGAGTCCAACTGAGGTGCCAAGCATGAACAAGGTGATCGTGTCGCAGGACGACAAGCTTCTCGTGGCCGCATTGAGAGACAACGAATTCGACATCGTTGGGCTCGCCGATTTCGTTCCTGATGAAGCGACCGTCGATCGTTGCCTCAGATCACTATATTCGATTATTCGCAATCACAGGGAACCGGAGTTCTCCGACAGCACACTTCTCGCCCATGTTCTGCTGGGCATGGTCACCGTGGCGAGGCAGGATTATGCCTCGGATGGAAAACAGGAATACTGGCCATTCCTGTTTGGCAGGATTCGGCGTGCCGTCTTCGCCGATCCGGAGCAGTTCATGTCGGAAGTGTTTTCCGGCCAGAAGAATCAGGGATTGCTGGGAGAGTGGTTTCGGACGGCGCTGGAAGAATTTGACTATGGTCTGCCGCACGACGACAAGGCGCAGGCCAATATCTTTCCGGTGATTTTTCATGCGGGAATCCCTGCAACTTCACTGTCAGGAGTCCTCCAGGTAATTTCAGCGGCATGTGAATCATTTGGCGTTCAGGCGATCTCGCTCCCTGCGGATTTTCGCAGGCATTTCGTGGAGAACCACCAGTACCGGCTTCACGTCAACGTAAGACGGCTGTTGACGACCAATCTAATGGGAGCTAATCAGCTTTGGGCCTGCCTTGCTCGCGTCGTATATGCCTGGCAGACACAGGGCGATTGTGGTCCGGAATTGCAACAGCTTCCGGAGGCCCTCGATCCTGATGACGTTCGTGATGCACTCCCAGAAAGAACTCAGGCAGCACGGTCCGCCAGGATTGCATTGCCGACACTGCGTTTCGATGCAGAGACAGGTGAGGTGCGAATTCTGGTTCCAGGCGGCACGTGCTACGATTGGAGTATTCGATTTGGAGAAACGGCTGTCCAGGCTCACTGGACGTCGACTCATATCGGGATATCCGGAGAATTTCGTAGTCCGCTTCCTCAGCGGCTCAACGTTGCCCCTTTGAATTCGGAGATTGGTGGATCACGATTGTTTGAGACGCAGCCCGAATCATGGCCGGGACACTGGTTTCACGCACACAACGGAAATCTTGAAGAGGGCGACGTAATTGATGCCAACGGAGTACAGCCTGGTCGATGGTTTGTCCTGTTTCAGGGAACGCCGACGTATTGTTCGATCCCGTACCTTCGTCAAGTGCGACTGCAATGGGGCTGGCTCGAGGGTTCTACAGAATGGACAGCCTGGGAGATTCTGGTCCCGCCTCGGACCGCGACTCGAACAGAGATTGAGTGGCGAATAGGTACAGACAAGATTACCGCCTTTCGCGTGCCACTCGCCCGTCGCCCAATCGCCCATGTAGAAGTCTTGAGCGAGTCCGTTTGTTGTGCTGCAACAGCCAATGGGCAGGAGGTAGGTGTCTTCGCTTTTGCCCCGACTGTTAAACTGCTGCGGGAAAAACCCCTTGAGATGCTGTTGTTGACGGAAGGCGAAGAATCTCTGTCGATTGCCAGTAGCTTGACTGTGCTTCCAGAGCAATCTCTTCAGATCCCCGTCAAGCAACCGGGCGTTTACCAACTCCGCGAAAAGCGTGGGGTCGGTCGCACTTTGTTCCGATTTGCCCTTCTCCCAGAAGTTGAAGTCGACGGACCTGACGTTGATCTGAAATCCGGAACGGGCTGTGTTTGTCTGAAATCTCAGGAAGCGGTGGGTGAGTTTTCGACAATTGCCGATGGCTCCATGGTAGCTATCAATGGATGGTGCACGCATGAGTTCTCTACAGTTGAACCAGTCGCTGAAGTCACATGGCGCTGGAAAGCGGTCGACGCCCCAGCGTTATCGTTTCGTTGGCCAATTGAAGGAGTGCGATGGAGAGTTCTGGGGCTTTCAGATGAACTTGCAGTATGGACACGTGAGCCCCTCGTGATCAGTCCACGCAGGATTACGACAGATGATGTCATACTTGAATTTCAGTATCCTTGCGGTGCTGAATTGCTCGTGAACGGAACATATAATGGTGCTAAGACTCAGCAGGAACCTTCAGGAACAGCATTCAGGCTGTCATTGTATGCTTACAAAACGGCTGAGGGAGTTTTTCTGAACGTCGATGGCGAGGATCACTCTGCCATCCTGTTCAGCGATCGTCCTTTGCTCAAATCACTGGAGGTGATAGCTGATGTCGATTCTATGCTCATTGAATGGACAGCAGTCGCTCCACTCACCGGCTGTTCTTTGGTTTTCTGGAACGCTCGTGAGGTGCTGAGTGAAATGGCGATCGTCACATTGACAGGTGAGCAGATCCGTGGTTCGCACGCCGAGGTTTATTTCACGGAACTGCCCGACGCTGAATTCCTTGCAGTGAGTCTGCTTCGATCTGTTGGAGGGATGCTCAAGAAGATTCAGCATTTCGCAGCCTGTGGCAAAGACGAACTCCAGCCCGCCGGTCTTTGCGTCAACGCTGGGACAGGAGAATCACACTCCGCAGATCGTCAGCCACAATCGTGGGACGAGTTCTTGTTCCAGACGAGCCTGCAACGGCGCTTCGGTAACAATAACTTTGACGCATGGATCACTGACGCACTGAAGGGAATTCAGGCGAGCGGAAAGTTTTCAGTATCCCGCGGACTCACGCTTTGTAAGTCATTGCAGACATATCTCAATCAGGAAAATCTGCAGAAAAATGACCGTGTCTGGGCTCAGTCGCTGCACGACGCACTCCTCAGTCGAATTCGTGCTGCCAACAAAGACGAATTGCTGGACGCTTTCGGATCAGATCAGCCAGACTTCCTGACCGACCTACTCGGCCTGGGCATTCCGGCAGGACAAGCATTCCCGTTGAAGACCATTGGCGCTGAAGCTCCGAACCCATGTCACTTCGCATACCCCTTGGCGTACCTTCGTGATCTTTGGCTGGTCAGTGTTTGTAGGAATCAGAACTCGTCCCGAGACGCGGAACCACTGGAGTTCTCGGTAGACTTTGACGAGCTGCAGGAAAAAGCTGCGGACCGAATTCTTCAATTTCATGATGAGTTCACGCTGCCATCACCTTTCCATTTTCTGCCCCTTGCACGACCGACAGCAGCAATCCCGCGATCCAGTTGCGGGCATAAACACGAATTTGCTCTGCCGCCCGTTTCTGCTGGCAAGGTTGGTGGCGAGCACTTTCAGGAGATGCTTGGACTGCTTGACTGTCCGATCGACTGTGACGCCACAAGCGAAGACCAGTACTTTCAGGTCCATGGACGACCAGAGAGGACTTCTTCTGGCAGACCATCGCAAATTGTCCCTGCCGTTGGGCAGAAAACGTATTCACTTTATTGGGTGTCCGATGAGAGTCGCTGGCAAGTGGATCGTCACTCCAGGAAACCGCCATTGTGTTGCTATTCCGATTTTCAGCCAATGGTGACGAAGGGATGGTCGGCAACTGAAGTCGCAAATTCATTTGATCTTCGCGATCTGCTCAACGGGTGGGCTCAAGGTCATGCAGTACCACCTGATGAACGCTTTGGCTTCCTTGAATCGCTTTCCAATAAACTCAAGCGTGAATCGGTCAGCGGCAAACTTCATCAGGAAGTCCTGCGGCCTGCACAGAAAGAAACGAAACTCCTGCTCGGGTCTTCAGTTGAAGTAGAAACAGTCTCTGCTGTTGCCCATGTGTCTGCGATCTGTTGGCAGATGGCATGGATTGAGCGTCTTACTGCTTGGCATGGCCCCAACCAATTCTTCGGAGACAACGAACAAAGTATCGTCGAATTCCAGAAGGCGTTGTCGAAGTCCTTGCGGCTTTGGCCGGCATTGATGCGGCGATGTCTATCACTGACTGAAATGTTGATCTGGACGATATACCGGGGTGGGATTGGCGTTGCCGCGAAGTTCTCAAGTCCCCTGCCGATCCCAACGTATTCTTTAAGAAAATCGACTGAAGCTGGGCCAGGCATGGCGGCCATTAACAATTCGCCGGGAACAGTCAAAAAAGATGTGAGCGGAATCGTAGTCGGGTATGACGCTGGGATTGGAGTTCTCTTGATTCCCCGAGACAGCATCACACTCCAGTCTGCTCTGCGGCAGTTTATTACCAGCCAAAACGACGACCTTTATCGACTTGTCCGGTTTCGGCGCAGCGATGTTCCTAAAGAAGACCGAGATTGCCTGGATGCCGAGCATCAAACCAGGAACAAAAAATCACAGCGGTCAGTAGTCCCGCTGTCGGATGTTTTTTGCGGGCGTCGGTTTCTATGTAGTCTAATCAAAGCCGAAGTGTGGGAGATTTCTTCGATATGTCTCCAGGTACACTTTGAACAGCTTCCGATTCCACACGATCGGCGAAAGCGAATTGAATAGTTGTCTTTCAGGATCTCGTGAATGAACCCAATTGATGTTGCTAATGAACTGCGAAACCAATACGTCTCCTATTTGACGACGGCCTTCGGCGTTAGTCGAATTGGTCGCTTAAGTGAACGATTTTGCGAATTGCTGAACCAACCAGGGCAGCTTATCGCTGGGCCGTTTCTGGAGGCCACTGCCCCGTACACGCCGGGTACACAAACGCTCGACAGTCTGCTTCAGTCGGGGCTGCTTCACTCCGGTTTTCAGGATTTGCTCCTGAAGCCGGATGAAACGGGTGAATCGAGACCCGTTGAAAAAAGAACATCCGGATTTGGGCTTCGGAAGTCGGGGAAACCCATCACCACTGCGTCGAAATCTGGTGGGGCAAAACGAGAGCGTTTGCCGAGTGATCGCTTGCTCTATCGGCATCAGGAAGAAGCGATCGTGCGATTGTGCAAGGAAGCAGATGACTGCAGCACCATGCGGAACACAGTCGTCGCGAGTGGTACCGGCAGCGGCAAGACAGAATGCTTTTTGATACCTGGCTTCGACTGGATTCTACGTCATCCTACGCGACCAGTGTCTGGCAAAGCCGGTGGAAAAGGAATTCGCGTTCTGCTGGTGTATCCGATGAACGCATTGGTCAATGATCAGGTAAGACGTCTGAAGCAATTGGTTGGATACTGGTCAGATCGTGGAGATTCCCCAGTTCCGATCACCTTTGCTCGCTACACCAGCGAAACCTCGAAGACTCGATCCGAAGGCAAAAAGAAAGAACCGAATGCCCCGGATAATCAACTGCTTGGACGCGATGAGATCATTCAGAATCCACCGGATATTCTGATCACGAACTTCGCGATGCTTGAACAGGCTCTGCTGAGGCCTCAGGAGTCGCCATTTTTCAATTCTGTCGATGAACATGCCTGGCGATTTCTGATCCTTGATGAAGCTCACAGCTATCGTGGTGCCCAGGGAATTGAACTGGCGCGGCTCATGCAGCGAGTACGAAGTGCGATCCGGCGAGGAAAACAGTCAGCAAATGTTCCGATTCACGAGCCCGTCTGCATCGCGACCAGTGCAACACTTGCCAGTGAGAGTATGTCTGCCGATGAACGGCGTTCAAAGACGGCTGAATTTGCTGGAGCCTTGTTTGGGGTTCCGTTTCAAGACGACGCTGTAATCTTCGCGAATCGGCTTGACCCATTGGCTGATGCAGAAGTCTGGGAATTCTCAGAACAGGCCGCGACGACCAGATCAGATAATTCTTGGGCGGCAATCCCGCCAGAGATTTTCCGTGATCTGGATCCTGATGCTGACGAGTCATTTTGGAATAGCTTCAAGGACCTCACTCCGGCGTCAATTTGGCAAGACGCAAAGGCCTCGGGGAAAACCGACCGACGAGCATTTCTTTACTTTCTACTGCGAGGTCACCCACGATTTCATTGGTTGTGGCTAGAAGTCAGTGAAAAGCCCCGGCAGTTTGAACAGCTTGCGAACAGTTGGGATTCGAGCGAAGAAGACAACACTGCGTCTCTTGAACGACTCGTATCGGCATGTAACGCGGCAAGACGTCGTCCGGGTGAGCAACCTTTGCTTCCGTGTCGATATCATCTATTTGCCAGTGCCTTAGAAGGCTTCTTCGTTGATCTTGCAGCAGATGATGAATCCAAACCCACTGATCCCGCTTGGGATGTAGCAGAACTAAGGGTTCGCCACGCAGCTGTCCGTAGACTCCGTCCAAAGGACCGCATCGCCTTTGAGGTGTCGCACTGTCGCAACTGTCGCTATCCATTCCTGTCTGTCGATCTCTCACCTCAAACGGAAGGACTGGATCAGCCACCAGTTTGGCGACGCCCTGTTCAGTTTCTGGCATTCGAGCCCGAGGTGACTGACGGGGAACCCTTGAAGTCGGTTCGTATCGATCTTCGCGATGGGAAGATTGAATCGCAGCAATCACCCGGGATGCCGATGTGGAGAACGCTCTATTCAGTTCCAGGAAGTCAGGACAGAATGGATGTCCAGACGTGTCCGAAATGTGGCTATGACCACCGTCATCATCGAGTGACGGGTCGATTTCAGACGGGACAGGATGCTCCGGTCAGTCTTCTGACCGAAACGTTGTATTCTCAGCTTCCGGCGTTGACGAAGAGCCAGACCGATGAAACCCTTCAGGACTTTGGGCATCGATTTGGTGCTGGTGACGATCCGCTGGTTGGCGGTGGAAGAAAGTTGCTCACGTTTAGTGACAGTCGTCAGAACGCCGCGTTTATGGCTTCTTACCTACAGGATCACTCACGAGACTATCTGATTCGCGAAATTGCCTATGAGGCGATCGCGAATTCAGAAGGTGATTTGACGCTGAAGGATTGGGCGAATGCCTGTGTGAAGATCGTTGCCGAACGTAAACTGCTGGTTCCTTTCCTGGAGGATCGAGATCTTGCGCAGATAGCAGACAATCCATTCCACGAGTCGTACTCGAAGGATGCAAGTGAGCGTCAGAAAGCGATTATGTCTCATCTTGTAGCGGAATTGGTTGGCACCCAACCACTCGTTCTGGAGTCGCTTGGATTACTGACAGTTGATCTGCCTCTGGAAATCAAGTCTGTATTTGAAGAGGATGCGGAGGCACCACTTCCGTTGAAGTTTGAGTGGCCGGGCGAACCATTGAAAATCCGAGACCTCAGTGACCTTTCGCAGCGGATCATTGCTTTGATGAGGCGGCAGTACCTGATGACCTGTCCTGGAGACATCGATCGCCCGGGCTTTTCAAATCTGCAGCATTATCTGGTTCAACGGAGAGTCGCACTGTTTGACAATGTCCTGCACGGCCTTTCGAACGCCGCAAGTCAGGACACAATCTATGTTGATTTACTCCGACGGTGGAGTCGGAAACGCTCGAACTCGGAGCCCACAGAATCGCAAATTCAGCAAATGCTGGACTATCTGTTCAGTGGGTTCATTGAGGAAGATGGCGTGTTCGAGAGTGTCTTTGAAATTTCCTTGCAGAGTGGCGTACGTGCGATTGCGGTGCGATATGACTCCCTGAGATTTCGTCAGACAGGCACACTGTGGAAATGCGATACCTGTCACGGCTATTCAGCGACGTTCCTTGGCGGTGTTTGCGATGAGCCACACTGCACTGGAAGCCTGCATTTCCTTGCAGAAACCGAACTGCCGCGGTGTCGTCCAGAGGACCACATGTTTGTCAAGCGGTTCGTCGCCGGCAAGAGGATCGAATTGCGCTGCGAAGAACATACGGCACAATTGGCATCAGAGCTGGGGCAGCAGATACAGGAAGCATTTCAATGCGGACAAGTGAACGTGCTGTCTTGCTCTACCACATTCGAAATGGGAATCGACATCGGATCCCTTCAGGCTGTCGTCCTTCGTAACGTACCACCGAGCACTGCAAATTATCTGCAGAGAGCTGGCCGCGCAGGTCGCCGTGCTGATTCCGTTGCCTTCGTGCTTACGTTTTGTCAGCGCCGCCCCCATGATCGGCTCTACTTTGGAAATCCACAGGAAATCATTGCTGGCGAAGTGACGCCACCTCGCATTGATCTTCAGAACAAAAAGATTCTTCAACGTCATTGTTTCGCTGAGATTCTGTCCGAGTATTGGGTCTGGTTGAATGGCCAAGTCGTCGGTGACAAAAAAGATCGATTTCTGAAGGCGGGAACAGTCGGTGCGTTCTTTGAGGAACGCCTGGACCACGCAAACTGCACTCCATACGAATACCTTCGAACATGGCTGAATGACAAGCCTGCCCGAGATCGATG
>Ga0154020_10000696_pt1 | contig 41274 bp, 31 predicted proteins | sample Klosneuvirus_201_FD_109709 | JGI IMG/M metagenome (GOLD analysis project Ga0154020, IMG submission 109709) | Active sludge microbial communities from wastewater, Klosterneuburg, Austria - Klosneuvirus_20160825_MG | ecosystem: Engineered > WWTP > Aerobic digester > Activated sludge | place... | reverse complement strand
CCACCCCTTCATCGCCAGCACCTTCGTGATCGCGGCCGTCAGACTTGTCTTGCCGTGGTCGATGTGACCAATCGTCCCCACATTGACGTGGGTCTTCGTCCGCTGGAATACTGCCTTGGACATGAAATTATCCTCCTACACTGGATGAATCAGCGTTTATTTTACCGTCTATGGCACAATTGCACCGCCGCAGGTGTTCTCGGCGGTGCAAGGCACAACAATCTTTAGGACGGCTGACATAGCCAGCCGTCACAAGCTAGGTAGTATACCTGAGCCGCTCTGGAGCTCCAAATTGGTAGCTTGACAAAACGATCACGTTTATGCAATTCCCTTGAGCACCTTTTCGGCAATGCTCTGGCTCACCGGCATGTATTTCTCAAATTGCATGCTGAAGCTGCCGCGCCCGCTGGTCATCGAACGCACGTCCGTGGCATAGCCAAACATCTCGGACAGCGGCACCAACGCGTGCACGGCCTGAACATTGCCGCTGCGCGACTCCATGCCTTCGACCTGACCGCGCCGCGACGAGAAATCACCCACCACATCGCCGACGAACTCGTCTGGCACGGTGGTCTCGACCCTCATCATCGGCTCGAGCAAGACGGGGCCTGCCTTCTGCGCGCCATCCTTAAACGCCATACTGCCGGCGATCTTGAAGGCCATTTCGCTTGAGTCCACTTCATGATAGCTGCCGTCGACCAACGCAACCTTGACATCGACCACCGGATAGCCGGCGAGCACGCCGCTTTCCATGGCCTCAACGATGCCTTTTTGTACGGGGGTAATATATTCGCGCGGCACGGAGCCGCCGACGATCTTATCCTCGAAGAGAAAGCCCGCGCCCGGTTGGTTCGGCTCCATTTGCAGCCAGACATGACCGTACTGACCGCGGCCACCCGACTGGCGGACGAAACGACCCTCGATCCGGACAGGGCGTGTGATTGTCTCACGGTAAGCCACCTGGGGCCGGCCGACGTTACACTGCACGCGAAACTCGCGCTTGAGGCGGTCGACGATAATGTCGAGGTGCAATTCACCCATCCCGGAGATGACGGTCTGGCCGGTCTGGTCGTCATACTGGACGCGGAAGGTCGGGTCCTCCTCGGCCAGCTTGATCAAGGCCTCGGTCAGCTTGTCCTGATCGCCCTTGGATTTTGGCTCCACGGCCACCTTGATGACAGGTTCGGGGAATTCGATTGTCTCCAGCAAAATCTGCGATTTCGCATCGGAAAGCGTTTCACCGGTGTAGGATTCTTTGGGGCCAACGATGGCGGCAATATCACCGGCGCAGACTTCTTTGACGTCTTCGCGCTTATCCGCGTGCATACGCACCAGGCGACCGATGCGTTCGCGCCGGCCGCGATTGGTGTTGTACACCGTTTCGCCGGAACGCAGCACGCCCGAGTAGACGCGCACATACGCCAGCCGCCCCACAAACGGATCGGTCACGATCTTAAAGACCAGACCGGCGAAAGGTTCATTATCATTCGGCTCGCGGGACTCTTCAGCGCCCGTATCGGGGTTGACGCCTATCACCGGCGGCACGTCGCGCGGGCTGGGCAGATAACGGACGACGGCATCGAGCAAGAGCTGCACGCCCTTGTTGCGCAGCGACGTGCCGCAGAGAATCGGGACAATCTTATTGGCGCAAACTGCCTTGCGCAGCGCCGCATAAAGCTCCTCATTGCTGATTTGCTCGCCTTCCAAAAACTTGAGCGTCAGTTCGTCATCTGTTTCGGCAATGCGCTCGACCATGTACTCGCGCGCTGCCGCGGCGGCTTCGGCATATTCAGCCGGGATGTCGATAATGAGCGGCGCAGCGCCCAATTCGTCGGAGAAGGTGTAGGCATTCATCCCAAAGAGATCGATGACGCCCTGGAAGGTGTCTTCAACGCCGAGGGGAAGCTGGATGGGCAGCGGATTCGCGCCCAGCCGGTCGATGATCATCCCAATCGTGCGTTCAAAGCTGGCGCCGATGCGATCCATTTTATTGACAAAACAGATGCGCGGCACCTGATAGCGATCAGCCTGGCGCCAGACGGTTTCCGACTGCGGCTCGACGCCAGCGACGGCATCGAACACCACAACTCCGCCGTCGAGCACGCGCAGACTACGCTGCACCTCCGCGGTGAAGTCAATATGCCCTGGCGTATCAATGATATTAACCTGGCATTCTTCACCGGTGATGCGATCGGTCCACGAAGTGGTGATGGCAGCCGCCGTGATGGTAATGCCGCGCTCGCGCTCCTGCACCATCCAGTCCGTCACGGCGGTGCCTTCATGCACCTCGCCCATCCGGTGGATGCGACCGGAATAGAACAGAATGCGTTCCGTGGTCGTCGTTTTGCCGGCATCAATATGGGCAATGATGCCGATGTTGCGCATGCGCTCGATGGGATATTGGTTCGACATATCTTACATTTCCTAACCGTCCAACATATTTACACACAAAATGATGCGGCGCCTGAACCTGCAGCCACGAACGCTGAGAACACGCGTCACAACGCAAAACACACTGTGACAGGTGGAGAGCGGTCGGCTTACAGGTGGGCGCCGCATCGATTCAGGTCAACCCTGTATTGCACGGATAACACCCACTCATGAACAAGTGAAAACCGAGCAGACCAAACTGCCGGCTAATCACCAGCCATGAGATCCTATATTATCGACTTCTTTAAAAGCGGAAATGAGCAAACGCCTGATTGGCCTCGGCCATCCTGTGCGTATCTTCGCGCTTTTTGATGGTGGCGCCTTCGTTGCGCGCAGCATCCATCAATTCACCCGCCAGACGCGCGGCCATATCGCGGCCACTGCGCTTGCGAGAGTTATCGATCAGCCAACGCATCGCCAACGCTTGGCGGCGAGCAGAGCCGATCTCCATCGGGATCTGATAAGTCGCACCGCCAACGCGTCGCGGCTTCACTTCAACCAGCGGCGTAGCATTCTTCAGCGCTTCCTCGAAAACTTCGACGCCAGATCGCTTGGTGCGCTCTTCGATAATCTCAAACGCGTCATAGACAACGCTGGTGGCCAGGCTTTTTTTGCCGCGCTCCATGACATTGTTGACAAATTTGGCGATCACTTCGCTATGGTAGCGAGGATCGGGGATCACATTGCGTAATTCAGCACGATTTCTTCGCATGGTTTTACTCCTCGCCTATTTCTTAGGACGTTTCGTCCCGTATTTGCTGCGGCCGCGCTTGCGCTTGTCGACACCCTGGCTGTCCAGCGCGCCGCGCACGATGTGATAGCGCACGCCTGGCAAGTCCTTGACACGACCGCCGCGCACAAGCACGACGCTGTGTTCCTGAAGGTTGTGACCTTCGCCCGGAATGTAGGCTGTTACCTCAATGCCATTGGACAAGCGTACACGCGCTACTTTGCGCAGCGCCGAATTAGGCTTCTTCGGCGTGGTCGTGCGCACCTGTGTGCAGACGCCACGCTTCTGGGGATTGCCCAGTTTCATCCTGCGCGTCCGCCCGGTCAGCGAGTTCTGCGTAAAACGCAACGCAGGCGCTTTTTCTTTCTTTGCGACGTCTTTGCGGCCCTTGCGGACCAGTTGATTGATGGTCGGCAAACGTCCCTCCACTTTTCAAGCGGGCCTTACCAATCAAGGCTCGCATTGCCTGAAACTGCAAATACTGAAACTACCACTATCGGTTCAAAAAACAGCCATTGTTTTGATAGGCTGCAACTTTTGCTTCGATCCAAGTGCGCCGGTTCAACGCTCGCACCAACAATTTCTCCGGCGCAAATATCTTGACATGTGGGCGTGCGAGACCCACGAACTGAGAATATAACATAAGGCCGAAAAGCCGGTCAAATTGAACCCACGACAATGCGCATCTATTTTCAACTTTTCCGGTTCAATTGGCTTCAGGCGGGAATCGAAGCCATTGCGATTGACTCACCGTCGAAGGTCAGATAACGCTTCAGCAGGTTGGCGGTCAAGCAGGAATGAATGGGAATCACGCCCAGCAACCCGCCAACCTCGATCTGCTGCACCAACGTCGCAAACGTAGCTTCCTCCGCGTGCACCACGCCATGCTCCTGGGAGATCGAGCGCACCCAGGCGCCAGGCGTCGGCGCACTCCAACCACCGTTTTGTAGATGCACGATCGCGCCAAAGGTTTGTGCGCCATCGTCACGTCGCAAACTCTCCTTTGAGAAATGGACGGCCCCGCCATAAAGTATCACTTCGCGGCGCTCTGGGTGGATGGATACGATGGGACAAGCGACAACCGTTGCGACATCATCCCATGTGCACGCCCCGATTTCGACCTGCGTCCAATCGTAGAAAACAAAATTCCCCGGGCGGATCTCGTCCACCTTGCCGAACTGCTCCAACACACTGCAAGCCGGCGTGTCTCCAGTTGAGAGTTCAAGTTGCAAAAAGCCGTGCTCCATCAACCTGTGACGCGCCTGGTTGAGGCGGCTGGTGGTCATGGTGTAGGCGTCGGCAATCTGCGCGTATGTACGCGCCGCGTACGTGCTGCCATCGTGGGTGAGCACTCCTTGCAACTCCATCCGATCACAGGCGACAATGCGGCCCGCGATCTCGGCCAGGCTGGAATCATCGTTCCACAGCACGCCACTGCGCCGATAGCCGGCATCGACCTCAATCCATATGGCCACAGGCGCGGTCAGATGACTTGACAGGAACTCCACAACCGCCAGGTTGTCCACCAGCAAATGCAGTCGCACACGGTGCGCCAAATCGTTGATTTTATCCATTTCGCGCAGATTGACGGGAAACGCGATCGTAATATCATCCCACCCATGGTCGGCAAAATAGCGCGCCATCGCCACGGACGACACTGTAATGGCGGAGACTCCTGCCTGGCGAAACCATTCTCCGATGGCGGCGGACTGGTGCGTCTTGAAATGTGGACGAAAGCGGAGACGATTGTCACGCGCCTTCTTGGCCATGCGCGCGATATTGCGCTGCGCACGCGCCGCGTCTAAGAGCAAGGTTGGCGTCTCGATGGTGTTGTAAATCTCGGCCACGTCGGTTTCCTCTTTTTATAAAACAAGCTTGTAAAAACAGTTTGAATTCAGAGCCATGGGGGGTGAGAATCCGTCAGCAACTAAAGTGAAGCAGCGCCTATCGATCTACAACTCGCCCCCAGAAAAACCCAGAGATAGACCAATGTCGCAGAGAAGTATAGCAGAGTTTCGAGGAAGAGGGTCGTCAACCATCCTATTCTTCCCTCTTTTATCAACATACTTTAGAAGTGAATCTAGCTTTTTCCTCTGAGTTGTGAGCAGTGCTACAATCGTACTATTGCCTGCCGCTGACGCCTATAGCAGCGGGTGTAATGGATAGCAATGGGTTTATCGATTCCTATATTCTGTCAATTCAAGTAAAAATCAAGTAAAAATACATTGTCCATCAAAGGAGATATTCCATGCCTGAACAAGCATATCGCATCGAACGCGATAGCATGGGGGAAGTCAAAGTTCCTGCCAATGCGCTGTACGGCGCCCAAACCCAGCGCGCCGTTGATAATTTCCCTGTCAGTGACCTGCGCTTTCCGCGCATGTTCATCCGCGCCCTGGGTTTGATCAAAGGCGCGGCAGCAGCGGTCAACGAAGATTTGGGGCTGATGGAGGCGGATATGTCGGCCGCCATCCAGGCCGTTGCCTGGCAGGTGGCGGATGGAGCGTACGACGAGCATTTTGTGCTCGACATCTTCCAGACCGGCTCTGGCACCAGCACCAACATGAACGTCAATGAAGTGCTGGCGACCCTGGCCTCGGCCAAGCTGGGGCGCAAGGTGCATCAGAACGATCACATCAACATGAGCCAAAGCAGCAACGATGTGATTCCGACCGCGATTCATCTCAGCGCCTATCTGGCTGTCCACGATGACTTACTGCCCGCGCTCGATCACCTGCACCAGACATTGCTCGCCAAGGCCGAGGCCACCGATCATGTGGTCACGACTGGGCGAACCCACCTGATGGACGCCATGCCCGTGCGCATGAGCCAGATTCTGGGCGGATGGGCGAGCCAGGTCCAACACGGCGTCGACCGCATTGAGGCGTCGCTGCCGCGCTTAGCAGAGCTGGCGCAAGGCGGCACCGCGGTCGGCACTGGCATCAACGCTCACCCTGAGTTTGGGCGCGCCATCGCGGCCAAATTGGCCGAATGGACCGGACTGCCACTGGTAACCAGCCCAAACTATTTTGAGTCTCTCAGCACACAGGACGCCGCGGTCGAGTTGAGCGGCCAACTCAATACAGTCGCCACCAGCTTGATGAAAATCTCCAACGATCTGCGCTGGATGAACAGCGGCCCCATCGCGGGTTTCGGCGAAATCGCGCTGCCAGCGCTGCAGCCAGGGTCAAGCATCATGCCGGGCAAGGTGAATCCGGTCATCCCCGAAGCAGTGACGATGGTGTGCGCCCAGGTCATTGGCAATCATGTCACTGTCACCATCGGTGGTCAGGCGGGCAATTTCCAACTCAACGTCATGCTGCCGGTGATTGCATACAACCTGCTGCAAAGCATTTCGCTGCTTGCCGCGGGCAGCCGCATCCTGGCCGACCAAGCCATCGCCGGCTTCACGGTTAACGAGGAGCGCATCAACGGTCTGGTCGGACGCAATCCCATCCTGGTGACCGCGCTTAACCCGGTCATCGGCTATGAAAAGGGCGCGAAGATCGCCAAGCGCGCTTATGCGGAAGGCCGTTCGCTGAAGGAAGTTGCTCTGGAAGAGACAGAACTGTCGGGTGAGGAGCTAGATCGCATCCTGGCGCCGCGCGGCTTGACCGAAGGCGGCATCCACGAGTAGAGGCAGCGAGCAAAAAAGAAGGCTCCAGTCAGCGTGACTGGAGCCTTCTTTTTTGCTTTGTGTGGTCTATTTGAGATAGCCGGACGGGTTGTAAGAAACACCGTCGTAGCGAATCTCGAAATGGAGATGAGGCCCGGTGCTGTTGCCGGTGTTGCCCATCGTGCCCACCTGCTGGCCGCGGCTGACGGTCTCACCCGGCGTCACAAAGACCGAGTTCAAGTGGGCGTAGAGCGTCGAGAAGCCGTTGCCATGATCCACGATGACGTAATTGCCATAGCCGCTGTTCCAACCGCCGCCTGCCAACACGACATAGCCAGCGTCTGCTGCCGTCACTGGTGCGCCCAGCCAACCGGCAATATCGACCGCAGGATGTCCACCCCAGTAGCCCTGGCTGACGTAGCCGGCGGTCGGCCAACTGAAGTTGCCAGAACCGGCCAAAGCGCCTGAGGGTCGTTGCACCGAATAAGCAGTCGAGGCGCCGACCGATGTGGCTACGAAGGGCTTAGTTCCACCCGGCACCACGATCTCCTTGCCGATGGCAAGCGCAGCGTCGGCGTCAGTCATCTCATTAGCCGCATAGGCAACAATGTCTTGCATATTGGCTTCATATTTTTCGGCAATGCTGGAAAGGGTGTCTCCGCGCTTGACGACGTGTAAGACACCATTGACGGGCAGGATGCGCAACTGGTCGCCGATGCTCAGCCGATCGGGATTCTGCTCGATGAGAGAATTAGACCACATCAGGGTCTCGGGCTGTAGTCCAAATTTCTCAGCAATCGCCAACACGGTGTCACCCGGTTTGACGTTGTAATAAAGCACTTCTTCTCCAGCGCCAGACGCTTCCTGAGTGACGACGCTTGGTTTCTTCGTATCCACCAACGTAATATTGGGCTTTAAGGAACCATCGCCAAATTCAGCAACGCCGATCCGCCGGCCGCTATCCTGCGCCGCGCCTGCCAACATTACCGCCGAATCGGCGGCTGGCGTCGGTTCGAGGCTCAACTCCCATTCAGGGATGGTGATCTGGCTCAAAATCAGCACGATCGCAGCAATCATCAACACGGACAGATGGCCGGCTAGCCGAAGCGGCGTCACCTGGTCAGCCAGTACGCTGTGCACCTGTTCGGACGTAGTCTGGATCATCTGGGATATGACGCCCATCTGACCGAAGTTTGCCTCTTGGCGCGGCGACAGCGTCGTGTAGGCCGCGCCTGACGCATGGTCGAGCTGCAAAGGTCTCAGATTGGTCGATGAGGGAATGAGGGGGGTGTAGTCTAAAGTTTTTGGAGAGATAATTTCTTGTTGCAATTCAATGTGATATGGCTTTGTACGTCCTGAATGGTTTTTACCCAGATCGGGACTGCCTTCATTTATCATACACACTATCTCCAGAGCGTCAGGTTTTTACGGGCTTAACCTGGATGGGTACTTTGCAAATTGCCCTAGCACAGCCTGCCAAGCGTCTAGAAAATCAGTTCTCATAGGCCGAATTGCCCCATGACAATTGAAGATTCTAGCATTTTCTATATAGCTTGCCAAGTGGCCGGGGCAACTTTGCGCCCTGAAAACAGGACGATCCCCACACATTGTGTAGAGATCGTCGTCAAATCGTAGGTTTGGCGTAGGCAGACGGGCTTGTGCTGCAGCGTGTGCGGGCATCGCCGGCTAATGGCGCTCCGCTGCACGCAGCTCCCATTGAGGCTGCGTATTAGCGTTTGGTCAAGGTTTCCAGAAATTCGCGATTGTCGCGCGTCCGGCTCATGCGCTCGATGATGGGGAGGATGGCTTCCCCGCCGCCGCCCATTGCGTCGATCATTCTGCGCAATGTATACACCTTTGAGAGCGTCTCGGCGTCGAGCAACTTTTCCTCGGCGCGGGTGCCGCTGCGTTCGATGTCGAAGGCCGGGAAAATACGCCGCTCCGACAACTTGCGGCTGAGGTGCAACTCCATGTTGCCCGTGCCTTTGAACTCTTCATAGATGACGTCATCCATACGGCTGCCGGTATCGACCAGACAGGTGGCGATAATCGTCAGACTTCCCCCCTCTTCGAGGTTACGCGCCGCGCCGAAAAAGTGTTTCGGCGGGTAGAGCGCGGCCGGGTCGATGCCGCCCGAAAGTGTGCGGCCGGAAGGCGGCACCGTGAGGTTGTAGGCGCGCGACAGGCGCGTAATGCTATCCAGCAGGATGACAACATCTTTGCGTCCCTCAACGAGGCGCTTTGCGCGATCAAGCGCCATTTCGGCCACGCGCACATGGTTCTGCACCGGTTCGTCAAAAGTACTGCTGACCACTTCAGCTTCCACGGAGCGATCCATATCGGTGACTTCTTCGGGGCGCTCACCGATCAACACCACCATCAGGTGAATGTCTTTGTAGTTCGTCGTAACACCGTTGGCAATTCGTTTGAGAATCGTCGTTTTACCTGCCTTGGGCGGGCTGACGATCAGGCCGCGCTGCCCGCGCCCAATGGGCGAGAGCAAGTCGATCATTCTGGTCGAGATGACATTTGGCCGTGTTTCCAGGAGGATCTGCTCGTTCGGGAAGATCGGCGTCATCTTCTCAAAGGTGGGTCGCTTCTTGGCTTCCTCAGGATCAAGCCCGTTGACGGCTTCGACCTTCAGCAAGCCATGATACTTCTCGGTCTCCTTTGGCGGGCGAACCTGACCGATAATCAGATCGCCGGTGCGCAATCCAAAGCGGCGAATCTGGCTTTGGCTGACGTACACATCCTCCGGCCCGGGCAGAAGGTGGTCACTGCGCAAGAAACCGATGTTATCCTGAACGACTTCCAGGATGCCTCCGCCAAAAATGAAGCCTTGTTGCTCCGCATTGGCGCGCAGCAAACGCATCACAAGGTCATACTTTTTGAGACGTGTATAGCCTGTAATATTGGCCGTTCGCGCAATGTCGCGCAGTTCGTCCAGGTTAAGCTCTTCCAGTTGACCAATAGTCATTTGTTCCAGGGGAATGCTCGAGTCCGGCATATCCAATCATCCTTTATAGTGCAGAACTGTGCAGGCGATTACGCCTATAAGTCTTTGACGAAACAAACTGTAAATGGACATGGCTTTGTCCATTTTATGTACAAAAATGCCAGCAAGTCTTTGCTGTAGGTAGATGCGCTCTGGAGTTTATATCGAATCTATTGCAACACCACACGAGTTGAGGTTGCCGACAGATGGGCGAGAAGCATGAATCTATTTGACTGGCGGTTGAAACTACAGCAATGCTGTATTACTGAGTGGGAGTAATTTAATCTTTCCTTGTGGACGTCTGGGAAATAACACTTAGGGGATGGCCAAACCAAAATATAGGTTTGACCCTAAGGTGAATTCAATTATAGCAGTAGATAGCCTTAACGTCAACTCATCCAAACTTCGTTTGGATATTACTCGCTTTTTCCATAATCAGCAAAAAGGGGATCACGTTACTCTGTGATCCCCTGGCGGCGAAGAAACTTTGCGACAATTCTCAGTTTACCAATCCCATATACCGGCCACGTCGCGCAAAGTTTCGTGGTCAATCAGTCGAATTCGTCGATAACCAAGTTCGACCAGTCCTTGCCGCTTGAAGTCTCGCAGGATCGCGCTCACCGTTTCTCGATAGGTGCCTAGACGATCAGCCAACGCCTGATGGCTGACCCCCTTGATGACGCCGCCATCCTGGTCAAGGTCGATCAGCAAAGACGCCAATCGCTCAGGTAATTTTTTGTAAGCGACATCTTCCAGGCTATTCTCCACTTGCATCAAACGCATACCGTATGTCTGCAGCAAGCCCCACCCCAGGATCGGGTGCCGCATGGTCATATCGCGCGCTTCACTGCTGGGAATCACCCACACGACGACATCCTCGGCCGCTTCCGCAAAGACATTGGGGTCACTCATGCTGCTCAGCGCCCCTTCGCCAAAAATTGCGCCTGGCTCCAACGTGGCGATTACAAGACGGCGCCCCTCGTTATTGGTGCATAGCAGGTTGACTTTGCCGCTCATCAATACGTACATACGGGATGCCATGGCTTCCGGCGATGCAATCTGCTGGCCGCGTTCCGCCCGTTGCGTGGCAATGACCTTGTCAAAGGCCGGATCATCTTCGCGCAACGCCGAGATCATCTGTGGCACACTTGCCATCCGCAAATTATTAGAGGCGGCCAACGTATTGACGGGCGCCGGGGCGCTGAACGAATTATTCTGAAGTTCACGCAAACTTGATTTCATCTTGCTTATCCTTGTAGGCGGTTCCGGCTGTAGGCCGTACTGTAATTGAGAGTCTCAGTGCTGGACATTTTATCGACAAATTAACTCTGTGTGGTATTTATTTGCTAGTATCTGCTGCCTTACCAGTGCAAAACCTTTGCAATTATTTAACCATATTTTTGCAGAAATGTCTAGCCCCAAAATATGAGAGATTTCTCATCTCTTTGAACTTTGCAGAAAAGAGGAAGTCTCGTGCTGCCCCAACTCTTTTCGCCCCGAACAGGTGTAGCCTACGCAAGATATTGCTACCCTAAAGAGGTTAGGCAACAAATATCACACAGCACACCCCCTGCATGACCTAGATCATACCTGATAAAGATTAAGTGCAAATTGGAAAAAAGTTCGCGAATTGTTAGCGAGGTCACAATTCTGCAGAAGTGGACGACTATTTTTGAGGGAAGGATTCTCAACTACCAGATAACAATCATGCCGATTCCCGTGCAAAAGTTGTACAAAACGCTGCCGGCGTTTCTTTGCTACACGTTATTCGTCATCTGCCAACCTAACAGCGCCAGCCAACGATCACTTTGATAAGCATCCAGCACATCGGCCAGGGATGATGCGAGAGTTCTGGCCGGACTCGACGCTTCCAGGTGAGCGAACTCCGCAACGAAGCGGATCACCTCGCTGCGTGCGTGCGCCGGCGTATGGGCAAGATGCATGGCCGCGGTCGCGCCCGCCACGAAAAGTTCCTGATCTTCGTTATAACTGTCATCGGAGGGGTCAAAGAAGTTGCGCAACCGCCCTTCGCTTACTCGTTTGAGCGCATCGGAAAAAATTTCAACCACCGTCGAATTGCCCGTGCGCACAGCCAGGCTGGCGGAACGGCTGAAGCAGTAATCGCCGGCCAGGATCGTACTCCCCAGCAGAGAGCGATTAGGAGTGTCGCTGGATTCCGAATCTGCGAGTATCATGTGCACCGTGATCGCTAGATGCAGCATTTCCAACGCCGCCCCCAGGAGCACACGCTGGCTGCGCACCGTCTCGTTGTCTGGCGCGGCCACACCGGCCGTCAACACGACGGCAGCTCGGCGCCGTGGCTGACTGTTGCGTAGTTGGGCTGCAACCATCTGACTGAACGGGGGAAAAAGGTTGGCGATGGCGGTGTGAAGGTGGTGTTCCACTTCAGCCAATTCAGCCAGGAGATCTTGATATGCGCTTGCGCGCTGATCTGGGTCGCTTATCGATCGATTTGACATTCGGCAAACGCGCCTTGCTTTGGTGGCTAGACGTTGCGCACGCCACGCCGTGCGCGCTCCGTCAGCAAATCATCCATACTTTCGACGGCCTCGGCTGCAGTTGCTCCCAGGTAAACCCCTGCAATCTCATCGCGCAACTCGGGCCGTAAATTGAAGGCGCGCCCGCCATAACCGATAATTGGGCGCGGCGGCTCGATGCCTGCCAGCAACTCGCAGAGCTGGCGCAGATGGAGCGCCGCACCACTCGTAGTGGCGCTGAACAAGACCATATCTGGCTTTGCCACACTCACCTCAGCTACCAGATCATCCATAGGCAGGTTCTGTCCCAGATAGCGCACAGTATACCCTGCGCGGCGCAAGTAGATCGAAAGCAACATCGCGCCGATTTCGTGCAACTCACCCGGCGCACATCCCACCCAAATGATTGGCCGCACAGTGGCATTGGGCACCGTGCGCAGGATTGCGGCCAGCCTCTGCATCAGATAGTTGGTCGCATAATGCTCGCGCGTGATGCTCAACTCGCCGCGATGCCAGCGCTCGCCGATCTCGACCAGCACCGGCATGATAATGTGTTCACCTACATGCTCGACAGGGTAGAGTGTAAACGCGTGCGCCAATGCCGACTCGGCGCCGTCCTCGTTGTAGTTGAGCAACCCAAGCAGCACCCGCTCCTGGAAGCGCGAAAAATCTTCAAGTTCCAGCCGCGACAATGCCGTCGGCGCCGGTGTTTCGACGGCGCGCCCGGTTGGGTCGGGTAACGTCGTCTGCTCGTCAGGCGCGGCCTGATCGGTAAGCGACTGTAGCCACGACACTGCCTGGCTGATCGACATGCCGGCGTCCACCTGCGCCTTGAGCCAGCGAATAACAGCCACATCCCGGTCAGAATAGAGGCGATAGCCGCTTTCCGATCGCTGCGGTTTGCACATGTTGTACCGGCGTTCCCAGGCGCGCAGCGTGCTGGGGCTGATACTCGTGGATTGGACAACTGCCTTGATGTTGTAAAGGGGTGCGGTTGAGTACTCGTTGAGCCGAATCGCTGTCACCACCTCTGTTTCCACCTTCTCTTGGGTTGGTCGGGTTTGGCCCGTGCTGTCGGAAAAATTCATGTCAGTCTACAGATTGCGCCAATCTTATGCAATCTTAGCACAGTCTTTTACGGGGATCAACCCAATTGCAGTTTACGTAACCGTTATCGCTCGGGCGGAATGGCGGCGTGCTGCCGGTGTTGTAATGAGTGCTTTGCCGCCAGCACCGCCACTATTGCGCGCCGGTCGTCAAAAGGTGTTGCCAGCGGCGCCTCGCCCAACCGCACTGCCGCCAAAAAGCGTGCAACCGATGCCCGGTAGGGATCGATCGGTTCGAGCTCCAATGCCTGCGTTTGTTCGCCGCGTTGCAATGCCAGATGGCTCGTTGTGCTGCCGGGCATGATATTGACGGCGTACAGGGCGCCCGTGCTGCCAAAGACGGTGACGCGCGTCGCCGCATGGGGCAGCACAAACGAATCGTGCAGCACTGCCGGTAAGCCATTGCGCAGCCGCAGCACGCTCAGCACATCCTCTTCGACTTCGCTGCCGAGAAGATTTTGCAGCGCATGGGCGTGAATTTCCGCAGGGGAGCTCAACAAAAGAAACGCAAGTAAGTCAATATCATGCAGGCAGCGCTCCCACAGCACGCCGCCAAAGGGTCTCTGCACACGCCAGGTTTGCCGCTCCAGCGGCAGCGCCGCGGTGTTGTCGATGCGGATGCCAAGCACTTCGCCGATGGCTTCTGCATGCAGTTGCTCGCGTAGGCGGCGCATGACGCCAGTCGCCCGCCAGGTGTAGTTCAACGCGATCACCAACCCGCGATGATGCGCCATCTGTTCCAGTTCCTGGCACTCTTGCGGATCGATGGACAGAAGCGGCTCACACAGGACGTGCTTGCCCGCCAGCAACGCTGCGCGCACCGTTTCAGCGTGATGGCGCGGGTGGTTGCCGACATAAACGCAGCGAATCGCGCGCCGCGCCAGCAGTGCGTCCAAATCATCGCCGGCATGGACAACGCCGTGGGCGTCGGCAAAGCGCTGGGCAAAGCGTGCGTTGTGGCTGTGCAGGGCAACCACATAGGCGCCGGCGACATCGCTCCCCCCGATCGCAGGCGGCTGCCCCCAGATCGCGTCGAGCATCCAGCGCGCCGCCACCGCACTGGCGCCGGCGACCAGAAAACCAACCGAGCGGTCATCAATTTTGCGTAAAGTCAACCGGCGCAAGGGCGCGTCAGTCATGCTCCTCGCCTGCAATCAGTTGATAAAGCGAGTCGAGGTCGTCGTCGTTGTAGAAATGCACTACCAGCTTGCCGGCGCCATCTTGATTGCGGTTCAGGCTTACCTTGGTGCCCAAGGCCGCGCGGAAACGATCCTCCAGGTGTTGAAGATGATGCTGCATTTCAGGATTTTCGACCGTAGGCGCTGGTTCGGGCGGAGGAGGTGCGCACAAACGCCGCACAAGCGCCTCGGTCTGGCGCACAGTCAGGTCACGCTTGGTGACTTCCGCCAGCGCGCGGCGGATGGCAGCGTGGTTGGGCAGGCCGAGCAGCGCACGCGCATGGCCTGCCGTGATCACTGCGTCGATGACGGCCTGCTGCGCCTCGATAGGCAACCCCAGCAGGCGCACCGTATTGGCGATCACGGGGCGACTTTTCCCCACGCGCGCGGCCACTTCAACCTGGGTCAGGCCAAATTCCTCCATCAGCGCCTGGTAAGCCGCAGCCTCTTCGAGGGCGTTCAAATCAGCGCGCTGGACATTCTCGACAAGCGCCCATTCCATCAGTTGCTGCGGTGTTGCCTCGCGCACAATGACGGGAACCTCGTGCAGACCGGCAAGCCGCGCGGCGCGCCAGCGGCGTTCGCCGGCGATCAGCCAGTAACGTCCCCGGTGATCAGGCGCCGCTGTCACCACCAGCGGCTGAATGATGCCGTGGGTGCGGATCGAAGCGGCGAGTTCGTCGAGCGCGGCTGATTCAAACGTGGCGCGCGGCTGATGGGGATTGGGCAGCAGCAGGTCGATGCCAAGCATCTGCACGCCGCCGGCCTCCGCCTGGGCGATGATTTCCGGGCTGGCGGGGGTGAGCGCAGTGTCCATGATCAGGGCGCCCAGCCCACGCCCCAGCCCACGTTTCTTAGGTTCAGCGGTCATCAAGACTCCTTCTTGCGCCGGCGCAGTGCATTCAGGCCAGCTAGTGCGCTCGGGTCAGCGTCGATGCTCCTGCAGGCACAATGAGCAATGAAAATTTCTTTTCTCTGCGAGCCTCTGCATCGCTGCGACTCTGCGTCAAAGCGATTGGCAGGTCAGGTGCGCGGTTGTGACAGCGAGGCCATGTCGGCGCGGACGCCCTCCGCGCGCAGAATGAACTCCTGCGCCAGCGCTTGATACGCCATGGCCCCCGCGCTCATGGGCGCATAGCTCAAGATCGTTTTGCCGTGGGAGGGCGCCTCACTCAAGCGCACGTTACGCGGGATGATCGTCTGAAAGACCTCGTTGGGGAAGAAGCGGCGCACCTCCTCCACGACATCCTGGCCCAGATTGGTGCGTGCATCGTACATCGTGAGCACAACCCCGGCGATCTTCAGATGCTCATTCAGAATCTCGCGCACCTGACGGATCGTATTGACGAGCAAGCTGAGTCCTTCCAGCGCCAGGTACTCACACTGCACAGGAATGACCACGCCGTGCGTGGCCGCGGTCAAACCATTGATAGTGAGGAGTCCCAGGCTCGGCGGTTCATCGATAAAGATGTAATCATATTTTTCGGCAACAGCAGCGAGGCTGCGCGTCAGCAGGCGTTCGCGCGCCATGACGCCCGCCATCTCCACCTCGGCGCCCGCCAGATCGGTGCTGGATGGCAGCAGGTCGAGATTCATCCATTCGGTCAGGGTAAGCGCGTCCTGGACAGGGCGACCATCAATGAGCACATCGTACAGGCTGGTGGTGAGCGTGCGCGGATTGACGCCCAGGCTGGTCGTGGCGTTGCTCTGCGGGTCAGTGTCCACCAACAGGACGCGCCGTCCGGTCGCGGCCACGTAGGCGCCAAGGTTAACTGCCGTCGTGGTTTTGGCGACGCCGCCTTTTTGGTTGGCAAAGCAATAGATGCGCGCTGTCATGGTGATGTCAATGCGGTAATGCGTAAATGCTTAATGCGTAAATGCGTGAGGTGTGATGCGCAACTCGCCCCTCGCAACTTGCACCTTATTAAAATTTCGACTGTTCCACCGGCTCCGGCTCAAATGGATGAGCGTCCATGTAGCGCAGAATTTCTTCGCGTGTTGGCACGCCGGTGGTCCCGACGTATTCGACGCTCATGGAAGCGGCCACGTTGCCAAAGCGCGCCGCATGCATCGGGTCGCCGGTCTCTTCCAGGCGGATCAAAAACGCAGTGGTAAAGATGTCGCCGGCGCCGGTCGGGTCGACTTCCGTGGCCGGACGCGGCGGAATCTTGGTCTCGTGGACGCGGCCGTCGGATTGACGCTGGAAGACGGTCGAGCCGTCGCGATATTCAGTGACGACGATCAGCGGCACATGCTCAAAAGCTGACGCTAGACGCTCCCATTCGTAATCGATGTCTTCCAGCGACAGGATCAGGGCATCCAGATGCGGCAGAATCTGCTCGGCGCTCTCCCACTGCTTGCTGTGGACGCGCCCGCGCGCGTCCCACCGGCGCATCCATCCTTGCGGCACCGCGGCCACCACGCTCGCTTCGGCAAACACAACCGGGACATCGCCTGCAATTTCATCGGCGATGGGGCCGAGCAATACGATGTCAGGGCTGCGCATTTCATGAGGAATATCGACGGCGCTGATAGGAGGGGCGGGTGTGTAACAATATTGTACGCGGCCATGGGGAGTGTAGATATTGGCAAAGGTCGTCGTCATCGTCGAAGGCAGCACACACACCTGCGCTGACCGCGGCATCGCCGAGAGATCAGTTTCCGGCGCGGCGCGCGTGATGACCGTTGGGCGCCGGCCCAGACGGTCGGCGACGACCGCGGCAAAGGTCACCGTTCCGCCAAGCCGGTAATGGTCGAAGTCGTGTTCGGTGATGAGGTCACGCGTCACATTACCAATCAACAAGATATCGACAGAGGCGACAGGCGTCGAAGCGTCATTCATGAACGATCCCCTGATTGGAGTCTACAAGACGATGATCCCGGCGCCGCCGCGACACACCTAGAGTAGATGACTCTACCATCCGCAGGCGGTTTGATCAAATGAGATCGGCGGTCGAGGGACTTCCACAGAGAGGGTGTGTTGGGGCATGAACGTTTTTCGCCCCCTCCCAAACACAGGTCGGAACAACCCAAATCAAGGATAAAACCATGCAGCCTTGTCTGCCGGCGTCTGGATTGACCGACACTACTGGTGCGGCAGAATCTGCACCTTGCGTCGCGTTCCTTCGCCAATGCTCTCGGTATAAACCTCTGCGTGATCGCGCAACGCAAGATGGATAATACGGCGCTCGCTGGCGGGCATCGGCTCAAGTGAAAAGGGCCGTCCGCTCTGCGCGACCTGTTGGGCGGAGCGAAGCGCCAATTGCGAGAGATGTTCGATGCGGCGTTGGCGATAGCCTTCGACATCCACCACGATGTTTTTCCACCGATGCAGGCGCTGGTTGATCATAAGGCGCACGAGATACTGCATATTACTGAGCGTATCCCCGCGCCGTCCGATCAGCGGACTTAAATCGCGGCCCTGCAGGTCGAGGAGAAGATAACGATGTTCGTTGTCGGCGTCCGATTCGCGCCATTCGGCGATGACGTCTGCTTCAAATCCCATCAATTCGACGAGCTTATTGAGGAATTCTGTAGCGAGCGCCGCCAATTGTGCATCTTCTTCGGGCGTCGAGGGGGCCTCGCTTGATTCGGCGTCATCTTCGGACGCCGGCTTATCAGTTCTGGTCGCCGTCGGTGCGGAGATTGCTGCAGCCGGTGGTTCGATGAAAGACGCTTCGGCGTCTTCTGCTTCAACAGCGGCCTCATCTTCAGCCGCAATGGCTGGTGTGACGGCAGGCGGCGTGATGGCAGGCGGTGTGACGGCAGGCGGTGTGACGGCGGCTGGCTTAGCAACGGAAGGCGATGCAGGTCTGCGCCGCGTGATGCGCACTTGCGCCGGCTCGCTGCCGAGGCCGAAAATTCCCCGGCTGCCACGGCTGATCACTTCGATTTCAGCCGTGTCCGCGGTCAGACCTAACGCACGTAATCCTTCGGCAATCGCCTCGTCGACGCTCTTGCCCGTAAAGATGGATTCACCGGACATGGCTTACTTTCCCTTCGCCTTTGCACGCTTTGCATTCGTGGGTGGTGGAGTGGACTTGACCGGCTTGGCGCTTTCTGGTTTGGCATCGATCGTCACGGCGCCACTGGAAGTCGCGGCTGCGGCAACGACGGCAGGCTTCTTCAGAAAGAAGCGTGTGACCGCCCATTGCTGAAACATCTGCAGCAGGTTGCTGGTCACCCAGTAGAGGGTAAGACCGGCAGGAACTTGCAAGGTGAAATAGCCAAAGAAGAGCGTCATGATCATGCTCATGTTTTGCGTCATGCCGGCTTGCTCGGAATTGCCCGCTGGCGCCGGGGTCATCCACTTCTGCATGAAAACCTGGGAGACCATCAGCAGGACAGGCAAGACCAGATAGGCAATTAACAGCCCGTAGTCGCCCGCCTGCCAAAAAGCCGGGATCCACCCAGGAATGATGCCCTGGCTGCTGCCAAATTTGGGAAAGCTGAGGTCAGGAATCCAGTAGAAACCGGAATTCGCCAGCATGGGGCCAACCGCCACCAGAGCAGCGTAGAGGCCAAACAAGATCGGCATCTGAACCACGAGAGGCAAACAGCCGCTCAATGGATTGACGCCTGCCTCTTTGTAGAGCTTCATTTGCTCCTGGGCGAGCCGCTCGCGATCCTTGCCGTACTTTTTCTGAAGGTCTGCCAGCAACGGCTGCAGATCTTTCTGTGCTTGCATACCGCGGATTTGGCTGAGGTTCAGTGGGAAGGTGATCGCCTTGATGCCGATGGTAAAGAGAATGATCGCCCAGCCCCAACTATAGAAGACGCCGATCTGCTTCAGGATTGTATTCAGCCAGATCAAAATATTGGCAAGCGGCCACACGACAAATGTCTGCCAAGGGCCATCCGGCTGCGTGATTGTGACATCCACGCCTTCATGGGGCACGCCGCAGCCCGTCAGCGTCATTGCCGCCAATACGAGCACGGCCAGAATAATCCAATGTCTTTGCTTCACAGAGGTGTCTCCTTACATGGAAAGCCCGACCCTGCTCAGGGCACCGGGTCAAACCCACCTTTATTCCAGGGATTACAGCGCAGGATGCGTTTGAACCCCATCCAACTGCCTTTAACAACGCCGTACTTTTCGATGGCTTGATAGGTGTAGGAAGAGCAGGTCGGGTAAAAGCGACAGTTGCTGCCCAGCATCGGTGAGATGAATCTTTGATAAAAGCCAATCAGCGCCAACACAATTACGCGCATAGCGATCACTCACAGACGGAAAGAGTAGCTTACAACCCGCTTTGGTGCGCTCATCCTCCGGAACCCGCAGGGTCGGCGTCGCCCGATTGACAGCTATCCACTCGGAATAGCTGCGCCCGCCGAAGCAGGCGGGCGCAGGCGATTTCCATCTCCTGATAGTCCGCACTGCGAATCGGCTGTCTGGCAATCAAGACAATATCCCAGCCAGGTTGGAGATCGTCTTGCTGCAACCGCAAAATTTCGCGCAATCGTCGTTTGATGCGGTTACGACGCACAGCATTCCCAATGCGGCTATTGACCGTAAAGCCAAATCGGCTATAAGGAAGATCGTTCGGCAAAGCGCACAGGACGAGCGATTGATTCGCATACGACCGCCCTTGCCGCCGAATCTCCTGGAATCGTTTGTCCGTGCGGACTCGGTAGCGCCGCTTCACGCGTTAGTACGGTTGCCGCAATTGACGATTTCCTCACTTGCCGCCATAGAGCCGACGCCGAGTCGACTAGTAGATCGATTTGCGATTGGTCAACTCGACGGTCAGACGAGCGCGACCCTTGAGCCGGCGGCGCCTAAGTACATTGCGACCAGTGGGAGATGACATTCGTTTGCGGAAGCCGTGGGTTTTCAAGCGTTTGCGTACTTTTGGCTGCCAAGTTCGTTTTGTCGACATAATTTATTTGCTCCTGTCAGAAACAGTTTCAAGCGCTTATTTAGGCATTCCCATGCCTATACGTGCGAGTGTCAAAGCGGTATTATACGTGTCAGCTTTTTCACCTGTCAAATCCAACGCATGTTTTCGGCGCTTCGATTCTCACCGGCCAGAGTGCATCGTGCTGTCGTCGGTGTTTCGTCAGCTTTGCGCCCTGCTATTTGTAGGGCAAAAATTGCCAGAAGATTGGCAACCGGATCGATTGCGTGGTACTATCTAGGTTGATCGCCCTGAAGTTGTATCGCGTCGATAGGACGCGAAGCGGAGGCAAATTGTATTGAGGTCCACAGAGACGTCTGTGCCTGATTATAAATCTGTGCCCAATCATGAGCTAGAGTACGCGCGACGTTCTGCAGCAACGCGTACATCCGTCGACGAAAGTGCTGATGCACTGCGTCGGCGCGCCGACGCGCTGCTTGACGAAATGATGCTGAACGGCGTCGATGTAGCGGGTGGTGATACGACGCACGAACCGAGCTTCCTATCAGGCGAAACGCTCGATGCAACTTATACGAATGGCTTCACCGAAAATGGCATCCATCAACATGAGCCGATAATGGGTCAGGGGAGTGCGCCCTATGCCGAGGAACAACCCCGGTCAGAGCGTAAAGATGTGAGATCGATGGATAATTTGGCTGCATCTGACAGCGCCTTGTCCGCGTCCTCGTCATGGCGACAGACCCACCCAGAATCGTTATTTGCGCCTATCCCGGATGACCCACCACAGCGCGACGCCCAGTTGACCCCCGCTGAAGCTCGCTACGCCCGCCCTGCCGCGCCAGCGGCCGACTATGCCGCGGCTTCGGCCAACGGACACCCGTCGCAAGGAAGTAGCGCGGTGCGCCGCCAATCTGCATCGCTTGCCAGCACGATGACCGTGGGCGGACGCGCCAATCTGCGCTCAACGCTCCTACCGCGCGCGATCGAGGTGGATGTCGATACGGCCGCGCAGGAAATCACTGCGCTGTCGAGCGAAATATCGGCCACCTTGCCGGTCGGCCACGAGGCCGCTGAACGCGGCCAGCACCTGCTGAACAAAGCGCAAAACATCCTTCAGAATGATCCATCGCGGACCGCCGAAGTCGATTATTATCTGCAACAAGTGCGCCGGATTGTACAGCGCACACGGCAAACGAACACCTATTCCACGCTTTATCACCGGCGGCTGATCCTATACCTGGCAGCCTGGGCAGCGCTTGCGATCACTGTGCTGGCGGCGCGCTATCTTCTTCAAGCCGAACTGCTTGCCTTGTTGGAAGAATTTTTTTGGACGGGCGGCGACGCGCCCTGGGTGCAGTATGGGCCGATGGCGATCGGCGCCTTCTTTGCCGGTGCATTGGGTGCGGCATTGGGCATTCTGCTCAACATGCGCCGCCACGCGGCAAAAGAATATGGTTATTTCGACCGGAAATATGGACTGCGCGGGTTGTTATTGCCTTTGCTAGGCGCGATCTTTGGACTGTTGCTGGCGCTGCTTTGGGCGACCGCCTGTCATTTTCTTGGTCTGGATGGCGCCAATTTCTGGGTCAGTTTGCTCCCTGCGCTCGCTGCGTTTATGGCAGGATTTAGCCAGGAATGGCTATACGGCGCCCGCTAAGCGGGATAGCATCGTCCTCATGACTTACTTAACCTCATGACTGACCTGACCTCGCCATGACCTATATAGAAGTCGTCGTCAACGTTCCGATCCGACGCAGCTTTCGACCCCAGACCGCGCCGCCCCCAGAGGATGGTGAAGAAAACGGGGAAACGCTTCAGACTTATCACTATCACCTGCCGCCGGAGCTTGAAAATGTCGTCGCGCCGGGCCATCTGGTGTGGGCGCCGTTTGGCGCACAGGAAGTGCAAGCGATCGTCCTGCGTCTTGCCCCAACGACGCCGGTGCAGACAAAAGCCATCCTGCGTCTGGCGCGTCCCGAACCGGTGCTGACCACGTCGCAAATCGAGCTTGCCGCCTGGATTGCGGAAATGTACGTGGCGCCTTTCTCTGAAACGATCCGGCTGTTCCTGCCGCCTGGGTTGTTGAGCAGAGCGACGCGCGCCCCAGCCGCGCGTGTGCGCCGCGAGCTACGCGTGGGGCTGGCCATGATGCCGGAAGCCGCGCGCACACAGCTTGTCACCCTGGGGCGCGCCACGGCTCAAGCCGATGTGCTGGCTTGGCTGCTGGCGCATCGCCAGGAGACGGCGTCGGTGGCCGAGTTGCAGGCGGCTTGCGGTCTGCGCTCTGACAGCGCGATTCAATCACTAAAAAAGCATGGCGCTGTTGCCGTCGAAAAGCGGCAAGTTGCCTTGCAGATAGATGACGCCGCCGCCACGGAACTGCTCCTGAATCTACGCGGCGCCGCCAAGTATCGCCCGATTATCGATGCACTGGCTACGGCTGGACAGCCGCTTTGGAAGCAAGAGCTGAACGCGCTGGCGCCCGCCGGGCTGTCAGTGTTGCGCGAGTTGCAGGCCGCCGGCATCCTCACCCTGCGCGAGGAGGTCTTCTTCCGCGACCCGCTGCTCGGACGCAGCTATCCCATCACACAGGCGCCCGCGCTCACTTCGGAACAAGCCACCGTCTGGGCTCACATTCGGCGCGAAGGCATGGGCAAGCCCGGTGGTGCAACCTTTTTGTTGCACGGCGTCACCGGCAGCGGCAAAACCGAGATTTACCTGCGCGCCATCGATGCGACCATACAGCGTGGACAGCAAGCGATTGTGCTGGTGCCGGAGATCGCACTCACCCCACAGACCGTGGCGCGCTTTGCCGGGCGCTTTCCCGACCGCGTGACAGTGATTCACTCGGAATTGAGCACGGGCGAACGCTATGATGTCTGGCGCGGCATCCGTGAGGGTCGGTATGATATTGTCATCGGTCCGCGCAGCGCGCTGTTTGCTCCTGTGCCCGCGTTAGGACTGCTTGTCATCGATGAGGAGCATGAGGCTACCTACAAACACGATACAGAAGCATGGGGTGGGGCCAGAGCCTTCTACGATGCCCGCACTGTGGCGCGACGCATGGCGGCCACTTTAGGCTGCACCCTGATTTTTGGTTCGGCGACGCCAAGTCTGGAAACCTATTGGGCCGCGCAACAGGGGGAGATCATCCTGCTGGAAATGGCGCAGCGCGTCCTGGGGCACCGCAGCATGGATGCCGGCGACGCCGGGGCCGAGACGCCATATGCTGAATTGCCGCCGGTGGAAGTGGTGGATATGCGCCAGGAGCTGCGCGCCAACAACCGCAGCATTTTTAGCCGCAGCCTGTCGTCGCAACTGCTAAGCACGCTGGAAGGGCGCGAACAGGCGATCCTCTTTCTCAACCGGCGTGGCACGAACACATTTATCCTGTGTCGCGATTGCGGGTACGTGGAAATGTGCAAATCCTGCGATGCGCCGCTCACCTACCACACGGATGCGACGGGCAGCACGGCGCGACTTGTCTGCCATCATTGCAACCGGACGTATCCTGTGCCGCAGATCTGCCCCGCCTGCAAGAGCAAACGCATCCGCTTCTTTGGCGCCGGCACCGAACGGATCGAAGAGGCAGTCAAAGAGATTCTCCCCGCGGCGCGCGTTTTGCGATGGGACGCCGACACCACGATGCGCAAAGGCAGTCACGAGCAGATCATGGCCGCCTTTGCCGCCCACGAGGCTGACATCCTGATCGGCACCCAAATGATCGCCAAAGGGCTGGATCTGCCCTTGGTGACATTAGTTGGCGTCGTCTCGGCAGATATTGGCCTGTTCCTGCCGGATTTTCGCAGCAGCGAACGCACTTTCCAATTGCTCACGCAGGTGGCCGGTCGCGCCGGTCGCAGCGCGCGCGGCGGCCGCGTTGTGATCCAGACTTACCAGCCCGATCACTATGTTATCCAGGCCGCGGCGCGTCACGATTATCAGGGCTTCTACGCGCGTGAACTTGCGTTTCGCCGCGAGCACGGCTATCCGCCGCTGCGTCGGTTGGCGCGTCTTATCTACTGGGAGAAGCGGCTGGATCACGTTAAGCAGGAAACGAATCGCATGGCAGCGACCCTGCGTCATCGGCTGCAGACCCTGGGATTGGAAGGACAGGCAGCCAGTGTGCTTGGGCCGGCGCCGGCATTTTTCGAGCGCTATCGCGGCTATTATCGCTGGCAATTGATCTTGCGCGCCCCGGATCCATCCGCCGTGTTGCGCGGTCTGGAAATCCCCTTTGGATGGCGCGTCGATGTTGACCCGCTTTCACTTTTATAGCATGGTGGACATCAAGGCGAAACAGGTGTTTTTTGTGCGTTTGACAGGACAAACCTATCTCCCTACAATCTCATGCCATGAACTCACACGAGTCAAACCGATCCAAAGACATGGAGAGCTTGCCCGCATCCACCGCCCAGCATAGATGGCTCACGCTCAAAGAAGCAAGTGAATTTTTGGGAGTGCACTTCACCACATTGCGCGGGTGGGCGGATCGGGGGACGATCCCCGTGTTTCGGACGCCGGGCGGTCATCGGCGCTTCAGCCATGACGATCTGCGCCGCTTCTTGGCCGAACGTGCGCAAACACTGCCGGCGCCCAATGGGAGTATGTGGGTGGAAGCGGCAGTGGGCAGAGCCCGCGCCGAATTGCAGCGCGTCGATTTCGGGACGCAGCGTTGGCATCATTCAGTCGACGCCACCGTTGACCAGATGCGGCGCGAGCGCGGGCGCACATTATTTGCACTGGCGATCTCCTTTGTAATGAAACCCCAGCAGCGCGGCAATCTGCTTGAAGCGGGGCGCGAGTTGGGCAGACAGTATGGCGTAGAAGCCGCGCTGAGCAGCATCACACTGGCGGAGACCGGGCGGGCGGTGCAGTTTTTTCGCAAACAACTGATCGACACGGTGCGCTCCAGTGAGACCGAGCAGCCCGATATCGACGACATCCGCGTCGAACGGTTGCTCGATCACTTTCTCGACGAAGTGCTCTATGCTGTATTGGAGGGCTATGAAGTTGAGATGAGCGCAGACGCCAAAGTAGTAGAGGGGCCGCATGGTTGAGTGGCTGTCTGTAGCTGATCTGTGCTTGACATCAAGTCGCCGGTTAGCCGTCGGGCGCTGCTAAACATGGCGTGTTATGGTCTGAGATCGCCACACCCCCGGACCGGCTGGCTTTGGGGTCCGTTTCAAGTTTTTGTTACGTCCCCGGCACTGGTCAGACGCGGCCCTGTTCAACCAAGTCCGCTTGACCAGTGCCGGGGACGTTCTCACCAAAATTCTGACACGCACCCCTAGCTTTTTTTGGCCTTGCAATGCCTGAATCAAGCTGCTATAATGCTGAACCTACACGCGTGACTAAAAGAAGGTAGATTTACCATCGACATAAGTGGTCGAATTTGCAGTTTTTGCTGATGGAAAAAATGCGGTATACTATTTGTGCTGTTGATTTCCCATCACGAGGGCTGTGCAAAGTCCAAATACATTCCACGATTTCCACGACAAGGGGAGGTTTCTATGCTTAACCGGAGGATTTGGGTTGTAGCGCTGGTCGCTCTGCTGTTGATGTCGAGTTTGGCCGGCTGCGCGATGGGCGATGTTGCTGCGCCTGATCGCGAAGTGCCAATCAGCGTCGATGCTGCCCTCGAAGGGCAAAACGCAGGGATGGCTGGTCTGATGGCAGGGAAGGTCACCTGGAGCGAGGCTCAACTGAGCAGTTTCCTCACTGAGCTGCTGCGGGCAAACACAGGCCCGAACCAGCCGGTGGACGCCATCACCGTATGGCTCGAGCCGGACAACATGGTTCATGCGCGCATCGCGCTCAAGGACGGTGTATTGCTGGGTGGCAATAACATTGATCTTACGGGCAAGATCATGGTGAAGGATGGCCGCGTGATGGTTGACATGACCGACGCCGGCGCCAATGGCATGATGGTCAGTGGCCCGCTGATGGGCTTGATCAGCAGCTACATCAACGGCGCGCTGGCCGGTGTTGGCGTGGCCGCCGATGTCATGACGGACGATGGCAACATCACGATCAGCATGGCCGGCATGTAACTCCCGGTTCTGTTGCTGCTTTTAACAACTGAATAGCTTCTCAATTGGATCGGCGAAAGTCACCTGGATTCAGAACTGCAAATCCAGTATGCTGACGCATCAGATCTGAAACGAATCATCAGAAAGCTCGGAATGTGCCTCCACGTTCCGAGCTTTCTTTTCGATTTGACATGCTGCTTGGGCTTGTCTACAATCGCGAATGGTTTACTACGCCAAAACCGAACGAACTGGAATCCTACATGGCCGAACGTATCTTAGTTGTCGAGGACGATCGTCGCATCCGCGACTTGTTGCGGCGTGGGCTGATCTTTGAAGGCTATAGCGTTGACACTGCTGAGGATGGCGAAACCGCGCTGCACGTCGCACGCGAAACACCGCCAGACGCTGTGATTCTGGATATCATGTTGCCCAAAATGGACGGCCTGGAAGTTTGCCGTCGTCTGCGCAGCGCCTCGAACGTCCCGATTATGATGTTGACGGCGCGCGATTCTGTGCCGGATCGCGTCACCGGGTTGGACGCCGGCGCTGATGACTACATGGTCAAACCTTTTGCCTTCGACGAATTGCTGGCTCGTCTGCGCTCGCTTTTCCGACGTCACCGCATGGAAACCGCCCCCGACGTCTATCGCTATGGGGATCTCGAACTGAACCCGCGCTCGCGCCAAGTCTTTCGTAACGGCGATTTGATCGAGTTGACCGCCAAGGAGTTCGATCTGCTTGAGCTTTTCTTGCGCCACCCAAGTCAGGTGCTGACGCGTGAAATGATCTATGAGCATATCTGGGAGTATGATTTTGGCGGAGAAAGCAACATCATTGAGGTGTATGTTCGCTATCTGCGCACCAAACTGGAAGCCGGCGGCAAGTCTCGCCTGATCCAGACCGTGCGCGGCGTCGGCTACGCGCTGCGTGACAATTGAGGAAAGGCCAGACCCATGCCGCCGGACGCGGTGGACATGGCGGCGTGGATGGCGGTTGTCATAAGCCGCCAAACTGAACGGCCCAACCATCTCACATGACTATTCGTCTTCGTCTCACCCTGTGGTACACGGCGCTTCTCGGCATTACGCTGATTCTATTTAGCGTCACCGTCTATTCGGCGTTGACTGCCAACGTGCGTTTCCAACTTGAACAGAGCGCCGCGCTGCAGGCGCGTAACATTGCCAGCGCCGTCGTCCAGCAATTTCAAGGGGATGTGGTCGTCTTTCGCAATCGCGCCGACAACGTTTTCTTTCCCCAGGTGGAGCTATTCGCCTCCTCAGTTGGCGCCCAGCTTTTAGACATCGACGGCAACGTCCTCAAACGCAGTGAAAACCTCGGCGACATCCCGATCCCCCATCACGCCGAGACGATGCCCCACATCCATGCCCGGAAAGACGATCGCTTCTACTATGTAACCTCTGAGGGCGCCGCCTTCCTGGTCTATACGGTGCCCCTGGTAGTCAACGATGAGTTGATGGGCGCGGTGCAACTCATCCAGTCTGTAACCACCGCTTTGACTGCGCTGACACAAGTGAATCGGTACCTGATTCTCGGCACTACGATCAGCATCCTGCTGGCAGCGATTGTCGGGGCCTTTCTGGCGCGCCGCGCGTTGGCCCCGATCGACACGATTACCGAAACGGCTAACGCCATCACGCGCACGCGTGACCTGGGCAACCGCATCGACATCCGCGACAATGCCAGCGAGGTCGGTCGCCTGGCGGCTACATTTAACGAAATGCTGGATCGGATTCAGCGCCTGTTCCAAGCCCAGGAGCGGCTCATCGGCGATGTAAGCCACGAATTACGCACCCCGCTCACGACGATCCAGGGCAATATCGAATTGCTGCAACGTATGGCGGCTTCGCCTTCCGGCGGGGGCGCGTTGCGCCTTGAAACCGCGGCCGAATTGTTCAAAGAGTCCCTAGGCGAAGTTCAGGCCGAATCCGAACGTATGAACAAGATGATCGGCGACCTGCTGCTGCTGGCACAGGCCGACAGCGGCGCACTCCAGATTCAAATGGCGGTCGTCGAGATGGATACGGTGCTGCTTGAGGTTTATCGCCAGACCCGACGGCTGGTCGAGCACCACAAAGGGCGGGCCGATGCATTGGAGATCAGGCTGGGCAGTGAAGATCAAGCGCTTGTGCGCGGCGACCGCGACCGCTTACGCCAGGTGCTGGTCAACCTCGCCGAGAACGCCGTCAAGTATACGCATGAGGGAGGCGTCGTCACCTTCAGCCTGGAAAATCAGACGGGCTGGGTGCGCATCAGCGTGGCCGATACCGGCATTGGAATCAGCGCGGAACAGCAGGCGCTGATCTTCGACCGCTTCTATCGCAGCGACAAGGCGCGCAGCCGCGAACTGGGCGGCAGCGGGCTTGGCCTGAGCATTGCGCAACGCATCGCCCACGCGCACAACGGCAAGATCACGGTTTCCAGCCAGGTCGGCGTGGGCAGCACCTTCACGCTGTGGCTGCCGGAACTCCAGGAAACACCCTCAGAGACGCCAATCAACCTGAAGCACACGGTCATTGCTGGGACACAATCATTACCGGGGCACAATAGCACTGCCGCGTAGCAGTAGAGCGACGAGGAGCAACGTGGCACTCAACGCCACCGCCAGACTTCCCCACGCCGACACATTGAGCCAGAGCAATTGCGGCCAGCCTAGCATCGGCGCCACGCCCAACCCCAGCAGGCCGCCCACCATCACAAGTACGCCGCCCACCCACAGCGCGTTGAGCCAACGCACCAGAGCCGAGGCCGACAACAGCCGCGCCTCCAGCAGACCAAGCAGCGCGGTGCTCACCCACATCAACAGAAACACATGCAGATAGAAAATTCGTAGTTGCCCGCCCGCGCTTTGTTGCCAGACGCCAGGCCACAACAGAAATGCGGCGACCGCGATCACACTTGCCAGGCCCGCTCCCGCCAGCCACAGTAGTTGCGGGAATTTGCGCCGATGCCGCCAGAACTGGACCCCATGCACACCGAGCAAGAGGGCGGCGCTGGCGTTCGCCACCGCGGCCACCCAAAACAGCGAGGCAGGCAACACAGCCGGCGACATGCCCAGCAGAAAGGTTGGCGCGAGGAGCAGCGCCAGGCTGAAAGTCGGTCGCCACCCCTGCGGTGTTGAACCCGTTGCGTCCACATGCGACCAGAGCAGCCCCAGCAGCGCCAGACCAAACCACCCAACGGCAAACAAATCCAGAAACTGATGGAGAAACAACTGCTGCAAAAATGGATGCTCGGCGCGGGTGAACACCACGCCCACCAACCCTACCGCGCCCAGCGACGCCAGCAGCAGCAACGCAAGCGCCCAGTCCCACAACTGCACCGCAAGGGAGCGGGTGGTCAGTCTGCGTGTGGTAAATACATAGAGACCGACAAAATAGAACCAGGTCAAGCCATTCATGGTGGACACCATCGCGCCAAGCGGCAGCCGCGCCGCGCCGATGGTCGTCAGCCCATAGCCATTTGCCCAGAACGCCGGAAAGCTCAGAAACGCCATGCCCGCGGTCAGCGCCATCTGCACGCTGACCCCGCGCGGCAAGGGGCGACCAGTGTGGCGCGGCAAGTCGGCCCAAATCATCGCCATCAGCGCCAGCGTCACCCAGCCAAAGTACATCAGATGGCTGTGGGCGTGCCGTATTGCGCCAAAATTTTGCGCCCATGTGGGAAAGCCATAAACCATGCCAAAGCGCATCAACACACCCGTCCACGCCGCAACCACCAGCGCTGTCACGGCCAGGATCAAGAACCGGCGCACTTGTCGATAAGCCATTGTAGACATCCTCTCACAACTCGCACCGATTTTTCCATCACTCTATCGTAAAGAGGTGCGTCCTGCTGGAACTAATGTCACGCTCTATACGTCTACTGCTGCTGCGGAAAAAATTGCACTCTCTAGCTGGGAGGCGCCACAAGTGTTTGCCGCCCCCTTCGACGCTGACGCAAAGGGTCTGGCGCAACAGGGTGTGCGCGATCGGTGCCGGGGGCGTTCTCACCAAATTCTGATAGGCGCCAATTTCATAGTCCAAGGTATTGACAGCCATGACGCATTGCGTTATACTGCTGATTGTAACGCACTGCGTTATAAACGTTAGCGTATAAAATGTATGAACGCAGAATCGTTCTGAAATTCGAGGAGTAACAATAATGAGTGACAAAGTAACCATGAACATCGACTTACGCAATGTGCAGGAACAGGTTGAGGATAGCGTCAAGCAGGCGCAGACCTTTAGCCGCAAAGCCGTGTTGGCCTACGCTGGTATGTGGGGCCTTGCCTATGACAAAGCGCAGGAATTCTGGGCCGAGGGCGGCAAGCTGATCGAGAAAGCCGAAAAGCGCGGTGAAGAACTCGAAACCGGCTGGATGAATCAGTTCAACAAGGTGCAGGAAAAGCCCGAAGTCAAGCGGGTTGTCGACTATGTCGAAGATCAGGTCGACCATGTAGGCAAGAATGCAAAGTCGGTCGTGGCTGAGGTCGAGAAATTCTTGGGCCAATTCCAACCAGGGACGAATGTACAATCAGCAGTGAAGGACGTCGCCATCGAAGTGCAGGCTGCGATCGCTGAGGCCGTGGTCGAGGGCTACGACGAGATGCCTGCCAAAGATGTGATCGCCATGCTCCCTTCATTCTCGAAGGAAATGTTGCTGAAGGTGCGTGAGTACGAGATCGCGAACAAGAATCGCGTCACCGTCTTGCGCGAAATTGATGCAGTGCTTGAAACTCCTGTGGAACAGGCGGAAGTGGTTGCCGCCTGATCTGGGTTCTCCTTTCTCCTTCGTGGTGTGGGTTGAATAGGTTGTGAGGAAACGCTCCGGCAATTTGCCGGAGCGTTTCCTCTGCCTCCACGTGTTTCTCCTCTCTTGCCCGCTGATCTATACTACCTGCAATCACATTCCGCCCACCAATTCCACTCAGGAACTCATGATGCAGGGAATGACTAGAAGCCCATCGGTTGTATCGCGGCGTATCACCGGCACGATCTTTTTCAGCGAAAGCATCTTCAGCGCGGCATTGATTGCGACGGTGACGCTGCTCTCCGTCAACGCGTCTCTGCTGAGCGGCACAGATACGCTGGCCGGCCTGCCGACGACGCTGGGTCTGGTCGGGCGCGCAACGCTGGCGGTGCCGATGGGCTGGCTGATGGATCGTTCCGGACGCCGGACAGGCATGGTGCTTGGCTACAGCATGGGTGTGCTCGGCATGGTGACCGGCATCCTGGCTGTGCAGACTTTTTCGTTTGTCTTGCTGTGTGTGAGTACGGCCATCATCGGCGTCAACAACGCCACCAGCCAGCAAGCGCGCTTTGTCGCCGCGGAGGTGTGGCCGCCTCATCAGCGCGCCCGGATCATCGGCTTTATTGTCTTTGCCGGCACGGTGGGCGCGGTGGGTGGGCCGCTGCTCGTAGCGCCGACTTCGGCGCTGGCAGTACAGTTGGGCTTTGAGCCAAACGCCGGGCCGTATTTGCTTGGTGTGGGTTTGTTGGCAATCTCTGCACTGACGGTGATGGTGTTTTTGCGCCCCGACCCGCTGCGTTTTGGCAAGCAGTTCGACACACCATCGCTCGACGCCGAGGGCAACGAGTTGGCTAGCCGGCCTATGCGCGCCATCTTTGCCAACCACACCGTACAGCTTGCCGTGGCATCGATGGTGGTCGGCCAGTTGGTGATGACGCTGATCATGGTGATTACGCCTGTGCACATGCACCACGCCAACCATTCCAACGGTGAGATTTCCCTGGTATTCATGGCGCATACGCTGGGCATGTTTGGCTTTGCCTTTCTCACCGGCTGGCTGATCGGCCAACTGGGCGCGCTGCCCATGATCGCGTTTGGCGCAGCCGTGCTCGTGATTTCCAGCGTTATGGTGGCGGTGGCGGCAAATCTGCTGGCGTTGGTTGTGGCGCTCTTTCTGCTGGGGCTGGGATGGAGCTTCTGCTTCGTCGCCGGTTCGTCGCTGCTGACCAGCGCTCTCCATCCAACCGAACGCGGGCGCGTCCAGGGCGCCAACGACACGTTGGTGGCGCTGGCGTCGGGCGCCGGCAGCCTCTCGACCGGGGCCATCTTTGCCAGCGGCGGCATGATCGCCATCGGCGCAGTGGGGCTTGGCATCACCCTGGTCTTCGTCGCCGCGGCCGCGTGGCTGAACCAACAACGTAGACTGCCAGCAGTCGAGGCCAGATGATGGCAGGTGTGATCACAACACTGAAAGTGCAGAAGAATAACCAGGAGCGCGTCAGCGTTTTTCTGGACGGCGAGTACGCCTTTGGCGTGACGCTGGATGTCGCTGCTCGACTCCATAAAGGACAGCATCTGAGCGACGCTGAAATTGACGGTTTACGCACGCAGGACGATGTCGATAAGGCGTATCAGGCGGCGCTCCATTTTCTGGCGACGCGGCCGCGCAGCCGCGCCGAAGTGGAGCGCCGCCTGGAGCACAAAGGTCATGCGCCCGAAGCCATCGCCGCCGCGCTGAGCCGCCTCGAACAGCGCGACTATGTCGACGACGACGCCTTTGCCACGTACTGGGTGGACAATCGCAGCCGTTTTCGCCCACGCAGCGCGGCCGCTTTGCGCTACGAGCTGCGCCAGAAAGGCGTGGACGCCGAGTCCATCCAGGCGGCGACGGAAGAGTTGGACGAAGTCGCCGCAGCCTGGACTGCTGTAGAAAACAAGCTCAACCGCTGGCAGGAATTGGCAGAAGAAGAACTCGAACAAAAAATTATTACTTTCCTGGCCCGACGTGGTTTCAACTTTGCCATTGCCCGGCAGGCCGCACGCCGCGCCTGGCGCGAGCTTCACCCAACGGACGAACCATGAGTGTTCGAAAACGCAAGCCTCGCATCGTCGTACGTATGTGGACGCCAGAAGACATCCCTGGCATCGTGGCGTGTCACCGCGCCGCCTATCCTGAATATCCCAAAAGCGCCTATTACAACGAGCGCTTTTATGAGATGCAATACGCCGCCTTTCCCGAAGGGCAATATCTCGCCGAAGCGGATGGCATCATCGTAGGCTACGTCACTTCGTTGATCGTCCAGCTTGACGACGACGCCCACTGGTACACTTACGAGGAGATCACCGGCGGCGGCACCTTTAGCACGCACGACCCATCCGGCGACACCCTTTACGGCGCTGACATCGGCGTCCGCATCGAGTATCGGCGCATGGGCGTTTCGAAGGCGCTCTATGAAAAGCGCATTTCGTTGATGAAACGCTACAATCTGCGCCGCATGGTCGCCTATGGTCGCATCCCCGGCTACACCGAGTTCGCCGGCAAGATGACGGCTGAAGAATATGTGCAAAAAGTCTTGGCCGGTGAGCTGACCGATCCGTCGTTGTCCGCACATTTGCGTGCGGGATACACGGTGCGCCGCGTCCTGCTCGACTTTCTGTGGGATGATTCCAGCCTCAATTATTCCACGCTGCTGGAAATGCCCAACCCAAACTACCAGCCGGAAAAGCGCAAGATCGCCGCGGCGCCGCTGCAACGCGTGGTGCGACGCATCCGTGTCTGTGCGGCGCAGTGGTTCATGCGCCCCATCCACTCCTGGGATGAGTTCGAGCAGACCGTCAACTTTTTTGTCGACACGGCCAACACCTATCACTCGCACTTTCTGCTCTTCCCGGAACTTTTTACAGCACAACTTTTCACAATTATGCCGCCAGATTTAGACTCGCGTGCTGCCATCCGCCGGCTGGCTTCAATGACCGACCGCTACATTGCCCTCTTCCGCGACCTGGCGGAGAAGCACGGCCTCTACATCATCGCCGGCTCGCAGCCTGAACTGCGCGATGGGGAGATCTACAACGTGGCCTATCTCTTCACGCCGAGCGGCCAATATTACAGCCAGGATGCACTGCACATTCCGCCGATCGAGCGCACCGACTTCGACATCGAGCCGGGTGAGGAGATCAAGGTCTTTGACACGCCGCTGGCGCGCATCGGCATCCAGGTCGGGTACGACGTCGAGTTCCCCGAATTGTCGCGCCTGCAGACGCTCTCCGGCGCGGAGATCATTTTCATCCCCTATAGCACCGACGAACGCAAAGCTTTTGACCGCATCCGCTACACCGCGCAGGCGCGCGCGGTCGAGAATTTCATCTACACAGTGATCGCGGGCAACGTGGGCAATCTGCCCGCGTCCAAAAATTACCTAATCAACTACGGACAGGCCGGCGTCTTCACGCCCAGTGACTTTGCCTTCCCGCCCGCGGCAACGGCAGGCGCCAGCGAAGCCAACGTCGAAACCGTGCTCATCACCGATCTCGACCTCACCTCGCTGGTGCAACAACGCGATCTGGCCACCGTGCGCCACCTGTACGACCGCCGCTCCGATTTGTACGACGTGCGCGCTAAGCGGCTGGTAAAGATCGTGCGCACGGAATGAGAAAAGATGGTGCGCGGCCAGCGCGAATCGAGCGGATTCGCGCTGGCTTTTCTGCTTTTGATCCGCGTTGATCCGCCAAATCCGCGTCATCCGCGTGCTATCCCATTGATTCGGACGAATGAGGAGTTTGCATGTCACGGACATTTCAGTTCAAGCTTGGCGACGACGAACGCACCGTGCAGGTGGAGCGAGAAGGCGAGCAATGGCTGGTGCGCATAGGCGAGCGCGCCTTGACGCTGACCGCGCAGGCGGGCGAGGCAGGCCGCCTTGATCTGTGCGTGGATGGCCAGTGGCGCCGCGTCTATGCGGCGCGCCAGCGCGACCGCACCTACGTCTGGCTCGACGGCGACGTATGGACGCTGGACAAACCCGACCCGCGCCGGCGCAGCGCCCAACCGCTTGCCAGCGGCGGCGCACTCGAAGCCGCTATGCCCGGTCGCGTCCTGGATGTCCTGGTCGCTGCAGGCGACGCGGTCAAGCGCGGAGCTACGCTGGTGCTGCTGGAAGCGATGAAAATGGAATTGCGCATCCAGGCGGCCGCCGACGGACAAGTCACCCGCATCCATGTCAAGCCGGGTGAAGTCGTCGAGCGAGGACAGTTGTTGGTCGAAGTAGATGAATCACCCAGCGATCCGTAGGTCGGGCTATCAGCCCGACGTGTCCTGACGTGTCCCGACGTTAATTTTGCTCAGGTAAGAAGTCACACGCGCCCTCCACAATTATTCTGCATCCCACGAGTATGGTAGAGTGAATCGGTTTTGCTGACATCGTGCGGCTTATGACGCGACGCGACTTCCCACCACGCGCCGCCCACCACTGGCTTTGCTCTTCTGTCAGTCAATTCCAACCATCGAACGCGTAACAATGCGCTTATCGTGGAGCACGCTTTGTTGTCGGGACCACTCTAGAGACAAGCAGGATCAGGAACGTTTGCGCCAGTTTAGGAAGGAGCACTCTTGAACAACGGTTTACCCGTGATCGGGGAATGGGTTAGCACAGGCGGCGCCGTCTATTTGACGCCCGACCGCTTGCCGGCCGCCATCGCAGCCTACCGCTCGCCTGCTTTCGTGGTGCGCGACGGGCCTGCGGGTTCTGTAGGCGTTGGCATCGGCGGCGCTGTACAGTCGCCCGCACGTGTAAATGGCGCCAACGGCCTTGATTATCCGTGTCTCGGCATCCTCCCTGCCCTCTATCCCGAATGGTTGGGTGACCGGGCTTTTCTCGAAGCTCACGGCCTGCGTTTCCCCTACGTGGCTGGTGCGATGGCGCGCGGCATCGCCTCAGAAGCGCTGGTCATCGAAATGGCGCGTGGCAGGATGTTGGGCTTTTTTGGCGCGGGCGGGCTAAGCCCGGCGCGCGTCGAACAGGCGCTTGCCGCGCTGCGCGAGACGCTTGGCGACGCGCTGCCCTGGGGCTGCAATCTGATCCACTCGCCGCAAGAGCCCACGCTGGAGAGCACCGTCGTCGCGCTGTTGCTGCGCTACCAGGTGCGCCGTGTGGAGGCCTCGGCCTTTATGTCACTCACGACGGCGGTGGTGCGCTATGCTTTTAGCGGCGTCGTACGCGACGGCGCCGGGCAGGTTTACCGCACCAATCACGTCTTCGCCAAAATCTCACGCCCCGAAGTGGCCCAGCATTTCATGTCACCGCCACCGCAGGCCATGCTCGACGCGTTGGTGCAGGCCGGCGAACTGACCGCAGAGGAAGCTGCGCTGGCCCGTTACTTGCCTGTGGCGGAGGACATCACCGTAGAGTCCGATTCAGGCGGACACACCGACAACCGGCCGCTCGGCTCGCTCTTCCCGACGATCGCCCAGTTGCGCGACGAGCTGAGCGCGCGTTTTGGCTATACGCGCCCGATCCGCGTGGGCGCCGCCGGCGGGTTGGGCACACCGGAATCCGTGGCGTCCGCCTTTGCGTTGGGTGCAGCCTATGTGCTCACCGGTTCGGTCAACCAAAGCTGCCGCGAGGCCGGCGTCTCCGACGACGTCAAGGCAATGCTGGCCCTGGCCGAGCTCGCCGACATGACGATGGCGCCTTCCGCCGACATGTTTGAACTGGGCGTCAAGGTGCAGGTGCTCAAACGAGGCACGATGTTTGCCTCCCGCGCCGCCACCCTCTACAGCCTGTACACCCGTTTCCCTTCACTCGAAGCCATCCCGGCCGACGAGTTGGCGCGCATCGAGCAGCAGATCTTCCGCCAGCCGGTGGGCGAGGTATGGGAGGATGCACGCCAGTTCTTCGAGGTGCGCGCCCCGCATGAGATCGAACGCGCCGAGCGCGACCCCAAGCACAAGATGGCGCTCGTCTTTCGCTCCTATCTGGGACGCTCCAGCCGCTGGCCGATCGACGGCGACAGCAGCCGGCGTCTCGACTATCAAATCTGGTGTGGCCCGGCCATGGGCGCGTTCAACGCCTGGGTCAAAGGCTCTTTTTTGGAAAAACCGGAAAACCGGACGGTGGTGCAGGTGGCGCGTAACCTTCTCGAAGGCGCAGCGTATGTCACGCGCGCGTCTCAACTGCGCAGCTACGGCGTCCCGGTTCCTGCGGCAGCTTTCGCCTTTCCGCCGCGACCATTGCAGTAGGTCGGGGTTTTCAGTCTGAAAGCTGTGGCATCCTCCATTCCATCGCCCCAGACAAACTAGAATAAATTGGCAACTATTCGTCCCTCGTCAATGTCGGACGGGATTAAAAGTGATGCGTCAGGTTCATAAGGACTAAAAACAATCAATGAGTAACCAAAGAGAACACCGTGAGTCTGCCTCCCCAGCCATTGCAGTCGTCGGTGTCAGTGCACTCTTTCCTGGTTCGAGTGATGTGCGTGGATTTTGGCGCAGCATTCTCGAAGGCCAGGATCAGATCAAAGAAATTCCCTCCAATTATTGGCTGATCGAGGACTATTACGACCCCGACCCCGCCGCCCCCGATAAAACGTATGGCAAACGCGGCGCTTTTCTCGGTGAAGTGCCTTTCGACGCTATGGCTTACGGCGTCCCACCCAATGTCGTCCAGCAAACGGACACCAGCCAACTGCTTGGTCTGATCGTGGCGCAGCAAGTGCTGGAGGATGCCGCGGGTGGCGATTTTCAGCACCTCGACAAGAGCCGCATCAGCGTCATCCTGGGCGCCACCGGCGCCACGGAGCTGGTCGTCCATCTCGGCTCGCGTTTGCAGCGCCCGATCTGGCTCAACGCGCTGCGCGCCAATGGCATCCCTGAGGACGAAGCGCAGGCCATCTGCAACCGCATCGCCGATTCCTACGTGCCTTGGACCGAGGCTTCCTTCCCTGGGCTGCTCGGCAATGTGATCGCCGGACGCATTGCCAACAAGTTTGACCTGGGCGGCACCAACTGTGTCGTCGATGCCGCGTGCGCCAGTTCGCTCTCCGCACTGGCGATGGGGCTGAGCGAACTCCACCTGCACCAGGCGGACATGGTGATCGTCGGCGGCGTGGACACGCTCAACGACATTCTGATGTATATGTGCTTCAGCAAAACGCCCGCGCTCTCGGCCAGCGGCGACTGCCGCCCCTTCTCCGACCAGGCGGACGGCACGATCCTGGGCGAAGGGTTGGGAATGTTGGCGTTGCGCCGGCTGGAGGACGCCGAACGCGACGGCGACCGCATCTACGCTGTGATCCGCGGGCTGGGCTCCAGTTCCGACGGTAAAGGCACCGCCGTCTATGCCCCCAAAGCCTCCGGACAGGCGCACGCGCTGCGCCGCGCCTATGCGGTGGCCGGTTATTCGCCGCGCACGGTGGAACTGCTTGAAGCGCACGGCACCGCCACCAAAGCGGGCGATGCGGCCGAATTCAGCGGCGCCAGCAGCGTCTTTGCCGAAGCCGATCCGGAGAGCAAGCAGTGGTGCGCCATCGGCTCGGTCAAGTCGCAGATCGGTCACACCAAGGGTGCGGCCGGCGCCGCCTCGCTGATCAAAGCGGTCCTGGCGCTCCATCACAAGGTATTGCCACCCACAATCAAGGTTGAGCGTCCGAACCCCAACCTCGCCGTCGAAGAGAGTCCTTTCTATATCAACACGCAGGCGCGTCCGTGGGTCCGTGACGGCAGTCATCCGCGCCGAGCAGGTGTTTCCTCCTTTGGCTTTGGCGGCAGCAATTTTCACGTTACGCTCGAAGAATATATTGGCCCCGCAGGCCACAAGGACGCGTTCCGTCCCTCGCCGACCGAGTTATTTCTCATCAGCCGTGACACCGTCCCGGAAATCATCACCGCGGCGCGGCATTTGACCACGGGCTTTGACGATACGGGCGGCTTCCAGTTCCTGGCCCGCTCCAGCCAATTGACCTTTGAATCTTCCCACCGGTTGCGCCTGGCTATTGTGGCGCGCGATTTCTCCGATCTGCGCGCCAAGCTGGACGCGGCCATCAAGGCGATCGAACGCGATGCTGCCGGCGCCCAACAGGCGCCTGGCGGCTGGTTTTACTCGGGCGACAGCACCCCGGCACGCACGAACAAATTGGCCTTTCTGTTTCCGGGCCAGGGCAGCCAGTATGTGGGGATGGGGGCCGACCTTGCGCTTGCTTTTGACCAGAGCCGCACCGTCTGGGACGAAGCCGCCAATCTGGAATTCGAGCAAGGGGGCCGTCTGCATGAAGTGGTCTTTCCGCAGCCGGTCTTCACCGAGGCTGACCGGGCCGCACAGGAAACTCGGCTGCGCGCCACCGAGTGGGCGCAGCCGGCGATAGGCGTGACGAGCCTGAGCCTGCTGACGCTCTTGTCGAAGCTGGGCATCACACCGGATGCGGTCGGCGGCCACAGCTTTGGCGAAGTGACGGCGTTGCACACAGCCGGCGTGCTCGATCGCAAAGCCTTCTTCTCGATTGCACGCAAGCGCGGCGAATTGATGGCCGAGGCGGCCGCCATGTTCCCCGGTGCGATGACGGCAATTTCCCATGCCGCGGACGCGGTGGCGTCGTTGATCGCCAATTGGAACACCGGCGTCGTGATTGCCAACCACAATAGCCCCGACCAGGTGGTCATTTCCGGCATCGAAAGTGCGATTCAGGCGACCGAGGAAAAGCTGCGCGAGGCTGCCATCCGCTTCCAGCGCCTGCCAGTTTCGACCGCCTTCCACTCGGCGGTCGTGCGACCGGCGGCTGCACCGTTCCGCGCCTTTCTGGACCACATCACGATCGGCAATCCGCTGGTGCCGGTCTATGCCAACAGCACAGCCGCCGTTTATTCGAGCGCACCGGACGCTATCCGCGAGACGCTCGCCGGCCAGATTGCCGAGCCGGTGCGCTTTGCCGAACAGATCGAGGCCATGTACGCGGCAGGCGTACGCACCTTTGTCGAAGTTGGCCCCGGCGCCGTTCTGACGAATCTGGTCAATAGCGCATTGAAGGATCGCCCCCATAACGCCATCGCGCTGGATCGCAAGGGACAAAATGGGTTGACCAGTTTGTGGCAAGGGGTGGCGCAACTGGCCGTCGCTGGCGTATCGGCGGCTATGGAGCAGTTGTGGGAAGGCGTCGCTTCTGGGGATGATCCGCGACTGCGCAAAACGCCCAAACTCGCGGTCAATCTCAGTGGCGTCAATTACGCCAAGCCCTACCCGCCAACCGGCGGCGTTGCTGGCCTTGCCGCACCCAATCCTTCCCGCAATGGAAATGGGAATTATGCGCCGGCCACTCATCAGCCTGCTGCGCCAGAAAAATCCGCGGTTGAAAATGGCCGCGCTGCCAGCCATGATTTAGATGCGTCGATTACGCCGCGTTTCACTCAGCCAGTCGCGCCGACGCTGCCGCCCATGACCCCACCACCACCATCACAACAACCCGCTGCTCCCGTCGCAGCCCCACCCGCGCCTGTGGCGGCGCCAACGTTGACGTCACCCCTCGCCCCTCGCCCCTCGCCCACACCGATTGCTGCTGCACCGGCTGCCTCAACCGCCGCAGCAGGTGACTCGCTCAGCTGGGTCAATGCGCTGCAGAATCTCCAGCAGCAGACCGCCGACGCCCACATGGCTTTCCTGCGCGTCGCCGAACAGTCGATGCGCAGCCTGGAAGCGATGATTGGGAGAGGCGAGGGGCGAGGAGCGAGTTCGGCGCCCGTGGCCACGTTTAGCCCCGCGCCGGCTGCCACGCGAGATGAGACCAGGAGAGCAGGAGACCAGGAGACAGCGAGAGAGGGAGACAAGGCAAGCAAAGAGGGTGAGGGAGCGACACTGCCTCCTGCCCTCCAATCTCTAAATTTTTCAATCTCACCTTCCCTCGAACCGCGAGAAGGGGAGACAGGGAGCGTCGCCGCCCCTCGCCCCTCGCCCCTCGCCCCTGATCTCCACGCAACCATGATGGCGGTCGTCACCGAGAAGACCGGCTACCCGACCGAGATGCTGGAGCCGGGCATGGCGCTCGACACCGACCTGGGCATCGACTCGATCAAGCGTGTGGAGATCCTCGCTGCGATG
>Ga0154020_10000695_pt1 | contig 41301 bp, 35 predicted proteins | sample Klosneuvirus_201_FD_109709 | JGI IMG/M metagenome (GOLD analysis project Ga0154020, IMG submission 109709) | Active sludge microbial communities from wastewater, Klosterneuburg, Austria - Klosneuvirus_20160825_MG | ecosystem: Engineered > WWTP > Aerobic digester > Activated sludge | place... | reverse complement strand
TGTACCAACCGCTGGGACGGAAGCGCTCAGCGCGGCGGAGCGATGATCAAGACACGCTTGTCTGCATCGAGCGTGAAGTGTGGCAACAGCGGCACGATCTGCGTTGGTGGAGCCCGTCGCCCGCCGCGCAGATCGGAAGACCGCGCCGGGTATCGTCCCTCTACGGCGGGCCCAGCCCGAAGGCCCGCAGCAGCTCCGGGCTCGCCCCGAGGAGCCACGCGGGCCGCGGGCTCCGTCTTGCCTCGGCATAGAGCTCCTCCTTGAACACCTCGAGCAGCTCGGCGTCCTCGGGATCGGCGCTCTTGGCGAGCTTCTCGAGCAGCTCGGGCAGCGCCGCGCGGACAAAGGCGCGCTTGTGTACTTGGCGGGCGACCGAGCGCTTGGCGCCGATCGGTCCTCGCTCGAGCATGGTCCGCAGCGCCTCATCGACGGCCGGCGTATCGACCTCGGCCAGCCCGACGACGAGCGCGGTGAGGAGCTCATCATGGGCCTTCTTGGAGCGGCTCTGACTCTCGAAGTAGGCGAGGTACGATTCGGCCACCGCTGGGGCGATCCGCTTCGGGATCAGCTTTCGCAGCGCCTCGGTCTCCTCCTTACTGAGCTTGTGCGGCGGCAGCGGCGGGGCCGGGGCTGGGGCTCCCTCCCAGCTCGGCGTGATCGCCGGGGGACGAGGTGGTGGCGCAGCCGCCGACGCCAGGCGCGCGCGCTCGGCCTCTCGGTGGCGCTCGATTGCCGACAGCGCCGCCGCGACGGCTCGATCGGAGTGCGCTTCGAGCTCGCGCAGCGTATCGAGCGAGCACTCATCGATGACCACCATGGCCCGCGGATCTTGGGGCCCAAACCGCACGAGCGCCTGGGCGGCCAGGGTGGTCGACAGCCCCGGCCACCTCCGCGCACCGCGAAAGGCCGCCTTCATCCGGTCCACCTCGGCCGATGAAGCGGCGGCCTCGAAGGCGGCTTGGCACTGCGGGGTGCGCGCGCTCGCGAGCGCCCAGTACAGCGCCCCGAAATGAGAGACACGCTCGCTCGGCTCGGGCTCAAAGCGCAGCAGCTCGCGGATCAGCTCCTCGTCAGCGAAGGCCGGGTTGGCCACCACCTCGCACAGGCACATCCGCGCGCTGTTCGGACTGAGGGCTTGCTGCGGCCGGCGCGCGGGGACGCCGAACGAGCGGCTGTTCAGCACCTCGTGATAGAGCCGGGTCTCCGCACCCGGCCGCTCCTCCGTATCCACCACTCCGTTCGCGTCGGCGACGATCAGGATGCGCAGGTCGCCGAGGTAGGCCGCTTCCAGCCGAGTGCTCGGGAAGCGTGCGTGCAGGTCTCGCAAGAGCGCTCGAAAGGTGACGTCGTGGACCATGACGTCGTCCATCCCCACCGAGAGGTAGAGGGAGGCATAGGTGGCGTCGTCTTCGGGGAGCGGTGCTACCGCGCGAACGACCTGTCGGCGTCCGTAGTCCGGCATGCGCTGGCTTTAGCCGACCGCGTGCGCCTTGAGAACAGCGGACCGTTCAGATCGGCAGCCCCAGCACCTGGACCGAGCGCACCAGGGCCGATACGTCGACCAGCACGGCGTTCAGCTTGGCGGCCGCGACGGGGTCGAGCTGTCCCGCTCGCTTGGCCGCGTCGAGCGGACCGAGCTGCTGAGCGAGCTCGGCGCGTACGGCGCGCATCTTCTTCACCTCGGCCTTGGTCAGGGCGTCGATGGCCGCGCCGTCGTAGGTCTTGTGACCGTCCACCACGGCGTAGCCTTTTCCGTAGCTGTAGAGGCGCTTCGCGTGCTCGCCGATCGCAGGGAGCTTCTGGCTGGCGGCGGCCAGGCGCTGGGCTGCCTCTTCGTTGCTGACGGCGACGGGCGTCAACGCGCCGGGGGCGCGGCCAGTGATGCGCTCGAACCACTGCGGGAGGGAGAGCTTGGCCCCGAGCGCGTTGGCCTCGTCGACCGCTCCCGCCAAGGTGAGCAGCGCCTGCTCCACCGGACTCTGCGGGCCGCGGCTGGCCAGGCTGGCCAGATCGATGCGCCCGCTGGCGACCTCGGCGATCACCGGCTCGACCGGTCCCGCGGCCGCGAGCGCCTCTAGACCTTGGGCAAATTGAGCCGCGGGGCTCAACAGCGTGGCATTCCTAGCCTTCATCTCTTACTCCTCACCGATAGCCATGATTGCGGCCGGCCGTGCTCGACCATCCTGGCCAAGAGCGACGCCAACAGCTCGGAGCGCCCATACGAGCGGAGCGCTCCCGTGATCTCGCGATCGTCTTCGCCCCACAGGAGCGCGCCGAGCCGCTCTTCATCGAGCTCGACCCAGGTGTCGGGCTCGGGGCCCAGCCCGTCATGGACCGAGCTGTGGTTGCCTTTGAGGGCGATATAGAAGAACGCCGGAGGCTCTGGGGAACACCCCACGCAGAACTGGATCGTGCCCTGGAGCTCGACCGGAAAGCTGGCCCGGAGCTCCATGAGCCGGCTCGAGAAGATCGTCCACCAGATCTGGCTCGGGCGGAGCCGGGGAGCGGAGACCCGCGACCCAGATCGGGCCACCAGCGGATGGGCGGGAGCGCTCACGGCTGTGCGAAGGCAAAGCAACGCGCGTGCCCGAGATCGACAGAGGGCTTCTGGGCGAGTTCGTCGGCTCTAGCACACGACCGTCGTGTTCAGCAGCCTACGGTCGACGCTCGAAGGCTCCGTTTCCCCGCGAGCCTTCGCGTGTTCAGGAGCGGGTCGAGGTGCGCGTTGGGGCCGCGCTCGGCGCGGGACTTGGCGCAGGGCTCTTGCTCGGGGGTGGCGCAGGGCTCTTGCTCGGGTTCTCGGCGGCGCCCGGCGCGGGGCTCTTGGTCGCCCCCGGAGAAGCCGCGGTGGAGGTCTTCACCTCTGGGACAGGCTTGGGCTCAGGTGGCCGATCCGCGCCCGGGCGCACATAAGCGAGGCTCCCCTCGACCACGGTCAGCTCGGCGTGTCCGCGCGCGAGGCTGGCGGCGTTGGCGCTCAGGGGGTCCACGTCGAGCACCGTCAGATCCGCGACGAAGCCCGGACGGATCATCCCGGCCTCACCCTCGCGAAACGAGGCCCAGGCGCCGGCGCGCGAGAAGGCGTGCAGCGCTTCGGCCGGGGTCATCTTCTGCTCCGGGTGAAAGGCAGGTGAGGCCATCATATCTTCGTCCACCATGTGCAGCCCGCCACCGCTGGTCTTGTGAACGGCTGCTTTTCCAGCCTTTCGCGCGTCCTCGGGGTCCTCGCGGAAGATCGCCGCGACCAGCCCGCCGAGCGCGGAGGGATCTTCTACTGGCGCGTCGCTGCCTGCGGCGATCGTGGCGTTGGCGCTCAGCAGGCTGCGCCAGGCGTAGGCCCCGCGGATCCGTTCCTTGCCGAGGCGCGCCTCGGCCCAGGGCCCGTCGCTGGTCGCGTGGGTCGGCTGCATCGAGGCGATGACGCCGAGCTGCCCAAAGCGCGGGAGATCATCGGCGCTCACGACCTGGGCGTGCTCCACCCGCGGCCGCAGCTTCCGGGCCTCGCGGCCGAAGACCCGCTCGTAGACGTCGAGGACGAGGCGATTGGCCCGATCCCCGATGGCGTGGGTGGCGACCTGATAGCCCCGCTCCTTGGCGGTTCGTACCCGCGCTTCGAACAAGGACTCGTTGGTGAGGATGAGCCCCAGGTTCTTGGGGTCGTCGCTGTAGGGAGCGAGCAGGGCCGCCCCGCGCGAGCCGAGCGCCCCGTCGAGGTAGAACTTCACGCCCCGCACGGTGAGCTTGTTCTTGGCGTCTTTGGCGGGGATCTCGGGGCCGCTCCCCAGCATCCCGCCGAAGTCCTCCACCGCCCCGTCGACCATGGCGTAGACGCGGATACGGAGCTCACCGGCCCGGTCGAGCTCATGGAGCACGTCGAGCTCGGCGCGCCCGATCCCCATCTCGTGGATCTGGGTCAGCCCCGCCTTGAGGGCCTCGCGTTCGCCCAGGAAGACGGCCTTGCGCAGCTCAGAGGCGCTCGGCGGCGGTACGGCGGCCTCCACCAGGGCGGTCGCGTTGTCGACGAAGACGCCGGTCGGGCGGTTCCCGGCGCGGAGGATGCGACCCCCAGGCGGGTCCTTCACCTCGGGGGTCACGCCGGCTTGCTTGAGCGCGGCGCTGTTGACCCACACGGCGTGGCCGTCGACGCGGGTGAGGAGCACAGGATGCTCGCCCGAGACGTCGTCGAGGTCTTTGGCGGTCGGGAAGGCCTTATTCCCCGCCCAGTCGTTTTGGTCCCAGCCGCGGCCGATGACCCAGCTCGCGCCGGTGTTCGCGCGGGCGGCGGTCTGGACCTTCTCGCGGACCTCCTTGATCGAGCGGGTGCCGGAGAGGTCGATGATCGTGCCCCGCTGACCCACCCCAAACAGGTGAAAGTGGGCGTCGACCAGGCCTGGAACCACGGTTTTTCCGGCGATTCCCACCAGCTTGGTGTTCGGCCCGACGTAGGACTCGATCTCGGTGTCCGTGCCGACCGCCAAGATCCGTCCCTGGGCGATGGCCACCGCCGTCCCGGCTGGGTGCTGGGGGTCGAGGGTGTGGACAGTACCCCCGAGGAGGACGAGCTCGGCGACCTGGGCCCCGGCGCCGGCCGTGCTCGGCTCGGTGCGATGTCCGCTTTTTGGGCCAGCTTTTTCGGGGTGCCCACAGGCGACGGCCAGGGCGAGGGAAAGCCAACAGAGCCTCCGCATAGGCGGGCTTCCTAGCCCGAATGTGGCACTGCGTCACCCCTTCCCTGCGCTCTTGGCTTGTCGCCGGCGACTCTGGTCGCTAAAGCTCCCGGGAGATGTCGGCCAAGCGCGACTACTACGAGGTTCTCGGTGTCGCCAAAGATGCGGACCCCCGCGCGATCAAGGGCGCGTACCGCAAGCTCGCGATGCAATTCCACCCGGACCGAAACCCGGGGGACAAGTCCGCCGAGGAAAAGTTCAAGGAGGCGGCAGAGGCTTACGAGGTCCTCTCCGATGACGACAAGCGCCGCATGTACGATCGCGGCGGCTTCGATGGCCTGAAGAACGGCGGTTTCTCCGGCTTCCAGGGCGACATCGGCGATATCTTCGCGCAGTTTGGCGATCTCTTCGCCGAGATGTTCGGCGGGGGCGGTGGACGCGGTCCGCGCCCCACGGTCGGCGCCGACCTCCGCTTTGACCTCGAGATCACCTTGGAAGAGGCCTTCACCGGCGTCACCAAGTCCATCGACGCCTCGCGGACCCACGCCTGCCGCTCGTGCCGCGGTACGGGCGCCAAGGATGGTGAGGTCGTGACCTGTCCGGCCTGCCGCGGGCGCGGTCAGGTGGTGGCGGGGCGCGGCGGCTTCATGATCGCCAGCACCTGCCGGGCCTGCATGGGCCGTGGCCAGGTGGCCAAGGAGCGCTGCGCGACCTGCAACGGCTCGGGACGCGGCGAAGAGAAGCGCAAGCTCGACGTCCGCATTCCCGCCGGCGTGGACACGGGAAACCGCCTGCGTTTGCAGGGGGAGGGCGACGCGGGCGAGCTCGGCGGGGCTCCGGGAGATCTCTACGTCTTCCTCAGCGTCGCGCAGCACGACTTCTATCAGCGCGACGGGGCCGATCTGCACTGTGAGCTGGCGGTGGGCTTCCCCACGGCCTGCATGGGCGGAACTGCCAAGATCCCAAAGATCGGCGGCGGCGAGCTCGACCTCGATATCCCGGCCGGAATGCAGCCGGGCGATGTGCTGCGGCTCAGCGATGTCGGGATGCCAAGGCTTCAGAACAAGGGTCGGGGGGATGTGATCGTCCACCTGACGGTGCGCGTGCCGGAGCGGCTCAGCGACGAGCAGAAGTCGGCGGTCGCGGCCCTGGCCAAGGTGCTGCCGCCGGATCAGGGGATCGGGGCGCCGGGAGCGGGGAAGCGGGAGAAGAAGAAGCGCGGATCGGGGAGTTTGTTTGAGAAGCTCCGAGATGCCTTCGAACCGGACTAATAGCGGATACGGCTAGCCGTAGCCGTGAACGTGTTTGGTTTTGTGCTGGCTGCTCATCCATGCGATGAACCACCCGAATGAACGGCGAGCCCTCCACCACCGCCTTCAGCATCGACCCCATCGCCTTTTGGTCGATCTTGAGCGCGTCGATGGTCCTCTTCGCGCTGGCCCTCGAGCAGCTCTACACCTACTGGCGTCTGGTCGAGGTCGCCCGCTCGCTCGGCACCGAGGCCCATAAGGCGCTGTACAAAGGCGATCTCCAGGCCGCGCGTACGATCTGCGAGCGCTCGACCTCACCGGTGGCCGATGTCCTCTTGGCCGCGATGAACAAGATGGCCCACGGTGAGTCGATCTACAAAGCCGCCGAGCGCGAGCGGCAGCGCCTCGGCCTGTGGATGCGGCGCCGGCTGTGGGCGCTCGGCACGATCGGCGCGGTCGCTCCCTTCGTCGGTCTCTTCGGGACGGTGGTCGGTATTATCCGGGCCTTTCGCGACATCGCTTCAGCGGGGGCGATGGGCTTTCCGGTCGTGGCCAAGGGCGTCTCTGAGGCCTTGATCGCCACGGCGGGCGGCATCTTCGTCGCCGTGCTGGCGGTGGTGCTCTACAACTACTTCCAATCGCGCGCGAACCAATCGACCGTCGAGATCCGCTTGGTCGTCGATGAGTTCCTGGAGCAGCTCCAGCTCCAGGCCGATCGCGGCGCGCCCAAGGCGGAGCCCTAGATGGCCGGCGGGCCCAGCGGAAGGGACGCGGGCGACGATCCTGAGGTCGTCGAGCAAGGCGCCTTCGTCGACATCAACATCACCCCGCTGGTAGACATCTTCCTCGTCCTATTGGTGATCCTCATGGCGTCCAGCACCGCGCTCCTCGAGGCCGGGCAGGGCGAAGGCGCGGGCTTTCGGGTCCAGCTCCCCTCGGGCCAAAAGAGCGATGAGGTGAAGCCGGGCGGGCACGAGCTGGTGGTGGCGATCGCCAGCGACGGCGTGGTGATCTTCCGCGGCGAAGAGCGGGGGCTGGCCGAGCTCGAAGAGCTCTTCAAGGAAGAGGCGGCCAAAGATCCCGAGCGGTTGGTGCTGGTCCAGGCCGACGAGAACACCTTCCACAAGCGGGTGGTCGAGGTGATGGAGATGGCCCGGCGGTCGGGCCTACGAAACCTGGCGATCGCGACGAAGCCCGAGAACTGACGCCGGTGGGGCCCTTGACCCCTCGCGTGCGCCGCTTTTAGCTTGGCTGCCATGCGAGCTGGAGATCTCCTCGTCGAAGCCAGAATGTCGGCCCAGGAGGCGCACCCGGAGGACGCGGCTCGGCACATCATGGGCCTGTACTTCAAGGACCCCCGGAACAAGGACTTCTCGGGCCTGAACGCGGTGATGAACCAGCTGAACCAGGGCACCGCCGCCGAGAAGGCCGTGGCAAACGCGATCTTCGGCGCGCAGCTGAGCAACAACTTCGCCAAGGGCTACGACCAGGTCGCGGCCGCCTACCAGAGCGGCGAAGTCTGAGCGCCTCGCCTCAAGCCGGTCCGATGCTGCTGGTCGCATCGGAGGCGCTCGACCAAGGCGACCACCTCGAGCTGACCGCGGCCGGCAAGGCCAAGGTCGAAGAGGCGCTGGCCAAGTACTTCGGCCACGCCACCTTGGTCCCGGCCGTCGTAGAGCTGGCCGGATTTGCGCACTGGCTTCGCGCGGAAGGTCATGAGCAAGCGGGCGATGGGCTGATGTCGGTCGTCGTCGGCGCGGTCGACGAGCTGCGACGGCTCGGCCCCGGGACCGAGCAGCTCGCGGCGGCGATCGCCGAGCGCGGCAAGTCGCTGGCTACGTTCAGCGCCGAGGCCAAGTCGGTGTATCAGCCGCGCACCGAGCCGCCTCCCGGTGCGGCGCGGGGCGGGCAGCTCGCGCGGTTTCAGCTCGATCCCAAGGGCCCTAAGCGAAGCGGATGAAGCCGTCGCGCGCGAGGCTCCGCAAGACCTCGATCGCCTCCTTGTCGGGCATCGGCACCAGCGGCAAGAGCGCGGCGACCGGCCGTACCCCGTCGATCCGGGTCAAGATGTAGCGGTCCTTGGGGCTCGACCGATGCCGGAGGATGTCGTCGAGCGGCTGGGTGAGCGCCGGGATCGCTTGCTCGAGCTGGTCGGGGCTCTCGCCGGCCGGGGCCAGCGCGCTGGCCAGCTCGCGATCGAAGGCCGCGAGCTCGGCGGCCAGCGGCGCATGCGAGGCCGCGTCGGCGGGGAGGATCTCCAGCGCGCGGTATTGGAGGAGCCGCATGATGCGGGTGTACAGCTCGTACTCCATCATCATCATCTCGGCGAAGATGGCCTCCATGCTCATCGCCGCCTTGGAGAGCATGAGGATCCGCTTGTCGATCGGGTCCATCGGCTCCAGCGCGGGGAGGGCGGCCTCCTGCACGCGGAAGCGGACGTTGAGCGAGGGGAACGCGGCCGCGATCTGCTGCCAGTGCGGGGCCCGCTCGGCGGCGGCGCGGTGGATCTCGATCAAGGGCACGCTGACGTCGATCTCCGGGCGCTCCCGCGGCACCGGCCGGGCCTCAAAGGAGAAGCGGGCCGGGGTGAAGCGCATGGCGTCGAGCACGCTCTCGCGGATCTTGTGCTCGAGGGTCCGGACCACGTGCTCTTCGGCGCAGATCCCGATCATCACCAAGATCCGCCCCAACATCACCCGGGTCTCTTCCTGCGTCTCGAGCGCCCGCTGCAGCTGCTCCTCGGTCAGGAGGCCGAAGTTGATGAGGAACTGCCCGAGGTACTCCCGCGGCGAGTTGCTGGCCGAGCGGATGACCCGCCCGCCATCGAGGGCCAGCTCCTTCTTGATGAACAGATGCTCGACCACGAGCACGCCCGTCTGCTCGCGGTTGGCGAGCCACAGGACCAGGTCGGGCATCGAGAGCACCGACGTGTCGCCTTGAAGGTGAGGCACGTCCTTGGAGGGTAAGGGCCCGGAAGGAATCGTTCAACTTCCCGACCGTTTCCAAAGCCGAGGGCGTCTGCTACGGATTGGCCGTGGGTGCTACATCACGCCCGGTGTCCGAGCCCAAAGCTCCGCCGACCGCCCTCGCCGCCGTCGTCCTCCTCGCCACTGTAGGTGGCGCGGGGGCCTTCGCTGCCCGAGGATTTGCGGACGTTCAGCGGGGAGACGCCCGCCTGAGTGCCCGGCTGCTCGATGTCGCACCGCGGGAGAAAGCGGCCCTCGAGTTTACCTTGCCCAAGCTGGACGGCGGGTCCGTCTCGCTCGCCTCCTTCGGCGACAAGGTCGTCTTGGTGAACTTCTGGGCCACGTGGTGCCCACCGTGCGTGGAGGAGATGCCCTCCCTGATCAAGATGCACGACAAGTTCAAGTCCGACCCCCGCTTCGTCTTCCTGGCGATCAGCGCGGACGAGGGCTGGGACCCGGTCACCCGCTTCTTTGGCGGCGATCGGCCGAGCTTCACGGTGCTGCTCGACAACAAGGGCGAGCTCGCCAAGCAGTACGGGACGACGATGTTCCCCGAGACCTACGTGGTGAAGCGCGGCAAGATCATCGGCTTCATCGAGGGACCACGGCGCTGGGACGAGTGGTATGTGGAGAAGTACCTCCGCGAGGTCTTGGACGGGGCGTAGATCGCTCGACTCGGGGGGGCGGCTTTGGCCGCGAAAATGGGAGGGGATCATGCGGGTCAGCGTTGTTTCCACGCTTTTGTTGGCGCTCGGCGGGAGCGCTTCGGCGCAGGGTTATATCGAATCGGTGCCGGGCGGCGGGCTCCCTTACGGCTTCGTCGACATCAGCCAGTCCGGGACGCCGCTGTCCCTCTCCCTGAACTCCCCGGTCGGCGCGATCCGGCCCGGATTCAGCTTCCCCTTCTTCGGACAGCAGGTCTCGGCCGATGCCCAGCTCTTCGTGAAGATGACGGGCGAGATCGATCTGGTCTGGGGCGCCGGGCCAGACGCCTTTGTGTCGCTGTGGCCTCGGGCGCAGGGCTCGATCGCCGCCTTTCGTGCCCCCTACAGCTCCGCGTTGGGCTGGTACTGGGAGGTTCAAGGGTCTCCGGGCTCACGCATCCTCATCGTCGAGTGGCACTTCGCCGTTCAAGGGAATAACCCCCGGCCTTCCTTCGAGGTGAAGATCTACGAAGCTACCGGCCAGATCGAGCTCGCCTACGGGGACTCCTTCCACGACAACCCCGTGACCAGCACCGGTGAGATCGGCCTTCGAAGCCCCATGGGCCAGGGCATGATTACCCACATGTGCTCGGGCCATGACTACTGCGCCGGCACGACCCTCTTTCCCCAGACCTCGCTCGTCTACACCCCGACCACCGCGGTCTCGGGCACAGGTGTCGATCCCTTCGCCCTCGAGTCGCGTCCCACGCCGATGCTCAGCATCGCCAGCACCGGCACCGTCGCCAGCCTCGTGCATGACCTCGATCGAAACGGCGACTTGGTCTACCCGGGCTACGTCGATTTCCCTGCGGAGATCGGCTTTGCCTTCCTGGGCAGCTTCATCAGCCCGGCCGCAACGCTGCGCGCTCGCAGCGACGGTGTGCTCGAGATCGCGGGCACCGAGCTGGCGGCCATCGCCCCGCAGCCTCCGGCCGTTCCGCCGTATCCCAACATCAACGCCGACCGCATCTACACCTCGGTCTCAGGGATGGGGGGCTCCCGGACGCTCACGATCGAGTGGTTCAACGCGCGCCGCTTCGACTGGACGATGCCCGGGGATATCCAGCCCTACTTCGCGAGCTATCAGATCCGCATCCACGAAGGATCGGGGCAAATCGAGTACCTCTACGGCCCCTTTTTCGTCGCAACGATGTGGGACTCGAGCTGGCTCACCGACGCCAAGCTCGGCGCTTTCACGGTCAGCCCGCTGAACCCGCTCTCCTCGCCGTACTCCAACCCCTGGCTGCTGTCGTTGGCGAAGTCGCTGGTGTTCACGCCCCACGGACCCGCGCCGACCACCGCTTTGGCGCTCGGCACCGCCCCCGCTTTGCCGCCGCGCGTGCCCGTAGGCTCCGTCCTGCCGCTCACCTTCGATCTCAGCAGCAGCGGCGCGCCGGCCTCGGGCGTCATTGTCGGTCTGTACGCGGGACCCACGCAGCCGGTCACCCGCGCCGATCGGCCGATCGGGACGGTGGTCTTGCGCCGGGTCGAAGCTCCGGGCCCGGGAGCGGTGGTGCTGACGGCGACGCTGCCACCTGATCTGCAGGGCACGACCTTCTTGGCGCTGGTCCTCGATCCGGACCTCGCGCTCCCGGAGCTCGATCGCTCGGACGATGTCCGGCAGCTCGGGGCGCTCGAGATCGGCGACCCTCCTCTTCCTCCTCCGATCGTCCTCGATACGAGGTCCCTGCCGACTGCGACCGTCGGAGCGGACTATCGCGCGACCGTCGTCGCGAGCGGGGGGCTTGGCCAGCTCACCTATTCGCTCACCAGCGGACCGGCCTGGCTCGAGTTCGTGGCTGCGGGCGTGCTCGCTGGGCGGCCGACCAGCGCGGGGACGGCTTCGGTGACGATCTCCATCCGCGACGCCGCCGCTCAAGAGATCAGCGCCGAGTACACCATGACCGTCGTCGATCCGGTGGTGCCGCCGCCGGAGCTGGTGCTCCTGAGCACGACGCTCCCGACGGGCACCGTGGCGGTCGCTTACCGCGCGACCCTGCTGGCCGCGGGCGGTGTTGAGCCGCGGAGCTTTTCGGCGACGGGCCTGCCGGTGGGTCTCAGCGTCGCGGCCGAGACCGGGGTGGTGAGCGGGACGCCAGGGGTGGCAGGGATGGCCAACGTCAGCGTTCGGGTGACTGATGCCGCGGGCGCGGCGGTGGATCGCACGATTTTGCTGGCGGTGCGGCCGAGCCCGACTCCGACGCCGACGCCGACGCCGACGCCGACGCCGACGCCAACTCCGACTCCGACTCCGACGCCGACGCCGACGCCTTCAGGGTCGGGCTGTAGCTGCGACACCAGCGCAGGAGCCTTCGGCGGAGCGGGTTGGCTGGCGCTCGGGTTGTTGTACTTCGGCATCCGCGGCCGCTCCCGCCGCCGCTGAACACTCAGGCCTTCGGCCACGGATACAGCGGGGCCTCCTGCTCCGGCTCGAGCTTGCCCACTTGCGCCACGATCAAGCGGTGGTTGGGATCGTGCACGCCGATCACTGCGTAGCCATGCCCCACGACCCCGCTCTCGGTGGTGGTGCGGAGGAAGATGAGCAGCGAGCCGTCCTTGGCCATACGCACGCTGCCGATCGGGGCTTTCGGGGGCTCGTTCACAGGATGATGTCTCCCGAGGCCGTCTTGATCATCACCCGCCCGCGGGACTCGAAGACCGACTTCACCTGGTCGAACTGCTCGGCGCGCCAAGGCCCATACTCATCGAGCATGCGGGTCTTGAGCGAGGCCTTGGTCGGCGCCGACATACGCGGCGCGGACTGCACGAACTTCTCGAAGAAGGCCTCCGCGCGGGCCTTCTCCGCGGGACGATCATGGGGATCTTCGGCGAAGATGTACGGCACCTCGCCCCACTTGGTGTCGATGAGCAGGCGCCCGCCCGCCAGCTTCACGCCCTTGATGTGACGCTCGGAGTCCAAGCGGTCCCAGGGACCCTGCTCCCGCTGCGCCAGCTCCGCGACGAAGAGGCGCGCCGGCTGCCCGAGGGCCGGGTTGGTGAGCACGTGCGCGCGCATGAACTTCGTGATCCGCTTGAGCCGGATGGGATGGGTCCGCTTCTCCTCCTCGGCGATCAAGAGATCATAGGACGCTTCGAAGGCCGCAAAGACCGTCGGCCAGGCGGTGCGCATCGTCTTTTCACCCCCGAAGTACCGGGCGAAGACCTCCGCGTAGAGTTCGGCGTCGAGCGCGTCCGACTTGAGCCACTCGGGAAGACCGGCCTCGCTCTTGCGCGCCTCTTGCCAGCGCTGATCTTGGGCTGAGCGTCGACCGTGGAGCCCTCCGAGCAGCGCGTCGACCATGAAGCCCACCTCGCGCAGCAGGAGCGCGCCGGGCTTGGGGAGGACCACCGTGCGGCTCCTCGGGGTGGTCGTGGAGACGACGATCTCCCGGGCGGTGAGGTTGTGGGCCGAGCGGAGGTTGTTGTTCTTGAAGCCCGGCGGCGCACCCGCGGGAGCCCCGGTCCCGAGCTCGGGGTAGGCTTCGAGGATCGACGTATGGGCCACCAGCACCCGGACGTCCGAGCGCTCGAGCAGGTCCAAAAACGGCTGGGGAACTTTGCGAAGGTGCTCGCGAACCGCGTCCAGGTCCGCTTGGTCCGCGGTCCCCACGCCCTCGATCAGCCCGGCCGCCAAGCGCTCCCGGGCCGTGCCGTCGCCATAAAAGCCCTCGCGGCGGCTCCGGGTCGCTGCGGCGTCGATCAGGCGCTCAGCCACGGAGCGCCAACCTAGCACAACCCCTTGTGTACATCGCACTTGACGCAGCTCGGCGGGGCCGTCTAATCAGGACCTACCAGGTACCATTTCGATGTTCCGCCTCAGCAAGCTCACGGACTACTCGATCGTCCTCCTGAGCTACTTCGCGCATCCCGAGGTCGGGGGCGCGCCGCTCACCGCCAAGTCATTGAGCGGGACGGCTGAAATCCCGTTGCCGACGGTCACCAAGCTCCTCAAGAAGCTGGCCAAGGCTGGCTTACTCGACTCGCAGCGTGGCGTGCAAGGTGGATATCGACTCGCGCGTCCCGCCGACCAGATCACGGTCCTGGCCGTCATCGCGGCCATCGACGGCCCGGTCGAGCTCACCGACTGCGCGGGGACGGCCCCCAGCGGCTGCGAGCTCGAGGGTCGCTGCCCATCCCGCTCCAATTGGCGCCGCATCAACGACGCGGTGCGCCACTCCCTCGAGGCCCTGACCATCCGCGACATGACCCGGCCTCGCCCGACCCCAGAAGCCAGCCTCGTCACGCTGGTCCGCCGCGAGAACCAAGCAGAAGCGAAGGCACCATGAGCAACGAAGAACTCGCCGCCCTCGGAGAGCGCGAATATCCGTACGGCTTCATCACGGACATCGAGGCCGATGAAGCTCCCCCCGGCCTGTCCGAGGAGATCATCCGCTTCATCTCCAAGAAGAAGGGCGAGCCCCAGTTCATGCTCGACTTCCGCCTCAAGGCCTATCGCCAGTGGCAGAAGATGACCGAGCCGGTGTGGCCCAAGGTTCACTACCCGGCCATCGACTATCAGAGCATCGTCTATTACTCGGCCCCCAAGCAGAAGCCGGGCCTGAAGTCCTTGGCCGAGGTCGATCCCAAGCTCCTCGCGACCTACGAGAAGCTCGGCATTCCGCTGCATGAGCGGGCCGCGCTGGCGGGCGTAGCGGTCGACGCGGTCTTCGACTCGGTGTCGGTGGCCACCACCTTCAAGCAGAAGCTGAAGGACGCGGGCGTCATCTTCTGCTCCTTCTCTGAGGCGGTAAAAGAGCACCCCGAGCTCATCGAGCGCTGGCTCGGCACGGTCGTTCCGTACACCGACAACTACTTCGCCACGCTGAACTCCGCGGTCTTCACCGACGGATCCTTCGTCTACGTGCCCAAAGGCGTGCGCTGCCCGATGGAGCTGTCGACGTACTTCCGCATCAACGCCGCCAAGACTGGGCAGTTCGAGCGGACGCTGATCATCGCCGACGAGGGCGCCTACGTGAGCTACCTCGAGGGCTGCACCGCGCCGATGCGCGACGAGAACCAGCTCCACGCCGCGGTGGTCGAGCTGGTCGCGCTGGACAACGCCGAGATCAAGTACTCCACGGTCCAAAACTGGTATCCCGGCGACGCCGAGGGCAAAGGCGGCATCTTCAACTTCGTGACCAAGCGCGGGGCCTGCCGCGGGCGGCGCTCCAAGATCTCCTGGACCCAGGTGGAGACCGGCTCGGCGATCACGTGGAAGTACCCGAGCTGCATCCTGCAGGGCGATGAGTCGGTCGGCGAGTTCTACTCGGTGGCGGTGACGGCCAATCGGCAGCAGGCCGACACCGGCACGAAGATGATCCACCTCGGGAAGAACACCTCGAGCACCATCGTCTCCAAGGGCATCTCCTGCGGGCACGGCCAGAACACCTATCGCGGCTTGGTGAAGGTCGGGCGCAACGCCGATCGGGCGCGCAACTTCACCCAGTGCGACTCGCTGCTGATCGGACCGAAGGCCGGGGCCCATACCTTCCCTTATGTCGAGGTGAAGAACGACACGGCCCAGGTCGAGCACGAGGCCACGACCTCAAAAATCGGCGAGGACCAGCTCTTTTACTGCCTCCAAAGAGGGCTCTCCGCCGAAGACGCGGTGTCCCTGATCGTGAACGGCTTTTGTAAGGAAGTGTTTCGAAAGCTCCCCATGGAGTTCGCGGTCGAGGCGCAGAAGCTCCTGACCGTCAGCCTGGAAGGAGCAGTGGGTTAGTCATGAGCTTGTTGAGCGTAAAGAACCTCTCCGCCCGGGTACACGAGCAGGAGATCCTCAAAGGACTGAACCTGACGCTGGAGGCCGGCGAGGTCCACGCGATCATGGGGCCCAACGGCTCGGGCAAGAGCACGCTGGCCGGCGTTCTGGCCGGGCGAGGCACCTACGAGGTCACCGGCGGGAGCGTGGAGTTCCTCGGCAAGGACCTCCTGGCTTTGGCCCCCGAAGAGCGAGCGCGCGAGGGGCTCTTCCTGGCGTTTCAGTACCCGGTCGAGATCCCGGGCGTGAACAACACCTACTTCCTCAAGGCCGCGGTCAACGCCGTGCGCCGTCATCGCGGGCTCGAAGAGCTGGATGCGGCGGACTTCCTGACCCACGCCAAGAAGGAGATGAAGCGCCTCGAGATGGACCCCAAGTTCCTCGAGCGCGCGGTGAACGTCGGTTTCTCGGGCGGCGAGAAGAAGCGCAACGAGATCCTCCAAATGGCGCTCCTCGAGCCGCGCCTGGCGATCCTCGATGAGACGGACTCGGGTCTCGACATCGACGCGCTGCGCATCGTGGCCAGCGGCGTGAACGCTTTGCGCCGGGCCGATCGCGCGGTGCTCCTGGTGACCCACTACCAGCGGCTCCTCGACTACATCGTGCCGGACCACGTCCACGTCCTGGCCGGCGGGAAGATCATCCGTTCGGGCGATAAGTCGTTGGCGCTCGAGCTGGAGAGCAAGGGCTACGGCTGGATCACCGGCGAGCCGATCAAAGAGGGACCCCGGGCGTGATGACCGAGCTTCATAGGCCCGCCGTCAGCGGCAATTGGCTGGAGCAGACGCAGCGCCGGGCGCTGGAGCGCTTCCACGCGGTCGGGCTCCCCACCACCCGGCTCGAGGAGTGGCGGCACGCCTCGCTGCTCCCAGTGGCGGCGATGCTCACCGATCCGCCCGCGCCGACCCGCTCGGCCCCTTCCCGCGCCGCGCTCGACGCGCAGTTTGGCGCCGGTCCGCGGCTGGTCTTCGATCACGGTCTCTATGCCCCGGAGCTGTCAAACCCGGGCTCGGACGGCGTGGTGCTCAGCCCCTTGGCCGCCGCGCTCCCCACGCTCGAAGGGATGCTCGCCTCGATCGCCGAGCGAGCGCTCGACGGCGTCGCCCTGCTCAACGCGGCGCGCTTTCGTGACGGCGCTCTTGTGCGCATCTCTCGCGGCCGGGCGGTGGAGACCCCGATCCACCTGGTGTTCGTGGGTCCAGCCACGGTGCGGAGCCTGATCGAGCTCAGCGGCGCGAGCAGCGCCGAGATCGTCGAGACGCACCTCCTCCCCGCAGGCAGCAGCCTCGGCATCGCCGGGAACGCTTACACCGAGATCGTGCTGGGCATGGGCGCGAACCTCCGCTACGCGCGGCTCTTCAGCGGCGCCCCGGCTGCCGTCTCGCTCTCCAAGATCGAGGTCCTGCACGGGCGCGACAGCCGCTTCTTCGGGACCCTGGCCTCGCTCGGGGGTCGCTTGGCTCGGACCGAGCTCCGCGCGCGCCTGGAGTCGGGCGCCGAGCATGACCTGGCGGCGGTCTACGCGGTCTCGGGCGAAGAGTGCGCCGACGTCCTCACCCACCTCGAGCACGCCGGATCGCACGGTGTTTCTCGGCAGATCGTCAAGGGCGTCATCGACGACCAAGCCACCGGCACCTTCTACGGCAAGGTCCGGGTGGAGCCCGGCACCGCCAAGAACGACGCTCGCCAGTCCAGCAAGAGCCTCCTCCTCTCGGGGAAGGCTACGGCCAACACGCGGCCCCAGCTCGAGATCGACTCGGAGGACGTGGCCTGCTCGCATGGCGCTACGATCGGCCGGCTCGACGAGGAGCAGGTCTTCTACCTCGTCTCGCGCGGGATCTCTGAGCCCGAGGCCCGCCGAATCCTGGTCCGCGCCTTCGCGGGCGACGTCGCCGATCGCCTGCAAAACGCCGACGTGCGCCGGCTCTTTGGCGACGCGCTGAGCGGAGCGATCGCGTCAGCTGCGCCGGCCGCTCGCTCGGAAGGAGGCCGCCGATGAGCAAGCTCGACCTGACCGCGATCCGCGCCGAGTTCCCCGCGCTCCTCGAGCGCCCCTACGGCAAGCCGCTGGCGTACCTCGACAACGCGGCGACGACCCAGAAGCCGAACGCGGTCCTCGAGGCCACCGCCCGCGCCTACCGTGAAGAGTGCGGGAACGTGCACCGCGGCGTGCACCTCTTCAGCGAGCGCGCCACCAAGTCCTTCGAGGCCGCCCGGGGCCAGATCGCCCGCTTCATAGGAGCCAAAGAGGCCGGTGAGGTGGTGCTGACCAAGGGCACGACCGAGTCGATCAACCTCGTGGCCTCCAGCTTCGGGAAGAGCCAGCTCAAAGAGAGGCAGGAGATCTTGCTCTCGGGGATGGAGCACCACTCCAACATCGTCCCCTGGCAGCTCTTGGCCGAGGAGAAGAAGCTCAGCATCAAGGTCATCCCGCTGACCGACGAGGGCGAGCTCGATATGGTCGCCTTCGAGAAGCTCATCGGCCCGCACACCGGGATCCTCTCGGTGGTCTGGGTGTCCAACGCGCTCGGCACCGTGAACCCCGTGGAGCAGCTGATCGCGGGCGCCAAGAAGCACGGCGTGCCGGTCCTGCTCGACGCCGCCCAGGCCGTGCCGCACCTGCCCATCGACGTGAAGGCGCTGGGCTGCGACTTCCTGGCGGCCTCGGCCCACAAGGCCTACGGGCCTACGGGCGTAGGCTTTTTGTGGGGGAAGAAGGAGCTCCTCGAGCGGATGCCTCCGTACCAAGGCGGCGGTGACATGATCGCGACGGTCAGCTTCGAGAAGAGCACCTACCGCGAGCCCCCGGCGCGCTTTGAGGCGGGGACGCCCAACATCGCCGGGGTCATCGGCTTCGGCGCCGCGCTGGAGTGGCTCAGCCGATTGCCCTTGGCCGAGGCCCGGCGCCACGAATCCCAGCTGGCCGCCGAGTGCGCCATCCGCTTGTCCGAGATGCCGGGCATCCGCCTGATCGGGCGCCCCAAGGAGCGGGCCGGCGCGGTGTCCTTCGTGATGGAGGGCGTGCACCCGCACGACATCGGCACGATCCTCGATCGCGAGGGCGTCGCCGTCCGCACCGGCCACCACTGTACCCAGCCTTTGATGCAGCGTTTTCAGGTCCCAGCGACCGCGCGGGCCTCCTTCGCGCTGTACAACACCCGCGAAGATCTCGACGCCTTGATGCGCGGGCTCGGCCGGGTGCGGGAGGTCATGGGCTGATGTCTGACCTCGGCGATCTCTACCAGGAGCTGATCCTGGACCATCAACGGCGACCCCGGAACTTCAAGGTCCTCGAGCCCCACGATCGCTCCGTGCGCGGGCACAACCCGCTGTGCGGCGACGAGCTGCTCCTGTTCCTCAAGCTCGACGGGGGCGTGGTCACCGACGTCGGCTTTCAGGGGACCGGCTGCGCGATCTCCAAGGCCTCCGCCTCGATGATGACCGAGCGGATCAAAGGTCGGACGATCGAGGAAGTGAACGACGTCTTTCGACGTTTCCATCACATGCTCACGATCGGGGACGCCAGCGAGGAGGACCAGGAGGTGCTGGGTAAGCTGGCGGTCTTCGGCGGTGTGCGCGAGTTCCCCGCTCGAGTGAAGTGCGCGACGCTGAGCTGGCAGACCCTGATGACCGCCTTGGCGGGAGACCAGACCGTCGTCTCCACGGAGCAAACATGATCTCGGCGCGGGGAGAAGAGATCGCGCTCTCAGCCGACTGTGAGGCGGTGATGATCCCCAGCGGCGACCCCACGATGTTGCCGTCGGGCCTGCGCGTGCGCATCACGCAGGCGCTAGGGGATAGCTTCACCGTACTGACCGAGAACGGGCTGTTGGCGCGGATCGCCGCTGATCACGCCGATGCGCTGGGCAAGGAGGCCCCGCCGAAGCCGGCCGAGGCGCTCGACCAGGGCGGCGAGTTTCGTGACGAAGTAGTGTGGGACCACCTGCGATCGACCTTTGATCCAGAGATCCCCGTGAACATCGTGGAGCTGGGGCTGATCTACGCCGTCGAGATCACGCCCCACGACGAGGGAGGGCGGAGGGTGCACGTGAAGATGACTCTTACAGCGCCGGGATGCGGGATGGGCGGCGTCTTGAAGAACGACATCGAGCGGAAACTTTCTCGAGTGCAGGGCGTAAGCGAAGCGGAGGTCGAGATCGTGCTCGACCCACCGTGGACCCCCGCCCTGATGTCCGAAGCAGCCAGGCTTCAGCTCGGGATGATGTAACGGCGCGAGCTGTTCGAGGAGCCGACAATGGGTTCAGTAGTACCTTGGTCCAAGATGGAAACGGTTCGACCCCACGGATCTCCGGCCCGGGTGCCGGGTGATCTCGTGCGCGCGATGACGGCGCTCTACCTGGCGCATCATCCGGGATGGTCGCGCGAGCGGCTGATCCGGCGCCTCAAAGAGCGCCTCCAGGCGGACGGCGTGAAGTTCCACGAGCGCAGCCTCCGGCGTCAGCTGGGTGGCGCGGTCGATTCAGTGCCGCCGGAGCTGGAAGAGCTCACCCGGCGCGTCTTGTTCGAGGACACGCCCATCAAGACCGAGGCCGACCTCGACGCAGCCATCGCGCAAGCCGGCCTGGTCGTGGCGCGCCGCGACGCGCGCTACGTGACGGCCGATCGCGCGGTGCTGCTCACGCGGCTCTGGTTGTTCCTGAACCCAGGAACCTCCAAGCGCGCGCTGGCCAAGCGCCTCTGCGACGACCTCGCGACCCAGGGCATCGCCATCGGCCTCGACGCGCTCCAGAGCGAGCTCGCGGGCCGTGGGCAGCTCGTCCGGCGCGAGGTGATCGACACGCTGCTCAGCTACCTCGACAGCAAGGGTATCCACAGCGAGGCCGAGGCCCAGCAGCGCCTGCTCGACTGGGACGCGGACCTCGGCGCCTTCGAGACCGGACGCGGTCTGGTCGATGGGCGCCGCTTCCGGGCCTTGGCCAAGCTCTGGCAGGTCCGGCACCACGAAGCGTCCTCCCGGCGGCTCGCGGCGCTGCTCCGAGATCGCCTGGATTCTCGAGGAATTCACGTGGGTCTGGACCACCTGCAGCGACTGGTCGGCGGCAAAGCGCGGCGGGTTCGGGTCGAGGTCGTGGCCGCGATGGAGGCCATGGTCCGCGAGGAGATGAGCGCCTCGGAGGTCGAGGTCGCGCTGCGCCAACAGCTCAGCGCCGCCAAGACCACCGACCTGGCGTGGGTGTTGGCCAAGCCGATCGCCGAGTTGGCCCGGGAGTGGCTCGAGGCCAATCCAGGGCTGACCATGCGCCAGCTCGCCCTCCGGGTGGCGGAAGCGGCTCGAAAAATGGGTTATTCCACGAGCCACAACACCATTCAGCCGATCCTCGGAGGCTGGAAGCAGCGGACTCGTGGCTACATTTACCGAGCGATGCTGGCCCAGTTTGGTGGGGCCAAGCCCGCGGATATCCCTTCAGCGCACGTCCTGGTCACGATTGAGGCTGACCTAGGAGTTGCGTCCGAGGCCGCGCCGGAGGAGGGTGACGCCGTGCGACGCCCACCAGCCAAAGTTGTAGAGCGAACTCCTGTGCCTGCCGAGGCCCCCAAAGCTGCGGCGCCGCGGGACCTGCCCTCGCTCGACGCTTTCATGCGCGAAGCGAAGCGGACCCTGCCCAAAGCGCGATCGCCGCACGTGCTCAAGCTGCTCGCGCGCCGCGCGAACAAGCTCTTCGGGATCGATCCCGATGAGGCCGAGGCGATGCTCAAGGATCTGATCCCGCGCCGCGGTCGCCCGACCAAGGGAACGGCCGAGACCGGCTGGGACGATCCGGGGCACGCGCCCGAGTCGGACCTGACGGCTGAGGACGCGATCGGGACGGACGTCGGCTCGACGACCCGGCCTCTCCGCTCGGACGACGAGGCCACTTTCAAGTTTGAAGCGCCAGACATCTTCGGTGAGTGAGCTTGAACGCTGATCGATGCGGCACGTGCCACATCGGTCGAAGAGCGTTTGACATCACCGGGTAGAAAACCCCAAACACCTCCCCTGCGGAGGTGGCATGGTCGGGAAACGTCTCGGAAGATTGGTATGGCACGAGCTCGTCACGCCCAGCGTGGCGATGGCTCGGACGTTCTACGGCGAGCTCCTCGGGTGGAAGCTGCGCACCGTCCACGTGTCCCCAGAGCTCAGCTACCAGATGATCGAGGTCAGCGGCACGCCGATCGGGAGCATCGTCGAGAGTCCCAGCGTTCCGGCTGGATTCTGGATGGGCTACACCGCCGTCGACGACGTCGATCTCACGACCACCCGGGTTCAAGGCTGCGGTGGGCGCGTCGTCTCAGCACCTCAGACCGTGCCTTCGCTGGGCCGCTTCGCCCTGATCGCGGATCCGGCCGGCGCCCCGCTGGGGATCTCCGACGGTCGCGCCGAGGACGTTCCGGCAGGTCGCTCCTGCTTCTGCTGGGATGAGCTGATCGTCCCCAGCGCCGAGGACGTGATCCCGTTTTACGCCGGGCTGCTCGGCTGGGAGGCGGAGCAGTACACCAGCTTGGCCTCCACCTGGATCTTGCACTCGGGCGACGAGCAGGTGGCGACCGTGTCGGAGGCCAGCGTGGCCCCGCACTGGCTCTCCCATGTCATGATCGACGACCTCAAGGCGGCGCTGCAGCGGGCCCTGCGCCTCGGCGGGCAGCTCCGGCGGGACGAGCATGTGCTCCCCGGAGTAGGGCGGTTTGCAGTGATCGCCGACCCGACCGGCGCCTCCTTGGCACTCTTTGAGCCCAAGAACCTCGAGCGGGATCTCCGCTGAGCTGAGTTCGAGTACATTCTCCCGGTGGGGGTTCGAGCGATCGCTCTCGCCGGCGGCCTGCTCTGCCTGGGCTCGTGTTCGCGGGCTCAGCCTCCCCTGATCTTGGGCGACGCGGCGAGCGTCCTGGTGGCGCTGGAGGACATCGGGGGCTCGGTCCAGTGGTTCGCCAGCGATGTCGTCGCCGGGGAGGCCTTTCACGTCTCGAGCGAGCGCGAGCCTGACGCCACCTACGCCTTTAGCTACGCGAAGACGCTCGATCAAAACGGGCAGCTCCCCGGTCGTCTGACGCCGCTGATCGGAGAGTCCTCCGCGCCGAGCCTCGGGCTCGATGAGGCCCAGAAGATCTACCGGCTCCATGCCGATTGGCGTGAGCTCGGTCCGAGCGAGCTGCCCCCCGCGATCAAGGGCGCGCGTTTTCCGATCGCGCTCGGCGACGCCTGTCACTTCAAGGCCGCCAAGCTCGATGTCCCCGTCCAGAGCCGCCTCCAGCGCTTCGGCGCGGTGGGCGACACCTTCTACGGATGGAACGGCACCGAGGCCTGCGAGGTGGTCTCTCGCGCGGGCGGTGCCCTCTCTGTCGTGAAGGATCTCGGCTATCCGGACGTCGACCAGCTGTGGCCGCCCAGCACTGGGGCGGTGAATTGGGTCCTGAGCAGCCGGGGTCAGCTGCGTTCCGCCACCAACAGCTTCCACGATCTGGCCGCGGTCGTCAGCGCTACGATCGCGGGATACCAGTCCGGCAGCTCGATCAGCTTCGTCGACCTCGGGGACAACGGCCTGCTCTTCGCGCATCGCCGCGAGGTCTCGCTCACCCTTGGCGGCGCCACCCGCGTAGTGACCACCGGCGGGGCCGCCGCCTTGCCCAAGGTTGTACGCTCGTTTCCCGGCACTGCGGTCGTGGTCGGCGTCGGCCCTTCGGTGCTGCGGGTCGGGGCTGAGACGACGATGGAGTCCGTGCCCTGGCCGAACGCGCCCGGGCTGGTCCTGGCCTACGCGCTTGGCTCGGACGGGACCGAGTGGATCGCGGGCCTCGAGACCACCTCGGTCCACCTGGGCGTGGTGATCTTCCACCGTCTACCTGCCGCCTCCGCTTGGACGCAGGTCGCGGCGGACGGGATGCTCACCGATGAGACGATCGTGGACCTGTATACCGTGGCGGGTCGTCCCTTGCTCTTGCTCTTGCTCCACCGCACCCAACGCCTGGTGTTGTACGAGATCACCGAGGCCCTGGCGCGCTCCAAGCCCTGCTACGATCTCGGCGGCCGCACCATGTTTGCGCTCCTGAAACCCGATCGCTTGCTCATCGTCGAGCGCGGGGCGGTCGATCCGCTGGCCCCCGAGGGATTGGCGGCCACGCTGTTGGCTGCGCCGTGATCCGGGCTTGGCTGCCGTGGGCGCTGCTTTTGTGCAGCGGCTGTGTGCGCACCGAGCGGTTCGCGCTCGGCGTGGGCGAGGCGGCCAGCGCGGTGCTGGTCTTGTCCTCGGCGGCGGGAAGCTACTCGGTGCGGGCCTTTGCGCTCGAGGACGGTTCGCCCTGGTCCACCGCGCTCGAGGCGATCTCTCCCGAGGAGGCCCCGCTGGTCTTCGCGTTCCGCGAGCCCTTGGAGGCGCTCGGCTTGCACAGCGGCGCGCTCGAGTCCGCCCCGGTCGGTCAGTTCGCGATCGACCTGGGGCAGCGATCCAGCGCTCGATTCAAGCTGGTGGATGGACAGTGGCGGGTGGCCACGCCGGACGAGCTCCCAGAGCTCAAGGTCAAGCCGGTCCCCTTCCCGGATCCGGCCAACGATCTGTGCGCCTTCGAGAGCTTGGCCGTCTTGCTGCGCGGCGACGGAGACTTCCGGATCGATCGCCAGGTCTCGGTGGGAGACGTGCTCTACGTGTGGATCTCGGCGGCCAACGATCCCGCGGTGCCGATCGAGGTCCGCAAGATCGAGGTCTTCGAGACCGCGCCCGACCCACGGATCATGCTCAACCACGCCCACACGCGCCTCAGCTCAGCCACGGCCGCGTGGCCCCGGGCCCAAGGCGGCCTCTTCATCGAGCTTCGCCGCCCTCCGCCCGGCATCTACGCCATCGATCCGGATCGCGGAGAGCAAAGCCCGACTGCGCTCACCGCTACGGTCGGCGTCGAGCTCTTGGTCGATCGCGGCGCAGATCAGCTGATCTTCGGCGCCGACCATCGGCCGACGCTGATCACCGGCGGCGGCCAGGGGCGGCCCATCGCTGCCCCCACGCCCTATGACCACGTGAGCGCGCGCTACCTCGGAGAGACTGAGCCCGTGATCCTCGCGCAGCGCCCCACCGATGTCGGGGTGTGGCGCTGGTCGGGCGCGACGCTGGTCGAGGAGGCCGCCATCGCTGGCGCAAGCCGCTATCGAACGATGGGCCATGACTCCGAAGGGCGCCTCCTGGTGAGCAGCGGCGCTCAGCTCCTGAGCCGGGACGCTCTGGGGAGCTGGGCGCCGGTCGAGAGCCTGGAGATGACCGACGCCGAGGTCATCGACCTCGCTGCGCTCGATGATCGCACGATGCTGCTCAGCACTCCGCCGGGGGTCCTGACGCCGCGGCTCGAGGTGCTCGACGTGGGGAAGCGTCGGCGCGCCCGCTGCCCGAACCTGACCCCCGAGGGCAATACGATCGCGCGGCTCGCGGGTCACAGCTTCGGTACGGTGTTCAACCGCAACGGGCAGATCTACGTGCGGGTGTACTGGGCGAATTGAGGCGGGCCTCAGTTCAAGGGCTTCAGCACCGACACCAGCTCTTCCTTGAACGCGGACAGCGCCTCGGTCCCCCCGCTGCCGAGCGCGAGCTTCCCGCCGTCCGCCCGCACGATCACGCCGAAGTCGAGCAGGACCCGGATCGCGTTCTGCATCGTGAGCTGCGAGGCGGCCTCGGCGCGGCGGATCCGGCCCTCCATCGCTTGTCGCTGAGCGACGGTCAGCGCCTCGTTCAGGATCTCCTTCTCGTTCCGGGGACCGGCGGCGAGCTTCAGGGCGACCTCTGCGGCGGCCGAGTATCCCTCGAAGAACACCGCGATCTGCCCGGCCAGCTCCAGCGCTTGCTCCCGGCCGTTCAAGGTGACCGAGATGGTGTCGTCGTGCGAGACCAGCACCCTGCGCTCGGCCAGCCCGCGCACCGCCGCGTCGAAGTTGTGGTTGAAGTCGAGGTCTACGGGAAACGAGAACTCATGCTTGAGGATTCGCGATAGCCGCTGCGCCAACCCGCGGACCTCGGCGTCTTTGGCGCCGCTCACGCCCGAGGCGAACACCGCGGCGCAGACGATTCCCGAGGGCACGAGGAAGTGCACGATGTTGTTCTTGTAGAAGTCCAGGGCCCGCCGGCCCCGCTCATCGAGCGCGAAGATATTCTCGCCGTCGGGCGCCGGCAGGATCATCACCAACCCATCTTGCGCCAGACGACCCAAGGCCTCGCGCACCGCCGCGCGCCGGGTCTTCTCGAGGAGGCTCGACGACAGGCGCGCGCCTAGCTCGCCCAACATCTCGAGCAGCCGCTCCGCGCGGGCGTAGAGCTCTTGTTCGCCCATGCCCCTCAACGTCGCGCCGAGGAGCACGACCGCCGCCACGCCGGTGGGCGTCACCCGCGTTACTCGGTTGATGCCGAAGACCACTCGGTGGCCTAGCTGAGAGACGAAGGCCTTGCGCTCCGCCGGGGGATCATCGGCCGCCTCGATCTCCGGCCGGGGCTTGATCTCGAAGCCGCGCGCGGCCGCGAAGGCCCTAAGCGAGATCGGCTCGTCGAAGTCCACATAGACGCGCCCATACTTCGAGCGCAGCACCTTGCGCGTCGAGAGCAGCCCGCCCACGCTCTCTTTGGACTTCGTCCCACCGCCCAGCTCGCGCGAGTAGGAGCCCGCTTCGATGATCTTGTCGTAGCTGATGGAGACCGGGACGAAGGAGACGTCGTTGAGCGCGCCGTCGAGCACGGGGTCCACGGTCATGCTGAGCAGGCCCATCTTCGGCGGCAGGAGCTTCCCCGAGCGGCTGCGCCCACCTTCGATGAAGAACTCCAGGGCATGGCCGTCCTTGAGCAGGCGCTTCACGTAGGCCGCGCAGATCGCGCTGTACAGCTTGTCGCCGGCGAAGGAGCGGCGGATGAAGAAGGCCCCCGACCGCCGAAAGATCGCCCCCAGCGGCCAAAAGGAGAGGTTCTCTCCGGCCGCGATGTGCGGGGGCATCATCCCGTCTTTGAAGAAGACCTGCGAGAGCACCAGGTAGTCGATGTGACTCTTGTGGCTCGGCACCATCACCACCGGGCCGCGCCGCGCCGCCTGCCACACCCGGCTCAGGCCCTCGGCGTCGACCATGATGCCGTCGTAGATGTCGTCCCAGACCCGATCGATGATCGCGTCGAGGAAGCGGATCCAACCGTAGCGGGTGTCGGCCGCCATCTTCTTCAAGATCTGCTGGGCCCTCGCCCGGGGATCGTCCTTGCGCTTGCCGGAGTCGGCGCCCTCCGGGGCTTCGGCGCCGCTCGGCAGAGCCAGGTGCCGCTGCACGCTCGGATCGTTCATCACCAGCTGGTACGTGCGCTCGACCGGTCGCTGCGCTGGCCCGCGGCGGATCTCCTCCTCCCGCGCCAGGTGGTGGAGGATCGACCAGCGGATCTTCTTGGCGATCGCCGCCGTCGGCTGCCCGCCCTCTCGCTCGAGCACGGCGGAGACGTTGACCGGCGCTCCTACGTGAAAGTGCGAGGAGGAGTAGCGCAGCAAGAAGCCCAAGATCTCGCGGATGCGACCGGGTGCTTCGCGGTCGCCGAAGAGGCCATCGACGATCGATCGCCTGAGGCCGCTGGCGCCGCGCGCGAAGTGCAGCGAGACCGGGAGCAGCAGGATCGGCCGCCCGAGCTCCTTTTGCACGTGGAGCAGCGCCTCGACGTGGCCTTCCGCGTAGCCGGTGTGGCTCTCCCCCAAGGTCTTGGGCCGCCGCAAGAACAGCAGCGCAGGCTCCAGGCGGCGGACCGCCTCGACCAAACCCGGCACGTCGGGCGCACCCTCCGAGGCGAAGTGCTCGTGCATCCAGGCAGGACGCGGGAGGCCTAGCTTGCCGAGGAGGTGGAGGATGAACAGCGGATCGATGATGCGGCGGGACCGTAAGACATGGATGACGATGCCTTCGGCGTAGGCCCGTTGCAGTCGATCCGCGGCCTCCGGCTCCACCGAGATCCGCTGAAAGAAGGGGCCCAAAAAGCGCGCGATCGGCCCCCCGTCCCCCTTGCGAACCGGGGCGGGGAGGTGGGTCGTCGTCGCGAGTTCGTAGGTCGGGTCGGCGGTCTCGTCGGTCATCGCCCGGCTATTTCCTCTTCGGACCGCGGCCGATGCTCGGGGGGCCGGGCTTGGCTGCGGCTGGCGGGCTGGCCGGTTTCCCCGGCGCGGCCGCGGGAACGGAGGCGGACGCCGCGATACGGACTTGAACCGCCATCTTCCCGGAGGGCCCGTCGACGGTCTCGCAGTCGACCTTTGCTCCGTCGGCTAACTCAGAGGTTTCCGGGGCAAGGGAGGCCCTCGTCAGGTGAGCCTCCACGCCGCTGTCGAGCATGAGGCGGCCCATCCCGATCTCGGGACGCCACCACTTCACGACCCCACGCATTTCTCGAAGAGATACCACAAGACCGAGTGCGATTCGCCCACACCCAGGGGCCGCCTCGGCGAGGGACCTGACCGGCTCCAGATCGGGACCGCGACCGAGAATCCCTGTGCAGAGGTACTAGTACGCCGCTCCCTTGCGTGTTAGCGTCCGACCTTCCGGATCACTCGATGCGCGGTAGGTGCCCGCACTGCGGAGAAGTCAACGAGTATCCCCGTCCTCCGACGACTGCGATCGTCTATTGTCAGCACTGTCGCAAACCGTTTGGGGCGGCCTCGCTGATCAGCACGGGTCCCATCCCCGTACAGCAACAATCGCTCTCTCCTCAGCCCGCGCCGGTCGCCTCCGGCGGGCAGCGCACGCGCCAGCCGCGTCCACCGAGCTCGCCGTCTTCGACTCCACCTGGCTTGCAGCAGACGCCGCCTCAGGGCTACGTCGCTCCACCGGTCAGCGCCACGCGCTCGCCGCGGCGTTCAGGAACCACCCCCGTGCCACCGAGTGAGGATACGCGGCCGCCGCTGCGCCAAAATGACCCCCTCGCTGGCAAGGTCATCGTCCCCAAGCTGCAAAGCGGCGAGATCGGCGTGCCCAAGGCTCGCCTGACCTACAAGTCCGTCGAAGGCCTCGAGACCGAGTTCGTGCTCGACGATCACAACTCGATCGGCCGGCACCCCAAGAACTCCATCCGCCTCCACGATCGCGAGGTCTCCAAGGAGCACGCGACGATCATCCGCACCGGCGATGACTTCGTGGTCAAGGACCTCGACTCTTCCAACGGGACCTTCGTCAACAACAAGCGGATCAAAGAGGTCACGCTGCGCGAGGGCGACGAGCTCTTGTTCGGTTCGATGCACCTCGTGTTTCGCGAGCCCGTGGCCCCCGACCAGCCGGTCATGCCCTCGGCGCGCAACTCGGTGCGGGACCAGGTCACGATCCTGCCGGCCGGTCCCCAGGGCGCCACGCACATCCACGCAACGCTCTCCGACCAAGAGGCGGACTTCCTCCCCTCCAAGGACATCACCGACGTCGACGTGCTCCGGCGGGACTACGACAAGCTTCGAGTGGCCCACGAGCTCTCGCGTCTGGGGCTCTCCAGCGAGTTCTCCGCGCTCCTCGGCAAGACGCTGGACGTGGCCTTCTCGATCCTCCCCGCCGACAACGGCGTCATCTTGGTGGTGGATCCCGAGACCGGCGTGCTCTTGCCCCACTCGCTCAAGCGGCGGGATCCGGGGAGCACCAGCCAGGAGATCGTGCTCTCCTCCACGATCGTGAATCAGGTGATCAACGATCGCACCTCGGTTCTCCTCTCCGACGCGGTGCTGGATCCCCGCTTCTCTGGGGCCCAGTCGATCATCGCTCAGGGCATCCGCTCCGCCATGGTCGTGCCGCTGGTCGCCAACAACGTCGTCTACGGCGTGATGCACATCGACTCCCGGCAGCGGATCGGCGCCTTCACCGAGAAGGACCTGCAGATCCTCCAGTCGCTGGCCACCCAGGCCGCGGTCGCCATCGCCAACACCCGCCTCATCCGCAAGGTCGAGGAGGACGCCAAGACCAAGGGCCAGCTGTCCCGCTTCCTCCCGCCCCACGTGGTCGATCAGATGGTCAACGGCAAGGGTCAGCCCATCCTCAAGGGCGGCCGCGAGTGCGAGGCCTCGGTCTTGTTCTGCGATATCCGTGGGTTCACGACCATGAGTGAACAAGCCGGTGGTCCCCAGGAGATCGTCGGATTGCTCAACGACTACTTCGAGCGCTTGGTGGAAGTGGTCTTCGAGTACCAAGGGGTCCTCGACAAGTTCATTGGCGACGCCATGATGGCCCACTGGGGAACCATCGAAGGGCAGGACAACGAAGACCACGCGTTTCAGGCTGTGGCCGGGGCCCTCCAGCTGCGCGACGCGATCCGGGAGTTCAACCGCGACCGTGCGGTGGATGGCCTACCGCCGGTCGGGATGGGCGTGGGCATCAACAGCGGCCACCTGGTCGCGGGGTACATGGGCGCCAAGCGGCGGCTCGAGTACACCGTCATCGGGGACACCGTGAACACCGCCTCCCGCGTCTGTGGCCTCGCGCAGCCGGACCAGGTGGTCATCACCGAATCTACGCAGCAGCGCGTTGCCGATCGGATCGAAGCGCGGTATCTCGGGACTCGACAGGTGAAGGGCAAGGAGCAAGGCGTGAAGATTTACGAAGCCGTTGCTCTGCGCGACGCCATGTCGAACACCGGGAGCTGAGCCGAGTGGGGGGACAACAAGTCGTCCAGCACTGCCCCGTCTGCAACGCCAAGTACGACGTCGGCATCTACGTGTCTGGTCAGAAGGTCCGCTGCCGCCGCTGCGGCAACAAGTTCGCCGTCATTCGCAATGACACCTTCGTCGGCGCGGCGCCGGGCGCTGCTCCGGGGACTGCCGCGGTCGGCGCGGGCGGTGGCTTGGCGCTGGCCGCTGGTGCGGTGGCCGTCAAGGACGCGCCCCCCCGCAAGAACAACCCCCCGACCGTCGCTGAACGCCAGCGCGAGCCCGCGCAGGTGCGCCGGGACAAGCCCACCCAAGATCGCGACATGCCCCCCGGCACGCGCCTCGATGGCTATGAGCTCGGCGCGGTGCTCGGCAAAGGGGCGATGGGCACGGTCTACCGCGCGCGCCAGATCTCGCTCGATCGCACGGTCGCGGTGAAGGTGATGGCCGCCGACCTGGTCGGTCAGCCCGAGTTCGTGCTGCGTTTTCGCCGCGAAGCTGCGGCGCTGGCGGCGCTCTCGCATCCCAACGTCGTCGCGATCATCGACCAGGGCAACGTCGGGCCCCACTACTACTTCGTGATGGAGTTCGTCGATGGCCCGACCTTGCGCCGCGAGCTGGCCAAGAAGGCCGTGACCCACGACATCGGCCTCGACTTCGCGGTGCAGATCGGGCGCGGCCTGGTCTACGCGCACGGCAAGGGCATCGTTCACCGCGATCTCAAGCCGGAGAACGTGCTCCTCGCCGACGACGGCGTGGGCAAGGTCGCCAAGATCTGCGACTTCGGTCTGGCCGACATCCTCTTCTCGGACCGCTCCTACGTGAACCTCACCGGCAGCCGCATCTCGATGGGCACGGTGAACTACATGGCCCCGGAGCAGCGGCAGGACGCGGGCCGGGTCGATCAGCGGGCCGATATCTTCTCCTACGGCGTGGTGGTCTACGAGCTCCTCACCGGAGAGCTGCCGATCGGGCGCTTCCCCACGCCGGCCGAGCGCAATCCGGCCTTGGATCGCCGGCTCGATCCGGTGGTGCTCCGCGCGCTCGATCAAGATCCGCGGCGCCGCTACCCCTTCGTGCGGGAGATGGTGGACAAGATCGAAGCGGTCGCGCGCGGCCGGCTCTGACTCCGGCGCCGCATGGCCGACCGCATCCTCCACGCCGGCACCGCGACCCTCCTGCTCGAGCTCGGCGGCCTGCGCATCCTCACCGATCCGGCCTTCGACGCGGCGGGGATCGAGTACCGCGTGGGGCCCGATCCGGTCACCCGCCAGTTCCGCTACACGAACCTGGCCGGCGCGGCGATCTCTCCGGCGGATCTGGGCGAGATCGATCTCGTGCTGGTCAGCCACGATCAGCACGACGACAACCTCGACGCCGCCGGCCGCGCGGTGCTGGCGCGGGCCAAGACGGTGATCACGACCCGCGCCGCGGCCAAGCGCCTCGCGCTCCCGGTGCAGGCCCTGGCGCCCTGGGAGTCGACAACGGTGGCGCTGCCCGATGGGCGCAAGCTCAAGATCACCGCCACGCCCGCGCGCCATGGCCCGCCGCTGTCGGAGTGGCTCGTCGGTGAGGTGATCGGCTTCGTGCTCGAGCTCGAGGGGCGCCCGCCGATCTACATCAGCGGAGACACCGTGCTCTACGCGGGCGTTCGGGAGGTCGCGCAGCGCTTCCGGGTGGGGACGGCTATCTTGCACGTGGGCGCCGCGACCTTCGGGGCGCTCGGGATCTCGCTGCGCTTCACCATGGACGCCGCCGAGGCCGCAGCAGCAGCCGAGCTCCTCGACGCACCCCAGGTGATCCCGATCCACTACACGGGCTGGACCCACTTCAAGCAGGGGCGCGTCGACATCGAGGGCGCCTTTCAGCGCGCGGGCCTCGCGGAGCGCTTGTCCTGGCTCCCGCTCGGGCAATTCGTCGCCTTCTGAACGAGATCCGCGAAGATCCTAAGTGACGAGGCCGCGCCGCTGATGCGATGACTCCCGCCGTGGAGCGGCCGACCCTCGCCGACGCGGAGCGCTTGCTCCGTGAGTCCTTCGGTCACCCTGCGTTTCGGGCCGGCCAAGAGGAGATCATCGAGCGTGTCCTGGGCGGCGTGCCGGTCCTGGCCGTCATGCCCACCGGGTCGGGGAAGAGCCTCTGCTACCAGCTCCCGGCGGTGCTCTTCGACGGCCTGACGGTCGTGGTGTCCCCGCTGATCGCGCTGATGAACGACCAGGTGGGCGCGCTCCGGGCGAAGGGCATCGCGGCGGCGGCGTGGACCAGCGCCGAGTCGGATGAGTCGCGCCGGCAGATCCTGCGCGGGATCCAGCAGCGCACGCTCCGCCTCCTCTACGTCGCGCCGGAGCGCTTTCGGAGCGGGCAGGTCGTCGAGCTGATCGCTGGTCGCGTCGCGCTCCTGGCCATCGATGAGGCCCACTGCATCTCGGAGTGGGGGCACGACTTTCGCCCCGATTATGCCCGCCTCGGCGCGGTGATCGACGAGGTCCGGCCTGAGCGCGTCATCGCGCTGACCGCCACCGCGACGGCCGAGGTGCGCGCCGACATCCTGCGGAGCCTGGCGCTCGATGGCGCCGAGGAGGTGGTCACCGGCTTCGATCGGCCCAACCTCGAGCTCAGCGTGGTGGAGGCGCGCAGCGGGCCAGGCAAGCACAAGGCGGCCCTCGACGCGATCGAGCGGTGGATCGGCCCCCGCGGCGAGCGCGAAGGTGTGGCTATCGTCTATACCGCAACGCGCCGGCGTACCGAGGAGGTCAAAGACGAGCTCCAGGCGGTGGGGCTGCGCGCGGCGGCCTACCACGCGGGCCTCGACACCGAGTCGCGAAACAAGGCGCAGACCGCCTTCGAGAACGGCGACATCGACGTCATCGTCGCCACCACCGCCTTCGGCATGGGGGTGGACAAGTCGAACGTGCGGGTGGTGGTGCACCATGACATCCCGTCTTCGCTCGAAGGCTACTACCAAGAGGTGGGCCGCGCCGGTCGCGATGGTGCGCCCGCCGCGGGCATCCTGCTCTACGATTCGGCCGATCTCCGCTTCGCCACGATGCGCCTCGAGTCCTCCTGCCCGAGCTCGGAGGTGGTCGATCGCGCCTCCGATCGCCTCTCGGCTTGGGCGGGCGCGGACGGGGCGGTGGCGGGCGGCTTCGACGAGATCACCGAGCGCTTGATGGGGGAGGTCGGCCCGGCGGCGCGGGCGGCGCTGGTCGAGCTGGAGCGGCTCGGGCGCCTCTACTTCAGCCAAGGCCGCGTCGAGGTGCAGGCGGGCCGTCCCATCGACCGGGCCCACCTCGATCGCCGCGCCCGGATCGAGCGGCGCAAGCTCGAGGCGATGATCAGCTACGTCGAGCGGGCGCCCTGCCGGCGGAAGTATCTGACCGACTACTTCGGCGACAAGTTCGCCCTCGATCGCTGCGGCGTCTGCGATCGCTGTCAGTTCCCCGAGAAGCGCCGCCTCGAGGGCGAGCCGCGCACGGACGTCCTCAAGGCCCTCTCCTGCGTGGCGCGGATGAAGGGTCGCTATGGCAAGAACCGCGTGGTCGACGTGCTCCTCGGCTCCACGGCCAAGACGGTCACCGAGTCGGGGCTGAACGAGCTCAGCACCTACGGGCTCCTCTCGGCCTGGTCCCGGGACGATCTCTTCCACCTCTTCGACAGCCTCTCCCGCGCCGGCTTCATCGCCACGACGGTCGAGGAGTACCCCCGGCTGCGCCTGACCGACGACGGCGCGCGGGTCCTCAAGAACGAGCTGCCGGTGGAGCTCGACCTCGCCCTCAGCCGCTGGGGCGACTCCACGGCGGAGAAGAAGCCGCGCAGCGAGAAGAAGGAGCGCCGCCGGGAGCGGGTGGCGCCCGAGCTGGTGGAGGCCAAAGATCAGGCCCTCTTCGACGCGCTCCGCAGCTGGCGGACGCAGGAGGCGGTGCGGATCAAGAAGCCCGCCTATGTGGTGGCGCACGATGCACTGCTGGCGGCGCTGTCGGTGCTGAAGCCCACCTCGCGCGAGGAGCTGACCCAGATCGCCGGCATCGGTCCGGCCAAGCTGGCGCAGTACGGGGATGAGATCTTGGCGGTGGTGCGGGCCTTAGGCTCGATGCCTTAGGCTCGATGCCGTCCAGCTAGGCCTTTAGGGCATTTGTTTCTCTGTACTTATTGGCGGCGTGGGCATTCTGTCCGAGTGGGCCTTAGGCTCGATGCCGTCCAGCTAGGCCTTTAGGGCATTTGTATCTCTGTACTTGCTCTAGGCGTGGGCATTCTGTCCGAGTGGCACCAGTCGCGCTTCGCGCGACAGCCACTACGCGCGAAGACGCGCGGGGGAGCTTCGGTTCTGGCGCGGTGACGGCGCGAAGACGCGCGGGGAGCCTCGGTTCGGACGCGGTGAGGCGCGCAGACGCGCGGGGGAGCTTCGGTTCGAGCGCGGTCGCTGCGCGAAGACGCGCGGGGGAGCTTCGGTTCGAGCGCGGTCGCTGCGCGAAGACGCGCGGGGGAGCCTCGGTTCGGGCGCGGTGACGGCGCGAAGACGCGCGGGGGAGCTTTGGTTCGAGCGCGGTCGCCCCTGAGACTCTGCACCGTCGGAGTTGAGATCGGCCGCGAAACCTGGGAGCGTTTGGCGCTCATGAGCGTCACGATCCGTCGCCTCGCCGCGCTGCTTCTCCTCCCCAGCGCCACCGCGTGGGCGCAAGGCTTCCCGGTCAACACCAACTATCCCTCGGCCGGGGGCACGCTGCCGGACCTCACGAGGCTGACCGTCCCGAGCTACGAGCACTACAGCCAGGCCACCACCGACGGCTACGCGCCCACCCAGCAAGAGTACGAGGGCGCGCTCGCCTTGGCGGCCCAGCAGTTCGCGCAGATCGTGACCCTGAACGACCTTGCCGACGTGCAAGAGGGCCTGGCCGCGGTGCAGATCGTCTCGGGGCACGTGGTCGGGCCGACCTTGTTCACGCTGGCTTTTCCTCCGAATTGGCACCGCAGCGAGCGGCACCCGATCTACTTGAGCGGCGCGCCCACCGGCTACAGCAACAACTACCGCGTCTTCCCCAACGGCGAGGCCCCCATCATCGCCTATGCCGCGGCCCGCGGTTTCATCGTCGCCTACTGCAACGCCGGTGGCGTGGAGTCGCAAGGGATCTCGGAGAACGTGCTCCGCGCGGTCGGCACCGCGATGAACGAGCTCGGGACCCTGGGCGGCGATAAGCAGAAGATCATCGCCGCCGGCTTCTCGCGCGGCGCGGCGACCTCCGTGGTGTGGGCCGCCAACCCGCTCGGCCTCGACTACAACGTGGTCGCGATCTTCGGGCACGCCTTGCCGGTCAGCACGATCGCCTCGGTGGTCACGCCCTACGCGACCTACCCCATGCTGGGCTGGCTCTCCGACCTCATCACCAACGACCCCGCGCGGTCGACCTACGGTTCGCCTACGCCGCCCCATCAGTTCCCGAACTACGAGCTCAAGATCCTCACCAACCAAGACGACAACACCGAGCAGCGTTCGGCCCTCGCGGTGATAGAGGGGCTCCGAGGCAAGCAGCTCCTCTTCAGCATGGGCACGCACGATCCCTTCTTGCCGCTGCCGGACGGCGTCGCCTTCGATCGCGAGCTGAGCGCTCGCAACATCCCTCACGCCTCGATCGTGGTCTACGGCGAAGGCCATCTGCTGTCGCTATCGGTGGCCTCGGAGTTCTTCCACGCGGTCGATCTCATCGGCGCGGGCCAGAGCTACACGGTGCAGGCCGGGCGCTACATCGCCTCGCAGCCTGATCTGACGGCGCACGACTATACGCGCCAGCGCTTCGAGAACCGTACGATGTTGCCCTTCACCGCGGCGGTCCCCTTCCGCGTCGGAGTCGGGCAGCCGCTGCGGGTGGACGTGTGCGGCACGCCGGGCACGCAGTTTCGGCTCTGCGCGGTGGGGCAGGGTGGCCAAGCGGTGCTGGATTTCTCGGGTCAGATCCCTCCCGAGGAGTGCCTCAAGATCCCCGGCGCGGCCCCGGCGGCGATCGGCAGCTACGACTGGCGCGCGGAGATCGGCGGCGTGCCGATGGCCCGCAGCCTCAGCTCGATCGCCGGCGCCAAGCCCACCTTGAGCATCGAGGCCGCCCAACCCGCGCACCTCTCGGCGATGCCCTCACAGTTGCCCGTTCTCCTGGGCTTCACCGAGCTCTCCTCTCAAGTGGCCAGCGATCCCGCGGCGTGTCCGGCGATCGTGGTGATGCCCGACGCGGGTCTCCTCGACAGCGGCAGCCCCGACCAAGGCTTCGCCTCGATCGATGCCGAGCCCGGCGAGACGGGCGCCGCTCCCGACGCGTCCGAGGCGCCACGTGACGCAGGCTCCACGATGGACGGCGGCGAGGCCGACGCTGCCCGGCCCATGCCCGCCAAGCGGGTCGTCGGCTGTGGCTGTAACACCGAAGGCGGCACGGGCGGTGATCACCTGATGTTGTCGCTCGCCGCACTGGGCCTGCTTGCGTTTTTCCGGCGCCGGGTCGAGACCTCGGGGCGATGAGCTTCTACCTCGTCACGGGGGCCACTGGCTTTCTCGGGCGTGAGCTGCTCGCGCGCATGCTCAAGCGCGGGCTCCCGATGGCTGTCACCACCCGCCGCAAGGAGGACGAAGCCCCCGAGGCTGCGGCCGAGCGCTTCAAGGCGATCATCGCCGAGACCAACCCTGACGTCAGCTTCGCGGGAACGGAGGTGCTATTCGCCGACGTCTCCGAGCCCAACCTCGGCCTCGACCCCGCGCTCCTCGATCGCCTCGAGCACGGCGGCGAGCCTATCCACATCGTCCATGGCGCCGCCGAGGTCCGCTTCGATCTGCCGCGCGAGGTCATGGAGAAGCAGAACGTGGTGGGCACCGAGAACATCTTGGCGCTCGCCCGGCGCTTCGCCGACCGGGGCAAGCTCCACCGCCTAGACTACGTCTCGACGACCTACGTGGCTGGCACCCGCACGGATCTCGCCAAAGAGACGGAGATCGACGTCGGTCAAGGCTCGCGCAACGAGTACGAGCGATCCAAGAAGCTGGCCGAGCTGGCGGTCGATCGCGAACGCAAGCGGGGCCTGCCGGTCACCGTCCATCGACCCTCGATCATCGTGGGTGACTCGCGCACCGGGAAGGCCTCGAGCTTCAAGGTGCTGTACTGGCCGCTCAAGCTCTATGCCCGCGGCCAATGGAAGCTGGTCTTTGGCCGGCCCGACTGTCCCATGGACGTGGTGCCGGTCGACTTCGTCGCGGACGCCATGATGCACCTGATGTTCGAGCCCCAGGCGGTCGGACGGACCTTTCACCTGGCGGCGGGGCCCGAGCGCCAATCGACGATCGGGGAGCTGGTCCTCATGGCCGAGAAGTTCTTCGACCGCGGCCGCATCCGCTACGTCGATCCCGACCTGTACATGAAGTACCTGCGGCCCTTCATTCGCCCGCTGATCCAGAGCATGCGGCCAGGGGTGGCCGAGAAGGGCGGCGTGTTCTTGCCCTACTTGAAGGCCAATCCGAGCTTTGCCGTGACCGAGGCCAGCGCGCTCCTCGCCCCCGCCGGGCTCGCGCCGCCGCGGGTCGCCGACTACTTCGGCACGATCATGCGCTACGCCAAGGAGACCGACTTCGGACGAGTCGTCGGGTAGCGGGATCAGACTCCGCCTTCGCCTTCTCCCTCGCGCTTTGGCTTGGTGGAGAGGTAGCCGATGATGATGTCATCCAGCGAGCGCTCATCGACCCGGCGGATCGTGCTGGCGGAGCGGGGCTGAGCCTCCTGCAATCCATCACTCGGACGCGCGTTAGTGCGCCAGTCGGCGGCGGGCCCAATCGAGGACTGTCGTTGCTCGGACGCGGTCGAAGCGTAGGCGTCGATCGGCCGAGGCGCGCCCGGGACGGGGCTCGGCCGAGCCGTCTTGCGCGCTGGCGGTGGCGTGTCGATCCCACTGACCGAGCGCGGACGCGGCGTGGGGGGGGGCGTGACCTGGCGGGGCACACCGGCGCGGGTCTGGCTCAAAGGTCGAGGCGCCGGGGGAGCGGTTGGGCTCGACGGTCGTCGACCGGGATCGCTGCTGAGCTCGGGCGCCGCCTCGAGCCAAGACGCGCCGGCCAAGGGAGGCGCTGAGAGCGACGGGTACTGCGGCAGCCCGGGCCCTTTCAGCCCCTCGGTCCCCAATAGGTCGAGCAGGGTGTCGTCCACGGGCGCGAGGTCGAGCAGCGCGTCGTCGATCGCCGGATCTTCGAGCGGTCCGAGCGCGTTGAGCGAAGCGGCAGGCGGAGCACCGCGGCCGCGCGCCTGCGGGTGGGCCGGTACCCGCCGCGGCAGGCCGCTGTCCGAGAGGTCGGCGATCAAGCTCGGTCGCTCGATGTCCTCGCTGCCGCTAGGCGCCTTCCCGGGTCGCGGGATCGCGGGCATGTCGAGCTGCGTGTCATCTTCTTCGGCTGGCGAAGGCTGCCCCCGCACGATCGGCGGTGAGGACGGCGGCGAACGCCCCTCGCCGATCAGCGTCGAAGCCTCATGAAAGGCGGCCGGCAGACGGCGCGGCGAAGGGACGCCTCCGATGTTGGGTCGCTGCTCCCAATGACCCGCCGGGGGACCGGACGGCGTTTGAGCACCTGGCGGAGGCCGCCCGAGCGGCCCCGTGTCCGCTGCGTCTGGGCCGGCGGGCGCGATCGCTCCGCTCAACGCATTGGCTTCACTCCACGCGTCGGTGGTCGGGAGCTCCTGGATGGTGTTCCCAAAGGAAGGATCGAGCGGCATCCGGGAGCGCGCCGAGGGCACCCGGGTCTGGGGCCGGGTGAAGGGGCGCTTGGAACGCGGGCGCTCGGTCGGGAAGGTGTCGGTGGAGATCGGGCTCTCGGCCGGCACGCGGGGTTGGGTCGGAGGCCCTGAGGGGACCCGGCTCGCCGAGGGATCGAGCCGCGTCATCAGCGGCGCGGTCGTCGGCTCGCGGGGCTGGGCGACTTGCGGGCGGCTTGGGCTCTTGGAAGCGCTGAGCGGAGTCCGCTGCGGCGGCGGTGGCGGCCAGCTCGGCTCCAGCGCTGGCGGGGAGGGCGGGGGCCAGCTTGCCTGGGGCGAAGGCGGCCAACTCGAGGCAGGTGGAGGCGGACGCTGTTCGGCCGGCGCCGGCGTGGAAGGGATCCGGGACGCCGGCAGGGTCTGAGGAGCCGACGGAAGAGGAGCCGACGGAAGAGGAGCCGGCGGAAAGGGGCGCGCGCTCGGAGTGGTCACCGCCGGGGGCGCCGTCGCCCCAGCGCGTCGCGGCAACGGCGGCGGCGTCATTCGGCCGGGGGCCGGAGGAGGAGGTACTGAGGAGGGGCGAGGCCCCGGCCTGGGCGGGATCGAGGAGGTCCGCTCCGAAGGTAGGGACGGCAGCGGGGGTGGCGCGGCCGAGGCGGGCGTCCTGAGCGGCGGCGAGGCCCACGAAGGCTCCACCTCGAGGTCGATCGGAGCGGTGGGCGGCTCGGGGCCGGGATCGGCGGGGACGACGTGCGGCCGAAGGGTCGGAGCCAGCGACTCCGGCGTCAGGCCCTCCTCCCGGGCGCGCTCCTCGAGGGTCCGCGGCGGCACCGATCCCATGCGGCGGAGGCGGCCCGGCTCGGGCGGCAGCTCCTCTACGATGACTTCGGGCGGCAAGAGACCGAGCTTGACCAGGATGTCGTCGCGCTCCCCAGAAACCAGCGACTTCAGCAGCCTTCGATGCTGCTCCTGCATCTGTTTACGCACCGAGTTGGCGCGCTCCACGTCGTCGCCGAGCTCGAGGATCCCGGGCGCGTACGGGGTCCGCTCATGCGCGATGACCGATCCCTCGTAGAAGATATGGGTCGTCAGCTGGCAACGGCTCAGGCCGCTGTCCTCCGTCTGAACGTGAAAGACCTTCTCCCGGTAGCGAATGTTGTGGTTGAGCCCGGGAATCATCGTGGACCGAAGCGCTAGGCCCGTACGTTAGTCTCAGTCTTTTCTTGTTGCCAGACCGCCAACGCGATGTAAGCATCCCGCAGACTTGTCCTCGGCCATGACGGAGAAGCAGCGCGCACCACGCCGGCGATTCGACACCGGCTCCTTCGTCCCCGACGACGAAGGGGCGGATGAAGATCTCCCGCTCGATCCTCTTCCACCGGAGCTGGAGTCCGCGGGCCCAACGGCACGCCCCTCCGACGACGCTCCGATCTCGGTGGTTCCCGTAGGCAATATCGACGAACGCCTCGTGCGTGCGTTGGTGGCGCCCCTCTCGGCCGCCTTCGGCCGGGTCGTCACGGTCCAAAAAGCCCTTCCCGGTCCCAAGTACGCGCTCAACCCCTCGCGCGGGCAGTACCACTCCGCGGCGATCCTGAAGCGGATCGAGACCCTCCGCACTGGGGAGTGGGACGCGGCGATCGGCATCGTGGACGTCGACCTCTTCGTCCCCGAGGTGCCCTTCATCTTCGGCGAGGCCGACCGCAGCACCCGCGCGGCGATCATCAGCCTCACGCGCCTCCGCCCTGAGATCGGGAGCATGGAGTCGCGCTTTGAGACCCTGCAAAAGCGGCTGCTCTCCGAGGCCGTCCACCAGATGGGCCTAATCCGCGGCTTGGCGCACTGCCCCAACAACCGCTGCGTGATGTTCCTCTCGTCGACGGTGCAGGACACCGACAAGAAAGGCGTGCAGTTCTGCGCCAACTGTCGGAAGCGCCTGGCGACCGAGACCTAGGCACGCCCCCGCGCACCGGACGCGGGCCCTGCGCCCCCACATTTCAGAGTTGGATCTGTTTCCCGATCGGCTAATGTCCCGCCGATGACCAACGCCCAAGAGAAGCGACGCGCGCTCGGCAAAGGGATCGACGCGCTGTTCGGCGGCGCGGCCCAGGCCGCGAAGGTCGCTCCGGCGGCGGCCACCGACAATCGGCGGAACATCCTGAACGTCGCCATCGAGGACGTTCACCCCAACAAGTCCCAGCCCCGAAAAGACTTCGACCAAGCCGCGCTCGAGGACCTGGCCGCCTCGATCAAAGAGCACGGCCTGATGCAGCCGATCCTGGTCAGGAAGCGGGCCCAAGGCTACGAGATCATCGCCGGCGAGCGCCGCTGGCGCGCCACCCAGAAGGCCGGCCTCAAGACGATCGACGTCATCGTCAAGGAGCTCTCCGATCCGGACGCCTTCGTCATCGCGCTCATCGAGAACATCCAGCGCGAAGACCTCAACCCGATCGAGCTGGCCAAGGCCTACAAGCAGCTCATGGACGACCAGAGCCTCACGCAGGATCAGGTCGCCGAGCGCGTCGGAAAAGACCGCTCCACCGTCGCCAATAGCCTGCGCTTGATGAAGCTGCCCTCCGAAGTGCAGCGCCAAGTGGTGGCCGGCGCCCTCTCGATGGGCCACGCCCGCGCGCTGCTGGCGCTC
>Ga0154020_10000694_pt1 | contig 41323 bp, 32 predicted proteins | sample Klosneuvirus_201_FD_109709 | JGI IMG/M metagenome (GOLD analysis project Ga0154020, IMG submission 109709) | Active sludge microbial communities from wastewater, Klosterneuburg, Austria - Klosneuvirus_20160825_MG | ecosystem: Engineered > WWTP > Aerobic digester > Activated sludge | place... | reverse complement strand
GCGAGGTTCGCGTCATAGCGCTTCAATTGCTCGACGACGGGAACCAACGCCCGGATCAGATCGAGTGCATTCGTGTACGCGTGAAACATCACTGCAGGTCCTTTCACTGATTGTTGATGGCCCTCCGGGCCGAGGGCACCGGGCGGCGGGGTCTCAGCCCGCACCCGGCCACGCGCACGAGCAGTGACGAACGCTCTCGTCGCGTCCGTGCTCTAGACGACGCTCGGCTCCGCGGCCCACGTGGGCGCCACCACCAACGCACGGGCGTTCGGCGCGCTCGGTGCGCAGTGGCCGGGTAAGGGCGACCCCGCCGCTCGGTGCCCGAGGGGAGCGCGTTCTCCCGGACGGTCGTACGAGGTGAAGCCCATCGCGATGAGCGCAGAATGCGATGGCGCGTGACCGGACGCCGAGGGCTGAGAGTACCCGCCTCAGTTCTCTGCCCAGAATCAATCACTGCTCATCGAACGAGAAGCGCGAATATATCGGCGTATTCAAGTGCGAGGACGATTCGGCCCCCCACGCCTTCAACACCCCACGCCTTCAACACCCCACCGCCTTCAACCCCCCCCCGCCTTCAACCCCCCACCGCCTTCAACCCCCCACGCCTTCAACACCCCACGCCTTCAACACCCCACGCCTTCAACACCCCACGCCTTCAACAACCCCACGCCTTCGACACCCCACGCCGACGCTGCGACGAGTGCGCGGCGCGGTCGGCGTCACATCGCCATGATCCGACGTTCTCGACCGATCGCTGATTCTCTCGCGAACCCTTCGGCGAACGATCGTCCCTCACGTCTTTGAATGGATGTCGAGCTCCTGCCGCAGCTTGACGATGCTGTCGGCCGGGTAGACACCGGGGCGAAGCTGGACGCCCGGGTAGACCTGCGTCTCGCGCCCGACGATGGTGCCGGGATGGAGGACGGCGTTGCAGCCGGTGAGAACTCCATCGCCGAGAACCGCCCCGAGCTTCCGGCATCCTGTGTCGATCGACGTGTGTGCGACCGGAATGCGGATGTTCTTCCCGTCGTGCCGAAAGTTCGAGAGGACGGTTCCGGCACCGAGGTTCACGTTCGCGCCGAGAACCGAGTCGCCCACGTAGTTCAGATGCGGAGCCTTGGCATGCGGGAACAGGATGGAATGTTTGATCTCGGTGTTCGTGCCGACCACGCAGTGATCACCGATCCAAGTGCCGCCGCGGATGTACGCACCGGGACGAATGTCGACGTCGCGTCCGATAAACACAGGACCTTCGATCACCGCCGTTGGATGGATGTGCGTCCCCTCGCCGATGACGATGCCGTCACCCGAGAGATGCGCAGATGTCGACACGGTTCCTGCGTTCGTCGAGTGCAGGGAAGCGAGAACTTGCGTGAGCGCCTCGCCAAGGAGTGTCCACGGAGCGACGAACTCGAATCGCGCCGCAAAGACATCAGGAACGCTTTCGAACAATGGTGGCAACACGTCGAGAGGATACCGCCGTGCTCGGTGCGTGACCGTCCGGGGACTACGAAGCGGCACACATGGTCGTCCGAAGCTCGTGACGTCTCCGAGGAAACGCGCGCCGGATCGTCGTTGGCACATCGCTCCGACGTGGCGCGTAACGTTTCCGCGGAAACGCGTGCTTTGCCGAGCCGTGGAGCGGATGGTCCCAAACGTCTCCGAGGAAACGCGCGCCGGATCGTCGTTGGCACATCGCTCAGACGTGGCGCGTAACGTTTCCGCGGAAACGCGCGGCCAGGTTCGAGTCCGGACCATGCCGCCCAGCGATCGCGCGTCTCGGCTGCGATCGCCGACGAGGCTCGTGACGTTTCCGCGGAAACGCGTCCACGTTCGCGTCCGGAACCATGCCGCCCAGCGCGATCGCGCGTCTCGGACGCGAGCGACGAGCGAGCACGACGACGCTCGCGCGGCGACGAGCACGTATGCGACGAGCGCTATGCCTTGCGGCGGGGCAGCGGCGCGTTGCCCCAGCGCTCGACGACGGGATCGATGCCGCAGCGCTGCTGGTAGTCCGCAGCGTACTCGCGCGCCGAGCGCCCCACGAAGACAAGGCCACGCACGATCTCGTGCGCGACATGCGGGCGACATCGATCGCCTTCCACGAGCAGCGCGTCGAGCTGGAGGCGACGCGCGTCGGCGATCGCGTGTTGCTCTTGCTGCTGGAGCTCGTGCGCGGTCGGCACGTGGAACGGGACCATGTTCGCGGCCGCGTTTCCGAGCGTGAGCAGGACAAGGAGCACGATGCCGATCAGCGAGAACCACGGTGTGCGGGCACGGACGGACGGCTTCGCGGTCGGAACGGCGGGCTCGAGCGGCTTGGTCATGGAGCGAAGAGACGAGCAAAACCCGCGCGTTGCTTGGACGTCCCTGTGACGCCGCACCCGTCGCAGGGGACACGATCACGTCGGGGGTCGCGTGTAGGCGAGCGCGAGGGCGTACGTGGAGGGTCGATTGTCGTGCGACGGATGTCGCGAAGGGACTCCGAGCACCTATGAAGCACTGTCTGTTGCTGTTGGCGTTGGTCGCGTGTGTTCCTCCGCAACCAACACCGAGCTACTACGGCCAGGGACAGCCGCAAGCCGATGGCACGTACGCGGCAGCGCCCGCGCCGACCGGGTTCACGTGCATGCAGCTGTTCAGCTGCTTTCAGGGCTGCGCCGATGGTGCGTGCATCCAGCAGTGCTTGGGGCAGGCCGACGCGGCCACGCAGTCGAACGCGAACGCGTTCATGCAGTGCGGGCTGTCGAAGTGCCAGAACGCCGGCGGCGACTGCATCGCGACGCAGTGCGAGAGCGAGATGAACGCGTGCCGCGCAGCGGGCGAGGTGGCGTACGCGCAGCAGCCGCAGATCGTCGAGGAGCCCGTGCAACAACAACCGGCCGAGCAGCTCGTCTACGAGGACCAGCCGCACACGACGGCCAACTTGCTGCCGTGGATGACGGGTCAGTGGATCGGCACGAACCACCAGTTCGAGTTCTTCGGCGATGGTCGCGTCCGGCGCTCGATGGGCAATCCGCTGTACTCGAAGCGGACCGGTGACTACGCGTGCGTCTCGGTGGTCAACGAGATCGGGACCGTGCGCCAGGAAGGCGACCTGCTGATCATGGACTTCGCGCCCGCAGACTCGAATCACTGCGGCGATCGGGACACCGCCACGGCGGGGCTCACCGTTCGCTACAAGATCACTTGGTACAAGTACAGCACGCTGCCGACGAACCTCTTGCTCGTCGACATCGACTGCACGCGAGGGGCGATGTACTGCAACGATCAGATGCGACGCCGCTGAACCGGCGCTTCACGCGGGCAAGTACACGCGAAAGATCGAGCCGCCGGCGGTGGCATCTTCGACCTCGATCCAGCCGTCGTGCTCTTTGACGATGCCGGAGCACACGGCGAGGCCGAGCCCGGTGCCGCCGGAGCCTTCTTTGGTCGTGTAGAACGGATCGAAGATCTTGTCCTTGATGTCCTTGCGGATGCCGACGCCGGTGTCCGCGACGGAGAAGCGCACGAAGCGCTGATCGGCGCCCGTCTCGAGGCCGGGTCGCGTACGCGAGACGGTGCGGGTCTCGATCGAGAGGGAGCCGCCGTCGGGCATCGCTTGCACCGCGTTGAGAAGCAGGTTGATCAGCACCTGCTGGAGACGGTCGGCGTCGCCGGGGATCTTGGGCAGATCGGGCTCGCGCTCGACCCGCGTGCGGACCTTGGCCGTGGAGAACTGACCGGCGAGGAGCTCGATGGTAGAGGCCGCGAGCTCGTTGAGGTTGACCGTCGTGCGCTCGGCGGTACCGACCTTGCGCCGCGTGAAGTCGAGGAGGCGCTGGATGATGCGCGTGATGCGCGCGGTCTGTTCGGCGACGATTTCGGCGTTCTTCTCGACGGCCTCGGGGTCCCGGGACTTCTTCTGGATCGAGCGAGCGCGGCCGGCGATCACGTTGAGCGGCGTGCCGACCTCGTGCGCGATCTCGGCGGCGAGCTGGCCGATGGTGGCGAGCTTCTCGGTCTGGCCGAGGCGTTGTTCGAGGGCGAGCTTGGCTTCGTTCTCGCGGCTCGTTTCGGTGCGTGACTCGCGGAGCGAGTAGGTCATCTCGTTGAAGCGTGTGGCGATGGCGCCGATCTCGTCATCGCGTTCGGACAGGATCACGTGCGAGAGGTCGCCTTTGGCGACGTCGTCGATGCCGCGGAGGAGCTTGGTGATCGGGCGGCTGACGAACCGCGACGCGAGCGCGCCGACCATGACGGTGGTGACGAGGACGATCAGGATGACGAGCATCAACGCGCGCGAGTAGTCGGCGGCAGTCGCGTCGAACGCGGAGGCTGGGGTCGAGATCTCGAGCATGCCGAGGACGGCGCGATCCTCGTCGCGCTCGCCGGCAGCTCGGAGGGCGACCGCGTAGAAGAAGTGATCGTCCTCGATGTCGGTGAACAGCGAGCGCGGGGAGTCGATCAGGGTGGCGAGGCGCCGGAGCTGTGCCGGCGAGGCGTCGTCGGTGTACGCGGCGGTGGTGGGGACTTCGCCGGCGCGAGCACGCGGGAGGATGACGATGCGCCAGTTCGCGGATGCGCGGCCGAGCTCGCGCAGCTGATTCGCCGACGGTGGCTTGTAGGCGATGCCGAGGTCGAGGGGACGGCCGAGGCCCGCCGCACCGCGGATCGCGGCGAACCGGGCCTGCAGCTCGGCGCGCTGGCGCTTGAGCTCGATGCGCTCGCGTTTCTCGCGCGCTCGCTTCGCTTCGGGGGACTCGGTCGAGGGCGGTGCAGCCAATGGCGCCGGCGTCGTCGGCGGCGGCGGCGGCGTGGTCGCATCGGTGTCGGTCGCGTCCGGGGTGTCGGGATCGTGCGATTCGCCCAGCTCGCCGAGCTTGCGATCGACCTCCTCGATCTCGCGCGTGAGCTGATCGGCGCGGTAGCGAACGTCGCGGGTCTCGTTGTTCGCGTCGGTCTCGAGGGAGACGCGCAGCGTGTTGACGACCGCCCGGGCTTCGCGCTCGACGGCGGCCCCGCGCTCCGCGACGCGGGCGCGAAGATCGAGCAAGGCGTACGTCGCCGAGGCGATCGCGACGACGACCGCTGTCGCGACGGTGATGCGAGTAGCGACCTTCACGCGCTGGTCAGCATAGCCCGACGTGAGTGTGCGGGAGTGGCTTCGTGTTTGCGCGAATCCTCGATACGGTCGCGCCCATGATGAAGAACGAGCTCACCGACTGGACCCAGAATGGCAACACCGTGTCCGCCAAGGGCGAGACGCGCTCCGAGCTCCGCTCGTTGCAGGCGGACCTCAACGCGTACGCGCAGGCCGCGAACTTCGAGCCGGTCGTGGTCGACGGTATCGTCGGCCCCAAGACCGTCGACGCCGTGAAGAAGACGGTGGACGCGGTGCTCGCGAAGAACTCGCTCCTCGTACCCGCGGAGTTCACGTACGAAGGCGTCGCCGACGTCGCGAAGTACGGCGCTCGCATCCGCGATTGGTTGCACTCGACCGCCGCGACCGCGCTCGCGGTGAACCCGTTCAAGGTCTACACGAAGGGCCAGGGCAAGGACTGGAACATCAAGGGCGACATCGCGTACGGCGCGGGTGCGGTCCACGATCAGTTCCTGCAGCTCCAGCGCACGCTCAACACGCTCGCCGACGTGGTCGGGTTCGGCACGCTCGAGGTCGACGGCTTCATCGGTCCGAAGACCGCGGCCGCGGTGAACGCGACCTACGAGAAGCTCAAGGCGAAGAACGCGATCTACGGCGTCACGATGTTCCCGCCGCCCGACACGAAGGAAGAGACGGCGGAGTACGCGGCCTTCATCAACGATTGGCTCGACAAGATCGCGACCAAGCAGCTCGTCGCCGAGGCGGGCGCTTAGTAGATCTCGTTGTGGGCGAAGCCACCGTAGCCGTAGCCGCCGTAGCTCTGACCGACCAGCGCGGTGACCTTCTTCTCCATCGCGTCGTCGAGGTCCGTGCCGCGCGTGCGTAGCTGACCGGCCGCGGCCATCTTCATCTGATCGGTCGTGCTCGGGTCGTTCATGATCTGCTGGAGCGCGGTGTCGACCTCGGGGCCGCCGTTGTACGAGGAGTACACGGCCGTCTGCGCGACCTGCGGATCCGGATCGCGCATCAGCGTCGCGAGCTGCTGGCTCGCGCGCGGGTCATCCATCGACGACAGGCCGGAGATCGCCGCGATCCGATCCTCGGGCTTGCCGCTGCGCGTGGCATCGATGATCGCCTGCTGCGCGCGCTCGCTGCCGATCTGTCCGAGCGTCTGCAGCGCGGTCGCGCGCACCGAGGGATCCGCGTCGCGCGTGAGCGAGATCAGCTTGTTCGTCGAATGCTCGTCGGGGTTCTGCATCAGCGACGAGATCGCCGCGATACGCACGCTCGGATCCTTGGACTCGATCGCGCGGAGCACGAGTGCACGCGCTTCCTCGGTACCCTGCCCTGCCAGCGCGTAGACCGCCGATGCCGCGGCGCCCGGGTCCTTGCTGTCGAGCATCTCCTGCGCGAAGCGGATGCCTTCGGGTGCGCCGCTCTGGATGAGCTGCTGCATCACCTGCATCTTGACCTGCGGGTTGTCGCGCGCGGCGACGAGCATCGCGGACTTCACTTGGTCGGTCATCCCCATGGTGCCGAGCGCGTTTGCCGCCACGCCCGCGAGGTCCTTGTCCTTGCCCGTCAACGCCGCGATCAACGCGTCGCGCGCGTCCTGCGTGCCGACGCGACCGAGCACCATCGCCGCGTAGTTCGACTCGTCGCGACGACCGCTGAACAGCGAATCGCTGAGCAGCTGCGCGACCGCGGGGTCGCCCGGGCGCGAGTTCGCGAGGAGGTCGAGTGCGTTCACGCGGGTGTTGCCGCGGGTCTTGCCCGCGATCTCGACGAGCGCATCGAACGCGCGCGGCGACGCCGCGTCGGCGAGCATGCGCATCGCTTCGTACTTCTCGTTGCGCGAGCCCTTGCCCGCGAGATCGATCGCGAACTTCAGCGCGTCTTCGTTCCCGGCCTTGAGCAGGCGCGGCAGTGCGGCGCGGCGCTCGGCGTTCGAGCCGGACTTCATGATCGAGAGCAGCGCCTGATCGACGTCCTCGCCCTCGAGCTGCGCGAGCTGCGCGAGTGCGCCGGAGATCTGCGCGCGGTCGCCCATCGCCGCCTCGATCAGGAGCTCGCGCGCCTCGGGACCACCGTTGCTCGCGAGCGCCTGTGCCGCCGCCGACGCGCTCTGGCGATCGCCGGTCTTCAGGATCTCGCCGAGGATCTTCGTTGCCTCGGTGCCGCCGATCTCGCCGATCGCGCTGACCGCCTGGTAGCGCGTGTTCATCGAGCCGTGCAGCGCGGCTTCGCGCAGCACCGGGAGGCCATCCTCGCCGGCCTTGCCGAGCGCGGCGAGTGCACCATTGGTGAGCTGCTGGTCGCCGCTCTTCACGATCTCCGTGAGGCGCGCGAGCAACGACGCATCGATCTCGTCGATCATCGAGAGCGCGATCGAGGCGATACGCGCGTCGCCGCCATCGATCAGCTTGCGCAGCGCGACGCGCGAGGCCGGGGTCGCGACGTTGCCGAGCGCGTAGGCTGCCGTCGAGGCCGTCTGGTAGTCCGAGCCCTTCGCGAGCTGCGCGAGCACCGCGACGGCGCGGTCGCTACCGAGCGCCCCGAGGCCGCTGATCGCGGACGACTGCGCCGGATCGCCCGCCTTCTGCGCGAGATCGACGAGTAGCTGCTCCGCCTTCGCGCTCTGCGTCGCTCCGAGCGACGAGACCGCGGCGTTGCGGACCGTGGGTCGATCGTCCTTCGTGTGGGCGATCAGCTCCTCGACCGCGTGCTCCGTTCCGATCGTACCGATCACGCCCAGCACCGCCTCGGGCACACCCCGGCGGGCATCGCCGATCAACGGCGAGATCTGGTCGATCACCGAGTCGTCACCGACGGCGCCGAGCTTCGCGGCGACCTGCTGGACATCGCGCAGCGAGCGAGCGCCGAGCATGGTGTTGACCAGCTCGTCCTTGGACACGCCGAGCGCCTCCGGCGTCACGCGCATCGGGCGCCGAATGTGGGACGGAAGCGATGCACCGCGTGCGGCGGAGACCGACGTCGCCGGCTTGTTCGAGGGTGTCCCGCTGTGGGTAGCCTTCACCGTCGCGACACCCGCGAGTCCGGCAAACAGCGCACAAGCAAGCTTCCAACGCGTCAGTGTGGTCACGGCGGCTCCTCGAATCGGTTCAGCGCGACGCGGCGAGTGCGTCTAGCGTGTCTGTGTCAAACGAACGCGAAAAGGTATCGATCCATTCCTCGGCAACGTCAGGTGCGTGTAAGGCAAGGACCCGAATTCAACGAGGATTGGACCGCGCCACGGGCGCGCGGTTCCCGGGAATAATCGGGGTCGCTCGTCGCGCGAAACGCGCCGATCTGGGTGGGGAGAAACGACGCTGTTCCCCGCAACCTCGGAGGTCCGGACGTGTCGCGCCACGCACGAGTCGCAACGCGGAAATGGAAGCAGTCCCCAGCACAGCGCGTGCGTCGCGCGCGATCGCAACCGCCACGCACCTCACGTGAATCGCCGCTGGCGACGACCGCGAATCTTCGCCGCAAAGTGCACGCGTCGCAAGCGCGCAGCGAGCGCTGACGCACGATCATATTTGTCGACGAAATCTCTTCGAGCGGTACGGACGGATCCGTTGACGCGCCCATCGAGGTTCGTAGACTGGATCCATGTTGACGCCGGAGCAGACCAACGAGATACGCACCCGCTTGCAGGCGGACCTAGTCCGCCTCGGCGACCACGCGCACTCGGCGATCGAGTTCACCATGGACCGGGATCGCGACCGGATCGGCCGCGACTCCATGGACGAGGCCACGGAGGAGGAGGTGTACTCCACCCAGCTCCGGCTCCACGACCGCGAGACCTTCCTTTTGGCCAAGATCCGCGAGGCGATGGTGCGGCTCGACGCTGGCACCCTCGACGAGTGCGAGGAATGTAGCGAGCCGATCGGCTTTAAACGCCTCCTGGCCCGCCCCGTCACGACTCTTTGCTTCGAATGCAAGTCGGCGCGCGAACAGGTCGAAGCCGAAGATCGCCCCGAGTAACTGCCCCCGAGGGCTAGTCAGAGGCCCCGGGTCTTTGGTCCTGCACCGCGTCCTCTGGTAGTATTTCACCGTCGGGGATGCGCGACCGCTATCAGATCACCGAGAGACTCGACCATGGTGGTATGGCCGAGGTGTTTCGGGGCGTCGCGGAGTCGATGGAGGGGTTCAAGAAGAATGTCGCGATCAAGCGCATCCTTCCGAACCTCACCAAGAACCAGAAGTTCATCGCGATGTTCCTGGACGAGGCGCGGCTGTCGCTGCACCTCCAGCACGCCAACATCGTGCAGGTGTTCGACATCTCGAGGACGCCCGACAACGCGTACTTCCTCGTCATGGAGTACATCGACGGGTGCAACCTCAAAGCACTCATCGAGCGCCAGAAGCAGAAGGGCAAGCGCATCGAGATCGGGCACACGATCTACTTGATGATCGAGTGCTGCAAAGCGCTGCACTACGCGCATCAGCTCGAGCACCCCGAGACCGGCCAGCCGCTCGGCATCGTCCACCGTGACATCTCGCCCCCGAACATCCTGCTGTCGAAGAACGGCGAGGTGAAGCTCGTCGACTTCGGTCTCGCGAAGGCGAACACGCAGATCGAGTCTACGGACCAGGGCGTCGTGAAGGGCAAGTTCAGCTACCTCTCGCCCGAGGCGGCGAGCGGCCTCGAGGTCGATGCTCGCGCCGACGTGTTCGCCGTCGGCATCCTCCTCTGGGAGATGTTCACCGGAAAGCGCCTGTTCTACGGGGACAGCGACTACCAGACGGTCGAGCTGGTTCGCCAAGCGCGCGTGCCCTCGATCGCGCAGCACAACCCGGAGATCGAGCAAGAGATCGAGCAGGTCGTGCGCAAGGCGCTGGCCCGCGATCCCGACGAGCGCTACCAGAACGCCGCTGACCTCGGCGACGCGCTCGCGCAGTTTCTGTTCAGCCGCCGCATGAAGGTGACGGCGCGCGATATCTCGACGCTGGTCAAAGACACGCAGATCGAGATGATGCGCAAGCGATCGGCGGAGCCGAAGGAATCGCTGATCGACGCGCTCATCAACGACGAGATGAACAAGATGACCTCGCTGCTCGAGGGATCCGGCGAGGCGGCGAACCCGGCCGATCAGGGCGCGATGTCGCTCGATCCGAGCTCGTTCGTCGATCCGTCGAACTGGGCGAACGACCTGAACCAGTCGCAGGGGCCGCAGCAGGGCCGGCCGCCCAAGCAAAAGCAGACGCGACCGCCGCAGAACAAGGGCGGACGCACCGGCAACATCTCGAATCAGCCGCACAACACGAGCAACAGCGAGATCGAGTCGCTCGAGAACCTCCTCGAGCCCGATCGCACCGGCGTGCACGACAAGGGGTCCGGCCCTCCGTGGATGATCATCATCATCGTGATGGTGCTGCTCGCGGCGGGTGCCGCGATCGCGGTCGTGTTCGTGATGGGCTGATCAGCCGCGCGCCGATCCGTTCGCGACGCGGTGTCGCGAGGGCGAACAGCGCCGCGAGGTCATCGCGTGGATCCGACGGTTCTACTGTTCGCCCCACTTCCTCGGCGCCGGCGCGATGTGGGGCTCGAATGGCCCCGGGGTACTTGCCGCCCCCGCCGAAGACGAAGCGATAGCTACTTCGGCGGCGCCACGCCGGTCAGGCCCGCGAGTGCATCGCTCGACGGTGCGATCACGGTGAGGCGCGCGATCGCGCGCTGCACGTCGGCCTTGCGATTGAGTCGCTGCGCGAGCTTGCCGTACATGCCCCAACCCTCGATGTAGTCGGGGTTGTACTGGACGGCCTTCTCGGCGAACAGGATCGCGTTCTTCGCATTCTTGTCGGCCGCGAGCGACGCGAACAGATACGCGACGTACAGCGTCGGATCCTCGGGGATCGCGACATCGAGCTGCCGCTGCATCTCGGTCTGGTTGTCCATGTTGTACGCGGTGACCGCAAGCCCGAAGTGCGCCTGGGCGAGGCGACGCGCGCTCGCCTTCTCGCCGAGCATCTGGTTCGCGGCGGTGTACGCGTCGAGCGCTTCCTTGTAGTTCTCCGCCCCGATCGCGAGCTTGCCGGCGACGATCTTTCCTTCGGGCGTGCCCTTCAGGTGCTTGTCCGCGGCGACCTTCACCTTCGCGAGCAGCGCTGCCTGCGCCTTGAAGTCCGCGCTGACCACGTCGGCGGCGAGGAGGATGGTCTCGGCATCGACCTCGGACGCTTCGATCGCGCGGCCGAGCAGCGTCGATGCGTTTGCCAGATCGCCGCGGCGAAGCGCGAGTCGGCCGCGTTCGCGATCGCTCTGCCAGCGCACCACGCTGGCTGCTTTGTCGGCGCGATCGAGCAGCTCGACAGCGCCCCCGTGATCGCCGACGAGCATGCGCGCGCGAGCGGCCGCGATCAGCAGCGCCGGTCCCGCGGAGTCCTTGAGCGCGGACACCATCGCATCGAGCGTCTCGCGGCCACCTTGCGGGTCGTGGTCGTCGATCTGGCTCTCGGCGAGCTCGAGGCGCGCGTCGAGGATGCCGCCGTTGACGGCTTCGGTGAACGCGGTGCGCGCCGCGCGGCCGTTGCCGGCATCGCGATAGAGGCGGCCGAGCTCGAGCTGTGCGCGCGGCACGTCGGGATACGGCGGGCCGGCAACGATCTTCTCGAGCAGCGCCTTCGCCGCTTCGCGTTGGTTCGGATCCTCCGACCGGCGCTGGATCGCGGCGTACACGGTCGAGAGGGCGACGCTCGCTGTATCGGGCTTGAACCGCGGCTCGATCGCCTTCTTCGCCGCTTCGATGTCGCCGTCCGCGAGATCGATCCATGCCTTGCCGACGAGCGCGACCTCGAGCGTCGGCACCTTCTTGAGTGCGGCTTCGAAATCGCCGCGGGCACCCGGCATATCGCCGAGCGCGAGCTTCGCGTAGCCGCGCACGGCCATCCCGCGCGGGAGGTTCGCCGCGTCGGGGTTGCGGTTCAGCGCGTCGAGCGCTTCGCGAGCCTCGCCGAGGCCGAGGAGGATCAGGCCCTGCGTGATGCGGGCGCGGCGGCTGCCCGGCCACTGGGCGAACAAACGGATCGCTGCGGGCTTCGCTCGTTGGAGCTCGTTGAACATGTACAGCGTGTCGAGCGCTTCTTCGCTGAACCGCTGCTCGTCGCTGCGCACCTCGGCCGCGGCCTTGAGCGCGGCGAACGCCGACGGTGAATCGCCGAGTGCGAAATCGATCTGCGCGAGCGCGAGGTTCGCGAGCGCGACCTGCGACGGCGAGACACCGCGCGTCTGCTGCGCGAACGGCGTGTTGCCCTCCGTGATCAGCCGCTGCAGCACGAGGCGAATCTCCGCGGTCTGCGAGTTGTTCTTCGCGATCACGCCGGCACGCACGAGGAGGAACGCCTTCTCGATCAGGGCCGCGGGGTGATCCGGCATCGCGCCGAGCGCTCGCTCGACGGCGCCGAGCGCGTCGCTCCACGCATTGGTCGACGCGATCGCACGCGCGAGCGCGACCGCGTAGAGCGGACGAGGCTCGCGCTCCTGCGCCGCCTTGAGATCCGCGATCGACTTCTTGTGATCACCCGCGAGGAGCGCTGCCTGGCCCGACACGTAGAGCGCGGTCGGATCCTCGGGCGCGAGCTCGAGCGCTTTGTCCGCCGCGGTCTTCGCGGCCTTCGGATCGCTGTCGGCGAGCGCGATGTACGCGCTGGCGATCGCGCTATCGAGGCCGCCCCGTCCCGACAGCTTCTGCACCGCGCTCACCGCCTCGGCGATCCCGTCGCCGAACTCGTACGCGAGCACCGCACGTGCGCGCGCGAGTGCTGCGCGATTGTCGACGGTCGACGATGCCTGCGCGATGCCGAGCAGGCGATCGCGCGCCCCCGACCAGCCCTTCCACGTGTCGGACTTCGCGAGATCGGTGGCCTGCGTGCGTGCGGTCGCGATCTGCTTGTCGAGCCGCATCGCGCGGATCTGGAAGCCCGCGAACACACCGCCGCCGATCACGCCGCCGCCGATCAGGATCCACAGCGCGATGGCGAGCTTGCTGCGTCCGCGACGCATGCCGGTCTTGAGCGGTTTGCTGACGGCGCTGCCCGCGTCGGGATACATCGCCGCGGATGGGTTCGACGGATCGTTCGGCGCGTTGATCAGCAGCGCGGAGATCCTCGGATCGATCTCGTCGGGGCGGCGCGTCGGCTCGTCGGCGCCGATGCGTCCATTTCCGTTCCCCATCTGCGGCGGCGGTACCGCACCGAGCTGCGCTGCTTGCTGCGACGATCCGGCGACCACCGTCGAGCGCGCCCACACGGGCTGGCCACCGGCGGGCTGCGCGGCCGGCTCCGACGCGAACAGTGCATCGACCGCGTTCGCCGACGCCTGCTGTGCCGCTGACAACCGCGGCGGAGGCATCGGCGCTGCCATCGTCGGGAGCGCCGCGGCGATCGGCCCCCGCGGCTGCGGCAGCGGTTGGATCTGCATCGAGCTCATCGGCGCGAGTGGCGGAGGCGGAACGGCTTGCCCGATCTCGGTCCGGCGCGACGCTGCCAGCGATGGCATCTGATCGAGCGGCCCCGACGGCATCGACACGGCGTTGCGCACGGCGGTTCCCGGCCCGGGCCCGATGCCCTTGGCCGTCATCCCCTCCAGCCCCTCGAGCTCGCGTCGATCGAACTTCGGCCGATCGTTGGTCTCGTCGTCGAGATCGTCCTCGTCGAGGATCATGTCGTCGCTGTCGAGCTCGACCGACGACACCACCCCGCGCTTGCGCATCTTGTCGCGCGCCGCGGGCGTGGGAGCGGGCAGCTTCGTGTTCGCGCGCGGCTTCGATGCCGGCCCCGGAGCTGGCTTCGCTGCCGCTTTGACGACCGCGCCGCGCGCGTTGTCGACGATCGGTTGCTTGAACACGTCGCTCGGAGGTGGCTCCGCGATCTCCCCGAAATCGTCGTCGTCGTCGTCGGACAAGAGCTCCGCTTCCATCGTACCGGACTTGTCGCCGACGGCGAGCATTGCCGGTGACGGTAGCTGCACGCTCTTGGGGCCCGCGGGTACCGGCATCGGCTGGACGTCGCTGGTGCGCTTCTTCGATTGCGGCGCCGACAGCGACGTCGGACGCGTGTACGAGCCCACCGCGATCGGATCCTCGTCGCCCGTCGGTTCCTGATCCGCGCCGTGGTTCGGATAGTTCTTCGTGTGGTTATCGCTCGGCTCGTGCCCGACGAAGCCGACCGCCGGATGAATCGCCGACACCTTCGGGCCGCCGCGCGAGCACTCGTCGAGCAGCTGCTTCACGCGCGGATCCCCGGGCGACAGCGACTGCGCTTTCTTGAGCTGCTCGACGGCCGCGGGAACGTCGCCCTTCTTGAGCAATGCCTCGCCCTTGAGCGTCTGCGCCGCCGCGGATCCGTGATCGAGATCGAGCGCGACGCGCATCTCCGCGAGCACTTCGTCGTATCGCTTCAGCGCCAGCAACGCCTGGCCGAGCACGATGCGCCCTTCGACCGTCGTTGGACGTCCGAGCAGCCCCAGCCGGCAGACCTTGACGGCCTCCTGGAACTGTCCGGACGCGACGAGCGCCTGGCCCCGAGTTACGAAGTCGCTGGCGGACACAGTGACCCGCCGAGTTTACCCCACGCCCCACCCCCTCGGCGAATTCGGGGGATCAGGGGGTTGGAGCGGGGGGAGGTGCGGAAACCTCGTCGGTGTCGGCGGTCACGTCGGGGACCTCGACACGGTCGGTCAAACCGGGCATTTCGGCCCCGCGTACCCGCACCGCATCCACCATCCACCATTCCTTGCCGTGCCGCTCCCAGCTCTGGAGCGCGTGAGTCTCGTGGAGGGTGCCTTCGCGGTCCGTGTACCAGGACAGCTTGACCTGGACCTTCGCCGCCTTCGAGCCGGCGCCGTCGACCTTCACGACCTCGTAGTCGGTGATCTTCAGCTCGGTCGCGCGCTCGTCCATCTCGTCGACAAACTTCGCGCGCTGCTTGGGCGGGATCGCGGTGGCGGCGACAGCGTAGCGCTGCCACCGCACCCCTTCGTTGTAGACCCGGATCGACTCGGTCAGGGTCTCCGTGTCCTTCTGAGCGGCGCTGCAGCCCGTTGCCCCGAACGCCGTGATCATCGTCAACACGAGTCGCTTCATGGCTCACCTCCACCGGCCGCGCGCTTCTTGCGAACGGCCTTGATCGCATCGAGGTCACGCTTGCCGAGCTCCCGGCTCGCGACCAGCACTACGAGGAACACGAACCCGATCACGCCCGCTTCCACGAGCGTCATCAGCTTGCCCTTCAGCGGCAAGAACCGCCCGGCCGCGAACGCGACGCCCGTCGCGATTCCGATGCGCGCGAACGACAGCGCCGGGATAAATGCGCCGAGGCGACGCCACAGCATCACACCCGTGAGCAACGCGCCGACGATCATCGCGCCGCCGGTCACCATCGCGGCGACCTCGAGCGTGCGCCCTGCTTCCGCGGCCATCGGGATCGCGATGTAGTTGCCGATCGTCGCGATCGCGAGCGTGATCGCGGCGGCGATGATCGCGTCGCGCGTGTGACCCGAGCCGTTCAAGATCGTGCCCGCGATCGCGAACACGCTGAACGCGACGTTACCGAACGCGAGATACAGCAGCGCCGGTCCACCGAGGTGCGCGATGTCCGCAGGATAGATGAGGCCGAGCATCTGCTCGGGGTTCGCGGCCAACACGACGGCGATCGCCATCGCGAACATCAGCGAGTAGCGCGACGTGACCTGCACGTAGCGACGCGTGGTCTCTTTGTCGTCGGTGAACGTCGAGCGCGACACGAGCGGGAACACCACGAACGTCGCCGCGATGATCGCCTGATAGCTGAGCCGCCCGAGGTTCTGGACCGCCGCGTAGTAGCCGTTCTGCACGTCGGCGAGGTCGCTCGGATCGAAGTGATAGCCCGCGAGCTTCGTGCCCCACGGCACCGTCGACTCGAGCGCCGCCTTCATCGGCACCGCGTGCGCCGCGAAGTACTCGGTGGTCAACCGCTTGATGAGGATCGAGTCGATGAACATCAGCGCGTTGAACAGGAACAGATAGACCGCGACGCCGCCGAAGAACCGGATCATCGGTCCGATCGGCAGCCGATCTTCCTTCGCGATGTTCCCGGGCAACCCGATCCACACGATCGCCGCACACAAGATGAGGCCGACCGCGGCGACCCAGCCACCGATCACGCCGACGACGCCCATGCCGGCCATCGCCATGCCCAGAAGTCCGATGCCGCGCAGCGTGGCGAACGTGATGTCGAGGCCCGCCTGCTTGTGGAACTCCTGCAGTCCGTTCGCGGTGCCGATGAACACGGCGTAGAACGAGTACCCGCCGACGATCAGGCCGGCCATCATCAGCGGCGCGGTCTTGTCGCTATCGTGCAGGAAGTACGCGACGACCGGCGCCGCGGCGATGAACGCGACCGCGATGACCAACCCGAGCCGCACGTGCATGCGCAAGCCGGCCTGCTGCACGCGCCGCGCTTTGCCGGGCTCTTGCGCTGCGAACTTGCTGACGCTCTGGATCGTGCCGGTGACGAGCACGTTGTTGACGAGCGACGCGATGTTCGTGACGAGCGAGTAGCTGCCCCACGCGCCGCGACTGAGGATGTGCGGCAGGCGGAACTGGATCACCATGCCGGCGACCATGAAGTAGAGCTTGGCGAACGCGATGTAGAGGACACCGCGCGCGGCCTTGCTCGGTGCGGGCGCACCCTCGGTGGAGACGCCCTCGGACTGCTTCGCGTCGTCGCTCACGTCTCTTTGCGGGTAGCACGCGCTCTGTCAAAGCGGCAACTTACCGGCGACTTCTCGAACTGATTATCGGCGCGCTTATCGAAGCACGCGCGCGACGAGCTCCGCCAGCGGCAGCGCGCCCGGCGTGGCCTTGCGCTTCGCTTCCTCGGCGACGATCCGCTGCAGCGCTTCGTTGACCGGCGTCGGCACGCCATTGAGCCGGCCGAGCATCGCGATCTCGCCGTTCAGATAATCGATCTCGAGCGTCGTGTGACCGCGCGACAGGCTCTGCCACGTCGAGCCACCCGCGCGCTTCGCACCCGCGATCTCGCGACTCGTGATCGCGCGGCGGCGTTCGACGTCCTCGGCCTCCGTGGTGCACGACAGATTCGCCGCCGCGTAGACCGCCCTACCCTCCGCGCGCGCCATCGTCGCGATCTCGGACGTTCGCGCCGCGGGTCCGCACAACGCCTCTGCCCCGTTCATCAGGTTCGAGAGCAGCTTGCCGCGCTTCCACTTCATGACGTTCGGCCGCACGATGCAGTCGAAGCCGGCGGCGATCAGCTCGCCCGCGAGCGCATCCGCGTGATCGCCCGTGCCGTCGGGAAAGCGCCCGAGCTCGAACAGGCCCGGCGGCGTGGCCCACACCTGCACGGTGCCCGGCACGAGATATGTCGCGGGCATGAACACGCAGCAGCCGATCACGTCGCGCGCGTGGCGCAGCGCGATGCGTTCGCCCTCGATGCCGTTCGTCATGCACGCGATCGGCACGCTCGCAGGCGCGGCCACCTCGCGCAGCGCTGCGGCGAGATCGTGGACCTTCGTGCACGCGACCAGCACATCGTCATCGCGCCACGCGACGGGCTCGCTGCTCGACTGCACGGTAACGCGCACGTCGAACGGACCGTCCGGCGTCTCGACCCGTAGGCCGCGCGCGCGCAACGCTGCGAGCTGCTCGCCGCGCGCGAGCACGAGGACCTCGCGACCGACGCGAACGAGGTGACCGGCGATCACGCCGCCGATCGCACCGGCACCGAGGAGGACGATTCGCATCGAGCCGTACGATGCCCGATCACACCGGCACGATGCAGTGAATCGGCGCGCGCCGATGACGGGTAGACTCCGGAAGGACTTCATGTTCGACCACGTCAAGCTCGGCGTCAGCGACTTTGCAGCGAGCAAGGCATTCTTCGTCGCGGCACTCGAACCGCTCGGCATCGTGGTCGTCGCAGAGGGTGCTCCGACGTACGGAGTCGAGCTTTGCGGCAAGAGCGACGCTTCATTGATCCTGTTCCAGACCGACGAGAAGCCGGCGCATCTCCATCTGGCGTTCACCGCCGAGAATCGCCAGCAGGTCGAAGGCTTCTATCGCGCGGCGCTCGAGGCGGGTGGCAAAGACAACGGCGCCCCTGGTCTGCGCCCCCACTACCACGCGAACTACTACGCAGCGTTCGTCATCGGTCCGGACGGGCACAACATCGAAGTGGTCTGCCACGTCGCGTGGCCGATGACGTGAACTACTTCGCCGGCTTCGGACGCGTGACGACGAGGTGCGCTTGCTTCTCTTTGTCGACGTAGCCGAAACGGAACGGCAAGCGGCGCTTCTTCTGCTTCGCCCACAGCTCGATCATCTGCTCGTCGTTCGCGTTGTCCTGCGCGCCCTCGAGGAACGCGCCCACGTAGTGGCCGTACGTCTCCTGGATCATCCCGGCCTTCTTCGCGTAGCGCGGCGGGATGCCCGTCGAGTCCGAGAGCATCCACGCGAGGTTGTCGAGCAGGTAGTCGCGGATCAGCGAGAAGTCGCCGCGCCACAGCAGATACGACGCTCCTTTGACGAGCACGGTGACCTTGCCCTTCGCCTCGAGGTGGCGCTCGAGCTCGGGGTGCTTCGTCATGTAGTCGTCGCCGAGGTTCCAGCCGATGTGGCGATGCACGCGCGTCGCTGTTTCGCCCGGCTTGCGATACGTGATCTCGACGTTCGCGAACGCGGGCGAGAACGACGGATCGAGCCAGTCGTGCTTGAGCGACTTCTTCTTCTCGCGATCGAGCGTGTCGATCTCGTTCTGATCGAGGTAGTCGATCTTGCCGAGCTCGTCGAAGCGGAAGTACTTCATCGAGACGGGCTCGAAGCCGGCCGCGACGAGCCCGAGGAGGAACGACGACACCTGGCCCGGCAGATCGTTCTTCTGCTGCTTCGACAGGTTCTCGCTCGTGTTCGAGCCGACGCTGATGAGGCCACCGATCTCGCCGCGCAGCGCGCCGAGCGAATTCTCGATCTGGTTCGGCGTCAGCGTGCGGAGGCGGCGCGGGTCGCCCGACTGTTCGAGCGAGATCGTCGTGATCTCGGTGGCGTTCGGGAACGCGACCAGCGCGGAGATCAAGTCGCCGCCGCCGAACGGATATACGACCGTGGTCGGCGCGTCCTTCGGCACCACTTCGTCGAACCAGGTGCGGCCCTTCTCGAAGTACTGCGTGCGGAACTTCGCGAGCTGCTCCGTGATGTACTTGCAGTGGCGCTCGACGGTCTTCGCGACCTGCTTGTCCTTCTTCTCGTCGCCCTTCACGAGCTCGGTCGGCAGCGGTTGGTCCGCATTGCCACACGCGGCGACGCGATAGAGCAGCTTCGCGTCACCGATGAAGTCGACGCCGTCGGCAGTGTCCGCGAACGCGGGGGAAGCGGTCGCCAGCATGCCGGCGAGGAGGAGCAAGCTCGTTCTAAGGGTACTGGCTCGCCTGACAGCTCGCTGGCGCATGTTCGGTAGATACGTTCGAGCGGCCCGGTTCATTCAGCTGCCACCGCGCCCTCGTACATCTTGTCGAGCTCTTTCGCGTACATCTTCTCGACGACCTTGCGCTTCACCTTGAGCGACGGGGTCAGCGTCTCCTTCTCGATCGAGAGGTCCTCGGGGAGGACCTGGAAGTTCTTCACGGTCTCGTACTTCGCGAGGCTCTTGTTCACTTCGTCGAAGAACGGCGTGAGCATCTCTTTGACCGCGGGGAGCTTCACGAGCTCGGCGTAGTCCGCGGTGTGGCCGTGCTCCTTGGCCCACTTGGTGATCGCTTCGGAGTCGAGCGTGACCAGCGCGGTGACGAAGTTGCGCTTGTCGCCGTGCACGATGACCTGCGAGAGGTACGGGCACGCGGTCTTGAGCTTGCCCTCGATGTGCTGCGGCGCGATGTACTTGCCGCCCGATGTCTTGATCAGATCCTTCTTGCGATCGGTAATGCGCAAGAAGCCGTGCTCGTCGACCTCGCCGATGTCACCGGTGCGCAGCCACCCGTCCTCGGTGAGCGCCTCTTGGGTGGCGTCGGGGAGGTTGTGATAGCCGTCCATGATGCCGGGCGACTTCATCAGGATCTCGCCGTCTTCCTTCGCGAGCTTCACCTCCGTGCCGGGCATCGGCAGGCCGACGGTGCCGAACGCGTACTTGGTCGGGCGATTGACGAACGACGCGGCGCTCGACTCGGTGAGGCCGTAGCCCTCGAGGATCAGGATGTCGCATGCGTGGAAGAACTCCGCGATCTCGCGCGCGAGCGGCGCGGAGCCGGAGATGAAGAACTTCACGCGTCCGCCGAACCGGCCTTTGACCTTCGAGTAGACGAGGCGATCGGCGAGCTTGTACTTCATCGCGAGGAAGCCGCTCGGCTCCTTGCCCTCTTGCTTCACCTTCGACACCGCTTTACCGACGGAGATGCCCCACTCGAAGATCTTCTGCTTGAGGCCGCCCTTGCGCGCACCCTCGAGGATCTTGTTGTAGGCCTTCTCGTAGATGCGCGGGACGCCGGCCATGATCGTCGGCTTCACGACGCCGCAGTTCTCGACGATCTTCGGGATGCGTCCGTCGATCGCGGTGACCGATCCCGACGCGATATGGCCGGACATGAGGACCTTGCCGAACGAGTGGGACATCGGCAGCCACAAGAACTGCACGTCGTCCGCGTTCCACAGCTTGCACGCGTCGATCGCGTCGGCGCAGTAGGCCCAACACTCGTGGAGCAGACGGACGCCCTTCGGCTTTCCCGTGGTGCCGGACGTGTAGATCAGCGTGGCGAGGTGCTTGCCCTCGATGCCTTTGACGGCCTCGTCGACGGCTTTCGGATCCTTCGCGAGGTGCGCGGCACCGGCGGCCTCGAGATCCGCGAGCGTCATCACCCAATCCTTCGCGGTCGCGTCCTTCGCGTCTGGCGCTCCGTCGATGAGGATCAGCTTCTGGAGCTTCGGCATCCCCGCCTTCTCCGCGACGAGCTTCTTGTATTGGCTCGCGTCCTCGATGAAGCAGTAGCGGGTGTCGCTGTCGGCGAGGATGTACTTGCAATCCTCGGCGGTGCTCGACGGATACACCGTCGTCGTCGCGCCACCGGCGGACAGGATGCCGAGGTCGCAGAGCAGCCACTCGACGCGCGTGTTCGCGAGGATGCCGACGCGCTCTTCGCGATGCAGCCCGAGCGAGAGCAGGCCCGCCGCGATCGCTTTGATGCGCTCGTAGGACTGCTTCCACGTCATCGACCGCCAGTCCTCGCCGACCGGATAGCGATACGCTTCCCGATCCGGAGTCTCCTGCACGCGCTTTGCGAGCAGCTGTGCGATCGACGTCGTGGTGCGGGTCAGGCGCTCGGGGGCAGTCGATTCCGGCATCGCGGGACTATCCGAAATGATCCGCCCGCCTGCAACGCCTGCAACCAGCGACGACGGTTCCCGGCGGCTTCCCGGCGCGGTAACGTCCCTGCGTGGTCGTCGGCGCGCCAGATTCGGGAGATGCGAGGGACTGGCTGGACGCGCTCGGCGCGGCCTGGCGAGCCGAGCGACAGGCCGCCCGCGCAAAAATCGCGATGGAGCGCAGCGGGCGCGTGCTGTCCGAGCGCGTCGCCCTCGGAATCGCGCTCGCGAACCTGCGCATCGTCGACGAGCAGTCCGCGTTTGGCGAGCGCGTTCGCGTCCGCGTGGCGGTGCCAGACGCGGTGGATCTCGACAACCTGCGCCTCGCCCCGGGCGATCCCGTGCGGCTGTGGGCGGAACATCCCGACGAGGCGAGCGCGGTGCGCGGCGTGCTCGAGCGCCGCGAGGAGCAGAGCCTGTGGATCATGCTCGATCGCCCCGTCGACGAGATCGACCGCGAATACGCGCTGGATCCCGAGGCGCCCGAGGTCACGTTCGATCGCGGTGACACGGCGCTCGCGCGCGCGCGCGCTGCCCTCGCGACGAGCGACCTCGCTCGGTTGCGCGACGTCGCGGCCGGCGTGAGGCCACCGCGACCGCTCGCACCGACGAGCTGGACGCCATTCGACGAAGCGCTCGACGACAAGCAGCGCGCGGCCGTCGATGCCGCGCTCCGCTCCGGAGACATCACGCTGATCCATGGACCACCGGGCACCGGCAAGACGCGCACGCTCGTCGAGGTGATCCGGCAGCGCGTCGCGCGGGGCGAGCGCGTCCTCGTCGCGGCGCCGTCGAACACGGCGGTCGACAACATCGGCATCCGGCTCGCGCAGATCACGCCCGTCGCCGGCCAGCCGCCGATCCGCGCGGTGCGCCTCGGCCATCCCGCGCGCGTGCATCCGGCCCTCGCGACGCTCACCATCGACGCGCAGGTCGACGCCGACGGCGCGACGAAGCTCGCACGCGAGTGGAACGATCGCGCCCGCCAGATTCGCAAGACCGCCGCGGGCCGGCGCGGGCCCGAAGCAAAGGCGCTATGGCACGAGGCGCGCGAGCTCGATCGCGACGCGCACAAAGAGATCGCGAACGCCGAGCGCCGCGTCGTCGATCGCGCGGAGGTCGTGCTCGCGACGTGCGTCGGTTGCGACCACCCGATCTTGGAGGTAGGAGCGCGAGGCGATCGTCCCGTCTTCGACTGCGTCGTCGTCGACGAAGCGACGCAGGCCGCGGATCCGCTGCTGCTCGTCGCGCTGTCGCGCGCGAAGGTCGCGGTGCTCGCCGGCGATCCGAACCAGCTCGGTCCCGTCGTGGTCGGCGGCCCGGCGGCGGAAGCGCAGCTCGCATCGACGATCTTCGATCGGCTCGTCGGCGACGAGACGGTGATGCTCGAGCAGCAGCACCGCATGCACGAGGAGATCATGGCGTTCCCGTCGCGATCGATGTACGCGGGCAAGTTGCGCGCGTCGCCGGCCGTCGCCGCGCGCACGCTCGCGGATCTCGGCGTGATCGCCGATCCCGCGCGCCCGAAGTCGCTATGGCTCGTCGACACCGCGGGCAAGGATTGGATCGAGCAGCGCACGGACTTCGATCCCGGCGGCTCGCTCAACAACATGCCCGCGTTCCAGTTCGATCCGAGCACGTTCAACTCGGGGAACGCGGAGCGCGTCGCCGCCGAAGCGAGGCGCTTGTTGTCGCGCGGGCTACCACCGACGGACATCGCGATCATCGCGGCGTACTCGGCGCAAGCGCGCCGCCTGCGCGAGCTGCTCAAGGCGGAGCGCGCCGCCGGCCTCGAGATCGGGACCGTCGACGGATTTCAGGGTCGCGAGAAGGAAGCCGTCATCGTCGACCTCGTGCGCTCGAACGAGCGTGGCGAGATCGGGTTCCTCGCGAACACGCGGCGCATGAACGTGGCTCTCACGCGCGCGAAGCGGTTCCTCTTGGTGATCGCGGACTCCGCGACGCTCGGCGAGCACCCGTACTACGCGCAGCTGTTGCGGTACTTGGACGAGATCGACGCACACGGGAGCGCGTGGAGCGACGAGGCTGCACCGCTTGATGCGCGCGCGGAGTAGTGGGACAACCCAGGGCCGTGAAGACCTCCACGATCGTTTCCTCTGTACTGGGCTTCGCTCTTCTCTCCTCTGCCGTCGGCTGCGCCAAGACGACCGACCTCGGCAAGATGCAGGAGGAGACGATCGCTACCGTGAAGATCTATATGGGCGAGCTCGACGTCCTCCAGCGCCGGTACGACGAGCTGGCCGCGACGAAGGGCCCGTCCGCGGACGCGAACGCGATGCTCGAAGCAGCGGGCCAGGCGATCAAGGAAGCACGCACGCGCGCCGCATCGGCGCCGACCACCGTCGCGGCTGCGGCGAAGTCGGGCAACCCGGACGCGGTGACGCAAGAGCACTACGCGATCAAGCAGATGCTCGATCAGGACATCGAGATCGCGAAGGACAAGCTCGCGGGGTACGAGTCGTTCACGAGCGCGGTCGCATATGCGGGCACCAAGCCCGCCCCCACACCGAACACACATGACACGCCGGTCGCGAACGATGGCGCCGCGCCCGACGGCGCGAACGCGAAGATGCCGGCGGGCGCCACGCCCTCGGGCCACGCGACCGACATTCCGTGCAGCGCGGAGATCGTCCTCCAGTGCCCCGAGGGTCAGGTCGACGCGTGTATGAAGACGCCGTCCGCCGCCACCCACGCCTGCGTCGCGAAGTAACTCCCGCCTCGCGAGTGCACCGGCACCGCCGCGCTCGAGTAAGCGCGCTATCATCGGCCCATGCGAATCCCGGGGACGCCGAAGGTCATCATCCGTTCCTGTCGTGACTACGACGCCGAGCGGATCCGGACGATCATCCGCGAAGGTCTCGAAGAGCTCGGCCTCAAACCGTTCGGCCGCACCCTGGTGAAGCCGAACCTCGTCGCTGCGGGGCCGATGTTTCCGCACGCGTTCACGCGCCCCGAGTTCGGTGAAGGCGTGCTCCGCGCGCTGCGCGACGTGGGCAAGGACTCGATGTCCGAGCTCGCGGCGGGCGAGCGCTGCGGCATCACCGTGCCGACGCGCGTGGCGATGCGCGAGTCGGGCTGGGACGCGATGCTGAAGAAGGTGGATGTGAAGCGCTACTGCTTCGAGGAGGAGCAGCAGGTCGAGATTCCGCTCTCGCATCCCCAGCGCCTGCGTGACTACCTGTTCACGCCCGAGCCGATCGCCCGCGCGGACTTCTTCGTCAATACGCCGAAGTTCAAAGCGCACCCGTGGACGACGGTGACGTTCTCGCTGAAGGCGTACATCGGCATTCAAGACGATCGCCATCGCCTGATCGATCACGATCACAAGCTCAACGAGAAGATCGCGGACCTCCAGCACATCATCCAGCCGTCGTTCATCGCGATCGATGCGATCACCGCCGGCGAGGGACGCATGCTGACGCCGACGCCGTTCCCGCTCGGCCTCATCATCATGGGCAACAGCCAGGTCGCGTTCGATGCGGTGTGCTGCAACATCATCGGCGTCGATCCGCGCACGGTCGATCACATTCGCTTCGCCGAGGAGCAGGGCTTCGGCACGACCGACCTCGCGAAGATCAAGATCACGGGCGATGTCTCGCTCGACGAAGCGAAGCAGCGCGCGAAGGGATTCAAGGTCGGCCTGATCCGCGTCGAGAAGTACTTCGAGGGCACGAACATCTCCGCGTACGCCGGCCCGCCGCCGGACGTGGAGCACTCGGACTACTGCTGGGGCGGTTGCCCAGGCGCGATCGAAGAAGCGATCGAGATCCTCCGCGTGTTCGACAAGGAGACCGATCAGAAGCTCCCGCGCATGCACGTCATCTTCGGCGACTACGCCGGCGCGATTCCCGCGAAGCCCGGCGAGAAGGTGATCTTCATCGGCGACTGCGCTGCGTGGAAGGGCGAGATCAACAACAAGCTCGTCGAGATCAAGAACGTCTACAAAGAGCGTTCGACGATGGATCCGCACACGGCGAAGGGCGACGACGTGTTCGTCAAGCTCGCCGGTGCGAAGTCCAAGCTCGTGGGCGACGTCGTTCGCCTCGAGGGCTGCCCGGTGTCGGTTGCCGAGCAGGTGCTCGCGCTCCTCGCCGCCGCACCGAAGCTCAAGAATCCGTACCTCGATCCGACGAACATGCTGTCGTTCACGCGCGCGTACCTCGGCTGGAAAGCGCGCGTCACGCTCAACAAGCTGCAGCGCAAGCGCTACCAGCAGAACGGAACCTTTCAACACCGCGGCCAGGCCGCACCGGACCTCGGAGGAACCGCATGATCGGTCAGATGCCGAGATGGCGGCCGCTGTCGCGGAAGCGACGCACCCTGCCCTACACGTTGCCGAAGCGCGCGCGGAAGCGGCTCGCGAGAGAAGCGCAGACGCCGCGTAGCGTGGATACTGGAGTCATGTTGTTCGAATCGTCGAACGAGCTGCCACAGGCGACGATCGTGCGCGAGCCGGCGTCGTTTACCGAGATGGTCACGACGGGTGTCGCGCAGTGGTTTCGCGATCGCATGCGCTGGATTCGTCCTCGCATGGTCCCGCTCGTCGTCGCGGCGATCGGCTTGGGCGTGACGGTGGAGGCCGTGAATCAGCTCTCCCGCCCTCCCGCACAGGTCGCTTCCTCGATCGGCGCAGCGTCGTATTCGACGTATCAACCGGGGCGGGTGCGCATTGTTCTCCAACAGTAACGTCGCGATCTGGGCTGTCTTGTTCTTGTCGGCGTGCGGTGATGATGCGGCCAAGCCCGCCGACGCCGCACCCGGCGACACCGTCGCGGACGCGCCGATCGATGCACTCGATCACTGCGTCCTCGGCGTCGGCGCGTCGTATCCGACGGGCACGGCGCCGAGCAGCGTCGTCCTCGGGACGTTCGACGCCGATGCGCGTCTCGACGCCGTGGTGATGTCGAGCACCGAGCTCGCGCTGTTCCCCGGCGTCGGCGATGGCACGCTCGGAGCGAAGTCCGTGATCGCGACGCTGACGAACGCGCCGCTCATGTACGCCTCGCACGCGCTCGCCGCTGCGGATCTGAACGCCGACGGCATCGCCGATCTGATCCACACAGCCGGCAACAACATCGTGGTTCGCATGAGCAACGGCAACGGCACGTTCGCGGCGCCGGTCAGCTACAACATGGGCGCCGCGGTGCTCGCGATCACCACGGGACGCTTCGACGCGGGTGTCTCTATCGACGTCGCCGTCCTCGAGCTCGCCGGCGAGGTCGATCTTCTCGCGAACCCGAACAACAACGGCACGCTCGTGGCGGGTGCGCCGCTGACGACCGTCGGTGGCTCCGCACCCGCATCGATCGTCGCCGGCGAAGTCAGCGGCGACACCAACGTCGATCTCGTCACGGGCGCGGTCGGTGCGCAGTTCGAGAACGTCTATGTCTACTCGGGCGCGGGCAACCTGACATTCTCGAGCGGCTCGGGGCGTCCCGCCGCCGGCAGTCCGCATGGTGTCGCGACCGGCGACATGGACGGCGACGGTAACGGCGACGTGATCGTCTCGAACTCGACCGCGGTGAACCAGGTGAGCTTCCTCAAGGGCCTCGGCAACGGCGGATTCGAAGCGCCGGTCTCCGTCGCGACCGGACACGACCCCGTGAACATCGTCGTCGCCGACGTGACGGGCGATCAACACCCCGACGTCATCACCGCGAACTACACCGGCGCGGACAACGTGAGCCTGCTCCGCAACAACGGCGATGGAACGCTGGCCGCGGCGGAGAGCGTCTCGTGGTGCGCTGCGGGATGCGAGACGATGGGGCTGGCAGCAGGCGATCTGAACGCCGACGACGTGCTCGATGTCGTGGCCGTGAGCCGCGCGCAGAACACGCTGCAGGTCCTGCTCGTGAGCTGTCCGTGACGCGCAACGTGCGCTAACGTCCGGCGCATGTCGATCCGAGCGGTCCATCACATCAACTGCGCCACGATGTGTCCGTTCGCCGGACACTTGCTCGGCCAGAACAGCTGGCGGGGTAAGATGGTCGCGCACTGCCTGCTCGTCGAGACGGACAAGGACGGGCTCGTACTGATCGACACCGGCTTCGGCATGGCCGACATCGAGGGCCGCACGCACTTCTCGCGCGGCACGAAGCTGATGCTCGGCGCGAAGTTCGATCCCGCCGAGACCGCCATCGCACAGGTCGAAGAGCTCGGCTTCTCCGCGAGCGACGTGAAGCACATCGTGGTCACGCACCTCGATCTCGATCACGCGGGCGGCCTGCCCGACTTTCCGAGCGCGAAGGTTCACCTCCACGCGAAGGAGCACGCAGCCGCGATGACCCGCGCGACGCTGCTCGAGCGCAATCGCTACGTGAAGGGCCAGTGGGCGCACGGACCGAAGTGGGAGGTCTACGCGGAGGACGGCGACACGTGGCGCGGACTCCCCGCGATCACCAAGCTGCGCGGGCTCGATGCCGACATCGCGCTTCTGCCGATGCACGGTCACACGCGCGGTCACTCCGCGGTGATCGCGAAGACCCCCGAGAATCGGTGGCTCGTGCACGCCGGCGATGCGTACTTCCATCGCCACACCGTCGAGGGTGGCTCGGTTCCGATCGGGTTCCGCGCGTTCGAGCGCATCACGCAGATCATCCCGTCCGCGCGGCGCGCATCGGCGGCGGCGCTGCGGCAACTGCGACAGACGTACGACGACGTCGATCTGTTCTGCGCGCACGATCCGGACGAGTTCGAGCGCATGGCTCATGCCTGAGCTCCCCGATGTCGCGATCTACGTCGAGCGCCTCGCCGCGCTGACGATCGGAAAGCCGCTCGAGGGCATGCGCATCGCGAGCCCATTTGTCCTGCGCACGGTGTCGCCGCCGCCGAAGGATCTCGCGGGTGCCGTCGTCGAGAGCGTCGAGCGACTCGGCAAGCGCATCGTGTTCGGTGTGACCGGTGGACGCTACATCGTCATTCACTTGATGATCGCGGGCCGGCTGCGGTGGAAGAAGAAGGGCGAAAAGGTGCCGAACAAGGTCGGCCTCGCCGCGTTCGACTTTCCGAACGGAACACTGATCTTCACCGAGGCATCTCCGAAGAAGCGCGCGTCGCTGCACCTCGTGCCCGACCGCGCGGGGCTCGCGGACTTCGACCGCGGCGGGCTCGACGTGTTCAGGGCGACCGCGGCCGAGTTCGCCGAGCGTCTGCGCAGCGAGCGCCACACGATCAAGCGATCGCTGACCGATCCAACCCTGTTCGATGGCATCGGCAACGCGTACTCCGACGAGATCCTGCACGCGGCGAAGCTGTCGCCGTTTCGCATGACATCGTCGATCACCGACGACGAAGTCGCGACGCTGCATCGCGCCTGCATCGACGTGCTGACGGTGTGGACCGATCGGTTCCGCGCGGAGATCGGGGATGGCTTCCCCGACAAAGTCACCGCGTTTCGGCCCGAGATGGCCGTGCACGGCAAGTACGGCCATCCCTGCCCCGTTTGCGGGACCAAGGTCCAGCGCATCGTCTACGCCGACAACGAGGCGAACTACTGTCCGACCTGTCAGACCGAAGGACGGTTGCTCGCGGATCGATCGCTGTCGCGCTTGTTGAAAGAAGACTGGCCGAAGACGCTCGAAGAGCTCGAGGACAGGCGGCGCGGCGCTATTCCCGAGAAGTCGCCGACGAAAAAACCGCCCAAGAAGTAGATCGTGGTCGGGGTCTGGTGCGTTCGCGGGAGCCATGAGGAAGCTGCTCGCTGGGATCCTGTTGTCTGGTGCACTTGCTGCCTGCGGGCCGCGCCACGCGAACTTCGTGAAGGTCGACGATGTCGCCCTCGGGCGCGTGGTCATCTATCGCAACGGCGTCGCCTACTACGAGCGGCGCGCGACGGTGTCGGGTGGTGTGCTCACCGTCAGCGTCCCTCGCGATCGCGTCGACGACTTCTTGAAGTCGCTGACCGTCGTCGATGCGATCTCGAAGCAGCCGCTGCCGGTGTCGATTCCGCGCGCGCAAGCCGAGGACGGCGACTACCTGGTGATGAAGCTCCAGCTTCCGAACAAGAACACCGCCGATGTCGTGCTGACCTATGTCACCGAGTCGCCGGCGTGGAAGCCGAGCTATCGCGTTGTCGTCGGCGACAAGGGCAAGGTCCTGGTCGAGGGCTGGGCGATCGTCGACAACACGAGCGGCGAGGACTGGAAGGGCGTGACGGTCGGGGTGGGATCGAGCTCGGCGCTGTCGTTCAAGTACGATCTGTGGAGCGTGCGCCAGGTGCACCGCGAGACGCTCGCCTCCGAGGAGAAGTTCGCGGTCGCGCCACCGACGGGCATCTCGCCGTATGGCGGCGTGACGGCGGATGGCGCCGGCGGCGAGGTCGCGCTCGCCGAGCTCGACGATGGGGAGATCCGTCGCCCGCAGGGGCATCCCGAGGACAAGACGGCCGAGCGGATCTCCGACAAGAACACCGGTCGCTGGCGAAAGAGCGCGCAGAACAGTGTCGACGAGGACTCGAGCGGCACCGACGATTCCGAGGACAGCGACGGCAACTTCGAGAACTTCAGCGAGGGCACGGTGTCGACGACCGGATCGTCGGGCGGTGGCTCGAAGCGAATGCTGCGCCGGGTCTCGCCGAAGACGAAAGCCGTCGCGAAGGCCGAGAAGCCCGCCGATCCGAAGGACGGCCGCGTGAACGAAGGCGATCGCAAGATGCGCGCCGTCACGCAACAGATGCTCAAGGGCAACCAGATGATCGTCGTCGAGGGCTACGGCAACACGAACGTCCCCGATGCCGAGCGCCGCGCCAACGACCGCGCGAACATCGTTCGCAACCAGCTCATCGATCAGGGCGTGCCGCCCGCACGGATCAAGGTCGTCACGAGGCTCGAGCCGAATCAGTCCGAGCGCGTGCGCCTCGTCGCGCAAGCCGCGACTCCCGAGGAGCAGAAGCAACAGGGTTCGAGCAGCAAGACCAGCGATCTCTCCGCGCAGCCCGTCGGCGAGAGCCACTTCACGAACCCGACGCCGATGACCGTGGAGCGCGGCGCGAGCGCGATGGTCTCGATGATGCGCAGCGAGACCGCGGGCGAGGTCGTGTACCTCTACGATGCCGAGAGCGATCGCGGCAACGCGAACTTCGCGTTCCGCGCGGTGCGCTTCGTGAACCCGACCGACTCCACGCTCGAGACCGGGCCGGTCACGGTGTACGGCAACGAGCGCTTCATCGGCGAAGGCCTCACCGAGCCGATTCCGCCGAAGGCGTCCGCGGTCGTGCCCTACGCCCTCGATCGCCAGATCGTCGTCGAACGCAACGACGGAGAAGAGAATCGCCTGTCGCGGCTCGTGACGCTGCAGCGCGGCATCCTCACCGCCGAGGTCCAGCACATTCGCCGCCGCAAGATGACGATCACGAATCGTTTGCGCGAGCCCGCAAGAGTTTTCATCCGCCACACGGTGAACAAAGGTTGGGTCGTACTCGAGGCGCCGACGTCGTTCGAGCGCATCGGTGACGCGCACCTGTTCGAGATCGAGCTCAAGCCGAACGAAGTTCGGACCGTCGAGATCGCCGAAGCGACCCCGATGGAGCGCACGCTCGACCTCAACGCGGACGTCACGCTCGACATGATGCGCGTCTACGTCGAGGCGCCCGAAGGATCACCCGTGCTGAAGGAACAGCTCAAGAAGCTGCTCGGGATTCACAAGGGACTCGTCGATCTTACCGAGGAGTCCACGTCGCTACGGCGCCGCCTGGCCGACTACAAGGAGCGCATGGACGAGCTTCACGGCCAGATCCTGACGCTGCAGGCCGTGAAGACCGGCAGCGATCTGATGAGCCACCTGAAGACGAAGATGCGCGACATCTCCGACCGCGTGCAGAAGACGACGATCGCGATCGTCGATCAGGAGGAGAAGATCATGCTCGCTCGCGTGTCGTTCCAAGACACGCTCGCGGAACTGTCTCTGCCAGACGCTGTCTCTGCTCGTAAGTGACGTGCGCGGCGCGAAGCTGCTAGCGTCTGCCCATGCAGACACGCAACCTCCTCGTGCTCCTCGTCACAGTCGCTGCATGCGGCGACGATGGCTCGTCGACGGGTGACGGTGGTCCCGGCGACATCATGATCGTCGTCGACATCGACAACGGCTCTTGCGGCGACACCGTCCGCATCACCGGCGAGTACATCAACTGGGATCAATCGCCGGGCTTCTGCGGGATCAACGAGGCCGTGTTCGAGGTCGAGGGCGGTGCGATGGACTCGACCGCACCGAACGGTCGATTCGATCTGTGCACGCCCGACCAGGCAGCGACGCGGCTCTTGATCACGCAGCCGACCGCGAACTCGCAGTGCACACCGGTGCCCGCCGGGTACACGCTGCCGACCATCCTGTACGCACGCAAAGATGTGATCCAATCGGGCGCGTTCTACAGCGCGCGCTCGTGGACCACGGCGCAGCAGGACGTGATCTTCACCGCTGTCGGTCAACCGTTCGACGCCGCCAAGGCGCAGCTGCACGTGCACGTCGAAGGCACTCCGCGGGCCGTCTCGATCGCGGCGGCTCACGGAACGACGCAGGCGATCGCGTCCGGCACCGACGCGTGGAGCGCGGGTGCCACGGGCAGCGACGTGTTCTTCCCGAACGTCGACGTCGGCAGCGGCCAGACGATGCTGACCATCGCGGGCAGCTCCGTCGGCGCGGGGAACGTCCCGTTGATCGCGGGAACGCTGACGAACGTCACCGTCCTCGCACCGTGAGTGACTCCGAGACTTAGAACGTCCCCGCGAGGCCGACGTGGCCACCGCTCGACGAGGCCGACACGATCGGCGCGAACGTGCGCTCGCGCGTGACATAGCGACGCTGCTCGCTCATCGCGAACGCATCGATCAACGATGCGACGGAGATTCCGACGAGCGCGCCCGGTGCGAACGCTTCGAGATCGCAAAACCAACCGTCGGTGTCGGGGTTGCAGTTGTCGATGCCCATCGCCACGAGTCCGCCGACCGACGCGATCGCGACGCGCATTCCGAAGCTGCCCAACCCGCGTGCTCCTTCGCCGTGTGCGAAGTGAATGACCGGCGGTACGAGAAACGAGCTCACCATGCCGACGGTCCACAGCTTCTCGAAGGCCGGCGTGTCCTCGCCGTCAGGCCCTTCCGCCGCGGCGGCCGCGAGGAACGACGCGACGCCGATGCCACTCGCGATCAGGATCTGATTCGAGTAGCTCGTGACGACCAGCTCGGGATCGGCCGCTGCCGGCGCTGCGGGCTGCACGAGCGGCTGTACGAGCGAGGGCTGTGCGTATGCGGTCGACGCGAGCGTCAGGATCGAGACAGCCAACACGAGTGGACGGACCATGATCCGACCTCCAGCAATTCGTGCGCCACGCCCACTCGCGCGTGTCGTTCGCTACTCGCACGATCGACGTGGCAACGCATGCGACAGACCGTCGAGCATTGCCCACGTGGCAAGACGTGGCAGCGCTACTTCTTCTTCGCCTTCTTCTTCGGGGCTTCCTCGACGTCCTTCTCCGCAGCGGCGGCGGCCGGCTTGCGCCCGTCGTCCTTCGCCATGCCGAGGCTTGCCTTGAGTGCCTCCATCAGATCGATGACCTTCCCGACCGGCGCTTCGGGCGCGATCGTGATCTCCTGACCTTCGATCTTCTTCTGGATCAGCTCGGCCATGCGCTCCTGCACGTCGTCCTTGTACTTGTCGGGAGCCCACGTCTCGTGCGCGATCTGCTGGATGATCTGCTTCGCGAGCCCGATCTCCGCCGGCTTGAGCTCGGGCAATGCGGGCAGCGGCACTTCCGTCCACGGCTTCACTTCGGCCGCGTAACGCAGCTGGTGCATGATCAAGCCCTCGTGGAACGGGCGTAGCTGGACGATGTACTGCTTGCCGCGCGCAGAATACGAAGCGACACCGACGAGGCCGGTCTCGATCATCGCGTCGCGGATCAGCTTGTACGCGCGCTCGCCGCCCTTGTCGGGACCGAGGTAGTAGCTCTTCTCCACGTAGAGCGGGTCGACGGCCGCGGCCGGGACGAACTCCTCGAGAGCGATGGTCTGGGTCGCTACCGCGTCGAGCGCCTTGAGCTCTTCGGCGCTAAACACGACGTATTGCCCTTTCGCGTGCTCGTACCCTTTCACGGTGTGCTCGCGGTCGACGACCTCGTTGCACTTGGTGCAGATGTATTGCTGCTTGAGGCGGGCGTTGTCCGCGTCGTGCAGCATGTTGAAGCTGATGTCCCCCGACGATTCGTTCGTCGTGTAGAGCTTCGTCGGAATGGAGACGAGGCCGAACGAAATCGTGGCAGTGCCGATCGAACGAGCTGGCATGCGACAATTGTAGAGCAGTCGTGAGCGATCCGAAGAATCCCGGACCCGAAGGCGATGCCGGCCTGGACGCCTACCGCGCAAAACGGACCGGCGGCTCGACACCTGAACCGATGGCCAGCACGGTCGAGCCCGCGAGCTCGGCCGGGCGCGGTGGCCCGAAGATGTTCGTGGTGCACCAGCACGACGCGACCCGCATGCACTACGACCTCCGGCTCGAGATCGATGGCGTGCTCTGCAGTTGGGCGGTGCCCAAGCCGCCGTCGATGGATCCCGACGACAAGCGGCTCGCGGTGAAGGTCGAGAACCACCCGCTCGAGTACGTCCACTTCGAAGCGGTCATCCCCGAGGGCAACTACGGCGCCGGACCGATGATCGCGTGGGACCGCGGCATGTTCCGCCCGCTGATCGACGCCGCGCAGGGGATGCAGGACGGCGAGATCAAGTTCGAGCTGTACGGCTACAAACTACAGGGCGCGTTCACGCTGGTGCACACCGGCAAAGGGACGCGGGGCCGCAACTCGGGGCGCGGCTCCAACGACTGGCTGCTGATCAAGAAGCGCGACCTGCCGTCCGAGCAGTTCCTCGCATCGCGGACACCGTTATCCGAGGCGAGCGTGTTATCCGGGTTGACCATCGACGAGCTATTCGCCAAGAGCCCGCGTCATCAAGCGATCGTCGCGGAGATCGAAACGCTCGGCGTACCGAAACGCGCGATCGCGCCGGGCTCGGTCGAGCCGATGCTGTGTCAGGTCGCGGATGCGCCGTTCTCGTCGCCCGACTGGGTGTTCGAGCTCAAGTACGACGGCTTCCGCATGACGAGCTACGGCGGCGCGGGCCAGGCGATGCTGAAGTACCGCTCGAGTCAGGACGCGACGGATCGCTACCCCGAGCTGACGAGCGCGATCAAAGCACTGCCGATCGCCGGGCTCGTCCTCGACGGTGAAATCGTCGCGCTCGATGCCGAGGGCAAACCCGATTTTCACAAGCTGTCGTTTCGCGGCCAGATGCATCGCGCGACCGAGATCGCACGCGCCTCCATGTCCGCTCCGGTGACCTACGTGGTGTTCGATCTGCTCGGCGCCGCGGGCTACGACCTGCGTGGCTTGCCGCTGCTCGTGCGCAAGTCGCTGCTGCAGCGCCTGTTGCCCACGCTCGGACCGCTGCGCTACGCGGAGCACATTCCACAGATGGGCGAGGCACTTCTCGCGCAGGTGGTCTCGCGCGGGCTCGAGGGTGTCGTCGCGAAGAAGGCGAACTCTCTCTACAAGAGCAAGCGCTCGCCGGACTGGCTGAAGATGAAGTCGGACCTCGAAGCCGACTTCGCGGTGTGCGGCTTCACGGCGCCGAAGGGCACGCGCACGGGCCTCGGCTCGCTGCACTTGTGCGTGTGGACCGACGAGCGGTGGGTGTGGGCCGGCAAGGTCGGCTCGGGCCTCGACGACAAGCTGCTCGCATCGCTGACCGCCGAGCTGTCGAAGAAGCCGAAGTGGAAGCTGCCGTTCCCGCGGCCCGAAGCATCGAGCGACGCGATCTGGATCGAGCCCGAGCTCGTCGTGCAGGTGCGCTATCGCGAGTGGCCCGAGGATTCGTCGCTCAGGTTCCCCGTGTTCGAGCGACTGCGCCGCGACAAGAATCCCAAGGACTGCGGCATGCCGAACCGCCGCACCGGCGAGACGCCGAAGGCGGGCACCGTCACCAAGGAGCCCGGGCCCGGCGACTCCCTCGATATCGTCGTCGATTCGCAGGTGCGCGAGCTGCGACTGACGCGGCTCGACAAGCTGCTGTGGAAGGACGACAAGATCACGAAAGGCGATCTGATCGAGTACTACAAGTCGATCTCGCCGTGGATGCTGCCGTACCTCCACGATCGACCGACGGTGCTCGATCGCTATCCCGACGGCATCGACGGTGATCGCTTCTATCAGAAGGACATGCCGGACTGGATCCCGCCGTGGCTCCGCACCACGACGCTGTGGTCCGAGCACAGCCAACGCGAAGTGCACTACGTGATGATCGACGACGCGGATGGACTGGCGTTCGTGGCGAACCTCGCATCGATTCCGATCCACTGCTGGGCCTCGCGCATCGGCAAGCTCGAGCATCCCGACTGGACGATCGTCGATCTCGATCCGAAGAACGCGCCGCGCGAGCACGTCGTCCCGCTCGCGCTCGCGATTCACGAGCTGTGCGATGCGGTCGGTCTACCGAACTACGTGAAGACCTCGGGGCAGTCGGGCCTGCACGTGCTGATCCCGCTCGGCGGTCAGCTGACGTTCGAGCAAGCGCGCACGCTCGCCTATCTGATCGGCCTCCTCGTCGAGCGAACGCATCCCGACATGGCGACCACCAATCGCAGCCCGAGCCAGCGCGGCGGTCGCGTGTATCTCGATTGGGGACAGAACGCACACGGCCAGCTGCTCGTCGCGCCGTACAGCGTGCGCCCCGTCGCGGGCGCGCCGGTGTCGATGCCGCTCGTCTGGGACGAGGTCGTGCCCGGTCTCGATCCGAAGCAGTTCAACCTGCGCAACGCGATGGATCGCGTGTGCGCGTGGCCCGAGGATCCGTGCATCAAGATCCTCGACGAGCGACCGGACCTCCACGACGTGCTCGAGAAGCTCGGCGAGCTCGCCAAAGACTAGTGCGTCGTTGGCAGTGCGTAGCTGACACCTGCTCCGTCCTGGTGCACGGGACGCGTGGCCATGAGCCAGTAGATGCCGCCGGTCGCAGCGATCGCACCACCGATGCCGATGCCGAGGAGCACCGGCGTGTTGTCGATACCGAGCGCGAGCAGCGGCAACGTGACGAGCGCGGTCACACCGAACGCGACCACGATCGCAGGGCCGATGGCGGATCCGATCGAGCGATCATCCTCCTTCGTGCCGAGGCCATGGCGATACGCGAACGGCTCGTGCTTTGCGGCGAGCGAGATCAGATCCGTGTGCCGTCCACCGACGCGCGTGATGGCGAGCATGTGTGTCTTGCCGAGGGGCAGATCGATCCAGCACGGGCTCGTGCACAACAGATCGATCGAGCGATGCTCGACATCGACGGCGACCGTCGTCGGCACCACGATCGGGATCGTGCCGATCATCGTCACGCTCGCGCTCTGCCGGATCTCTTCCTTCTGCTCGATCTTCGTGACGCGACCGACGGTGGAGTTGCCGTCTTCGACGTCGACGTAGATGCGACCGTGATCCGCGGGCGGCGGCGAGGTCGGCGCATCGAGTGCGGGCGCGAGCTGCGCAGGTGGCGAGCGCTGCGGTAGTTGCTTGAACTTCGCGTTGCAGCCGATCGCGACCACGGCAAGAACCACGACGCCCCGGATCATGCAGTCACGGTACCACTAGCGCCGGAACGCGAACGCGATGCGCGATCGGATCTGGTGCGGCCTTTGCGCGCAGCATCGGCGCGAACGAGCTGCGATAGCTCCACGCGACAACGACCTCGAGCGCGAGCACACCGATCGCGATCGGCAGCCCGGCCGGGACGAGCGTGACGTGGAAGAACACGATGCCCACGACGATCGGCGCGAGCAGCGCGAGCGCGAGCGGGACGAGCCGATTGGTCAGCAGGGCGACGGCGGCGGCGATCTCGATCAGCTTGACGAGCGTCAGCAGCTTGGACGTGACGAGCGCGACGATGAAGCCCATCGCCTCCGGCGGAGGTGGGGGTTGTGGGGGGAGAAACGGGACGAAGTAGTTCGCCGCGAACACCAGGAAGACGAGACCGAGTAAGACGCGCGCGATCGGAGCGATGTGCCTCATGCGCCTGTTCTGGGCCTGTTGCTCGAAATGCACTAGATAGGCGCACGACAAGGCGCTATTGTCGTGGGAGCAACTATGGATTTGAACCGCGCAGCCACGTTCATTCGCGTCGTCGAGGCCGGCAACTTCACGCGCGCGGCCGAGGCGCTGAACCTGCCCACGTCGTCGATCAGTCGCAGCGTCTCGAAGCTCGAGGACGACCTCGGCATCACGCTACTCGAGCGCACCACGCGGCGGGTCGCGCTGACCGAAGCGGGACGCGCGTTCTTCGAGCGCGCACGCGAAGCGCTCGCGGGTCTCGAGGAGGCGAACAGCCTCGCGCTCGATGCGGCGAAGGAAGCACACGGTGTGGTGCGCGTCGCGGTGCCCGTCGAGATGACGAACATCGGAACGCTGTTCGCGCAGTTCCTCGAGCAACACCCGAGGATTCGCGCGGAGCTGACGTTCACCAACCGCGGCGCCGAGCTCGTCGGCGACCTCGTCGATATCGCGGTGGCGGCGGGTCGCCTCCCGGACAGCTCGCTCGTCACGCGCCGCGTGGGCAATGCGACGCACAAGCTCTACGCGTCGCCCGCGTATCTCGCGCGCCGCGGAACGCCGAGGACGATCGCGGACCTCGCGAAGCACGATGCGATCGTCGACCGCGCGATCGGCGGTGAAGCGCGCTGGGAGCTCGTCGGACCGCGCGGATCGGAGCACGTCGACGTGCGCGCCCGCATCGTGGGAGACGCCGCACCGTTTCTCGCGGACGCGACGCGCGCGGGCCTCGGCATCGCGATGCTGCACTCGTGGTACGGCGACGCGGGCGTGCGCGAGGAGGCGCTCGTTCCCGTGTTGCCGCGGTTCTCGTCGGAGACCGCACTCCACGTGCTGACCCACGGGAGCCGCCACCTGCCCCGTCGCGTGATGCTCGTGCGCGATTTCCTCGTGGAGCGTCTCGCGCGTGTGTGCACCGAGCACGGCAAGCTGAACGCCGCCTGATTCACGGCTTCGAGGCCGGCGCGTCGAGATCGCTCGCTCCAAGTGCCCGATCCGCGCAGCGAAATTGCCCGCTTACCCCACCGCACCTCGATGACCTCCCGAATGGGCCGACTCGGAGAATTGGAGGTCCATGCAGATCGAGCAACGAGTGAAGGCAGACGGATCGTGGCGCGTGCTCGCCGGTGAGCTGTCGCGGGACGCACAACTGACGCTGGTGTTCGCGGCGACTGATGTCCTGCGCGATCCGGCGATCTGGGTCGAGCTCGCCGCGATGTATCCGCACGGGCGCATCGTCGCGTGCTCGACGGCGGGAACGATCGCCGGCGTACATGTCCATGACGACACGATCGCCGCGACCGCCCTCGCCCTCGACGACGGGCGAATCGAGGTGGCCGCGGTGTCCGTCAGCGATGCGCCGGACTCGACCGCGCTCGGAGCGTTGCTCGCGTCGCGCGTACCGACCGAGGGCCTCGTTCACGTGATGGTCCTCTCCGACGGGATGCGCGTGAACGGCAGCGCGCTCGTCAAGGGGCTCGCCGCGAGCCTACCGCCGCACGTCGCGGTGACCGGTGGTCTGTCGGGTGACGGACCGCGCTTCGAACGCACGGCCGTCTGCGTCGACGGTCCGGATCCGTGCGAACAAGTCGTCGCCGTGGGCTTCTACGGTTCGCGGCTCGAAGTGGGTTACGGCTCGCTCGGCGGGTGGGATCCGTTCGGACCGGAGCGACGCGTGACGCGCTCCGAAGGCAACGTGCTGTACGAGCTCGACGGCGAGCCCGCGCTCGATCTGTACAAGCGGTATCTCGGGCCGCACGCCGCCGAGCTGCCGGGCAGCGCGTTGCTGTTCCCCCTCGCGATCCGCGCCGGCGATGCCGATGACGTACCGATCGTGCGATCGATCATCGGGGTCGACGAAGCGACGAAGTCGCTGACGTTCGTCGGCGATATGCCCACCGGGTTTCGCGCGCGGCTGATGCGCACGAACTTCACGGGCCTCGTCGACGGCGCCTCCGCGGCGGCAGCGACTTGCGTCGAGACTATCGGCAAGGGACGCGCGCAGCTCGCGGTGTTGATCAGCTGCATCGGGCGCCGCACGATCTTGAAGCAACGCACCGAAGAGGAGATCGAGGCCGTCGAAGAAGTGCTCGGTGGCACGCCGATCATGACGGGGTTCTACTCGTACGGCGAGATCGCGCCGTTCGGCGCCGCCTCGCGATGCGAGCTGCACAACCAGACCATGTCGATCACGGTGCTCGCGGAGCGGTGATGCACGCGCTGCTCCGCCGCCAGGTACGCAAGGCATTGGGCGACGCTCCGCGCAGCCCGGAGCTCGAACGCCTTCTCACGCTCGTCGACGAAGCGTACACGGCGGCGGACGCAGACCGCGCGATGCTCGAGCGCACGCTCACACTCGCGTCCGAGGAGCTGTACACGCAGAACCGCCGTCTCGAGCACGAGCTGAGCGATCGCAAGCGACTCGAGCTCGAGCTGCGCCATGCGGAGAAGCTGCGCGCGGTGGGGCAGCTCGCGTCGGGTGTCGCGCACGAGATCAACACGCCGGTGCAGTTCGTCGGCGACAGCCTGAGCTTTCTCGACGACGCGTTTCGCGAGATCGATGCGTTGATCGGCGCGATCGAAGGCGTCGACGCCACGCGCGAGTTGCTCGGCAAGAGCGACATGGCGTACCTGCGTGAAGAGATTCCCGCGGCGCTGTCGCGTGCGCGCGACGGCACCGGCCGGGTCGCGACGATCGTTCGCGCCCTCAAGACGCTCGCGCACCCCGACGAGATCGAGCAACAAATGGCCGACCTGGGCGACGCGATCCACAACACGCTCGTCGTGGTCGCGAACGAGCTGAAGTTCGTCGCCGATGTCGAGCTCGCGCTCGCACCCGACGTCCGCGTACGCTGTCATGTCGGCGAGATCCAGCAGGTGCTCATCAATCTGCTCGTCAACGCGGCACACGCGATCGCCGATCGCCATCGTCCGGCAGGTACGCGCGGCAAGATCCGGATCTCGACTGTCGTCGACGGTCGCGACGTCCTGCTCTCCGTGTCCGATGACGGCGGCGGTATTCCCGAGCCGATCCGCCACCGCATCTTCGAGCCGTTCTTCACCACGAAGCCCGTGGGCACCGGGACCGGTCAAGGACTGTCGCTCGTTCATTCGATGATCGTCGACCACCACGGCGGCCACCTCACGTTCACGTCGGAGATTGGCGTGGGCACGACGTTCTCGATCACGCTGCCGATCGACGGTCGCCCCACTTCGCTCGCGAACACCGGCTAGCGCGTACGCGCCGCGCACGGGCAATCTGCTACGTTCCCCGCGTGAAGATCGCCTGCATCGGTGGCGGCCCCGCGGGCCTTTACCTCGGCATCCTCGTCAAGCGCGCGGCCCCCGAGCACGACATCGTCGTGTTCGAGCGCAACCGCCCCGCCGACACGTTCGGCTTCGGCGTCGTGTTCTCCGATGCCACGCTCGGCAACTTCGCCGAGGCAGATCCAAACACACATGCGCAGATCACCGCAAAATTTGCGCGGTGGGACGACATCGAGATCCACACCGGCGGCGAAGTCCTGCGCTCCACGGGGCACGGCTTCTGCGGCCTCGAGCGCAAGGCGCTGCTGGACATCCTCCAGACGCGCTCGCGCGAGCTCGATGTCCGCGTGGAGTTCGAGCAAGAGGTTCGCTCGCTCGACGAGGCACGCGCCCGCACCATCTCCGCGCTCGGCGCGCCACCCGATGTCATCGTCGGCTGTGATGGCGTGGCGTCGTGGGTGCGCGATGCGCTCGCTACCGAGCTCGCCCCGCACGTGGATGTTCGGCCGAACAAGTTCGTGTGGCTCGGCT
>Ga0154020_10000692_pt1 | contig 41328 bp, 30 predicted proteins | sample Klosneuvirus_201_FD_109709 | JGI IMG/M metagenome (GOLD analysis project Ga0154020, IMG submission 109709) | Active sludge microbial communities from wastewater, Klosterneuburg, Austria - Klosneuvirus_20160825_MG | ecosystem: Engineered > WWTP > Aerobic digester > Activated sludge | place... | reverse complement strand
GCGCCGTCATGCGCAAACTGCTCCACCTCGCCTATGGCGTTCTCAAAACCCGCAAGCCCTTTGACCCCCAACATCTGCATTCCATACCAGTTGGGGGTTGACTTTCAACACAAAATCTTTGTGGTGGTGTTTCTTTACTTTTCCCGATCCCAATCGAAGGAGCTTTTCATGCGCGTTCTTTATATCGACATCGACTCGCTGCGCCCCGACCATCTCTCCTGTTACGGCTATCACCGGCAGACCTCGCCCAACATCGACAAGCTGGCCGCGGAGGGGGTGCGCTTCACCAACTTCTACTGCTCCGACTCGCCCTGCCTGCCCAGCCGCACCGCCTTCTTCACCGGCATGTTTGGCATCCGCACGGGCGTCGTCAACCACGGCGGCGACTTCGCGGACATGCCGCTGGAAGGGCCGGAGCGTGGCTTCCGCGCGCGTGCGGCGCAGGAGAGCCTCGGCACGATGCTGCGCCGCGCCGGCTATCACACCTGCATGATCAGCCCCTTTCCCAACCGCCACACCGCCTACCAGGTCAGCTTCGGCTTCACCGAGACCTATGACACCGGTAAGGGTGGCCTGGAAAACGCCGATGAAATGTATCCGCCCGCCAAAAGCTGGCTGGAAGCGAACGGGCAAAAGGAGAACTGGTTCCTGCATGTCAACTTCTGGGATCCGCACACACCCTACGACCACCCGGCGGAGTTTGGCAACCCCTTCGCTGACGAGCCGATCGAGGATTGGATCACGCAGGATCTGATCGACCGGCAGAATGCCAGCTACGGCCCGCACGGTGCGATGGATGTGGCCGGCTACGACGACCAACTACCGTCGATCTGGACGATGGGCGTGGGCCACATCCGCACGCTGGCCGATGCCAAGGCGCACCTCGACGGCTATGACACCGGCATCCGCTACGCTGATCACTACGTCGGCAAGCTGATCGACGACCTCAAGGCGCTGGGCATCTACGACGACACCGTGATCATCGTCAGCGCCGACCACGGCGAGAACCAGGGCGAACTCAACATCTGGGGCGACCACCAGACCGCCGACCACATCACCAACCGCGTGCCGCTGATCGTGCGCTGGCCGGGCGTGACGGATGGCCAGGCGGGCGGCGTGCGCACGGGGCTGCACTATCACCTCGACCTGCCCGCCACGCTCGTCGAGATGCTCGGTGGGACGCCGCCGCCGGCGTGGGATGGCCTCAGCTTTGCCGCGGATCTTGGCGCCGCGCCCGATCAGGGCCGCGACTATCTGGTGCTCAGCCAGGGCGCGTGGAGCTGCCAGCGCAGCGTGCGCTGGGAGAAGTGGCTGCTCATGCGCACCTACCACACCGGGCTGAAGGATTTCCCCGAATACATGCTTTTCGACCTGGACAAAGACCCGCACGAGACCACCAATCTGGCTGCGACGCAACCGGAGGTGGTGGGGGCGGGTCTCAAGTTGCTCGACACGTGGGTGGGGACGCAGATGTATCGTGCCCAGCGTGGCGACCCCTTCTGGGGTGTAATCGCCGAGGGCGGGCCGCTGCACGCCAGAGTCGGCAGTCCAGGCTGGGACGCCTATCTCGCGCGTCTGCGCATCAGCGGCCGCGGCCATCACGCCGACGCGCTGGCGGAGGCTGCCGGCCGGCCGATCGGGTAGGGTTTCAGCGACACGGCGCAAGCATTCAGCCCCGGTGACAATTCAGCCCGGTGACAGTCGACCACGGAGCAAGCGGTCAGGCGAACGCGTGCGGATATTGTGCAGGTGAAATCCGCAGGAACTCGCCGAATCTGCACCATCCGTGGTCAATTTTTATTATGGTTGTGGAGTTCCCACAAGCCGAGGGCGGCTCATCATCCCCGCGGGATGTTTGCGGCGGAAGGCACAGGCGGGGCAGAGATCGCTTTCGCCCGCAAAGGGAGCGCGGCAGCGCTTGCACGATCTGGTCGCCTGCTCCAGCAGCGTGATCGGCTGGGCATCGATGTACGCCACCGCTGGCGCCGGCTGCAGCGCGGCCGGCGCACACAGTTCGACGCACAGCCCACACGCGGTGCATGCCAGCGGCTCCAGGTGCAGCGCAAACGCGTGCTCGGTCAGCTCTGAAGAAAGCGCCCCGGTGGGGCAGACGGCCGCGCAGGTCTGGCAGGCAGTGCAGGCAGAGGAAGTGGTGAAAGTTGGGAAGTAGGCGGCGGCGCTTCGTCGTTCTTCCGGCAGGTGGGCAAGTGCATGGAGCAAGGCGCGTCGTTCCAGCGGCGGCGCCTTGCCCGCTGGCGGCGAACTGTCCAGGGGCGGCAACGACAGATCAGCCTCCCTGTCGCTGCCGACAAAGCGATGCAGCAGCGCACGTCGCGAATAGTGCGGCGCGTGCGTCGCATGAAGCGGCTTGCGCACACCTGCTGCCGGCGCAGCAGCGCGGGTGGTAATTGTCGTGTGCGTCAGCGCCGCAGCGCGGGCGGCTGTGGCCGCAATCGTTTCACGCAGCGCGCCGATCGGGCAGGCGTCGCAAGCTTCCAGCCGCAGACCGATCGCGTCGATGCCCAGCGCGGTCAGCCCCACATAGGCGGCCGCGCCCAGGCTCGCCAGACAGCCCTGCACCTGCACGATGGCATCGACGCCTGGATCGGCCAGCGTGGCGGCAAAGGGGCCGCAGGTCAAATCCAGCGCAGCGCGCGCCCGCAGCGTTGCTACAGAGCGCAACAGATGCGCCGTCTCGTCCTCCCCAGCAAAGACCCCGGTCGGACAGAGGTGCAGGCAGAGGCCACAGCCGCTGCACGCCGCTGCATCCAGGGTTACTGCGCCCGGTGCAACGGTGAGCGCCTGTGACGGGCAGGCCACGACGCACTGTTCGCAGGCGTTCGCCTGGTTCCAGCTATGCAGACAGCGCGTGCTGTCCACCCGAAGACCACCCGGCTGCGTGGAAGCAAATTGTTCCAGGAGTGGCGCCAGCTTCAGCAGATTCATGCGGCTACACTTGGGTGGTTGGATCGACCCGAAGAGCGGGCTGCGTCATCGTTGCCAGGGCTGTCAGGACGCCCGTTAGCAGCAGCGCCATGCCCCGGTAGTAATCGGTGTGCGCGTGGCGCTCGATCCGTTCGACAAAGAGCTTGACCCATTGCAGCGGGTGGGCGTGAAGAAAGTTGTGCGCGGCGGCCAGATAGCGCTCGGCTTCGCTGCGGTCGTCGTTGTCCAGCGCGTGCGCGGCCTGCTGCATCAGATGCGCCAGGAAGAGCAGTTCGAAGCCGATATGGTCGTCCGGCTCACGGTCGATATGCGGAATTTGCAGACCAAACGCGGCATAGGCGTCGCGCACTTGCAGCGTCTGCTCGTCGAAGAGCAGATGGTCGCGACTGAGATAGACCGATTCCCACGGCGGCGCGGCCACGCGCTCCAGCCCGATAAAGAGTACGGTGTATTCTTCGCGCAGCGCCGGCAGCAACGCCTGCACTGCATTTTCTTCACACAACGTGGTGCGCAGGAGATGCAGCCCGGCGGCGACATCGGGCGCGTCGGGCGCCAGCGGCCAATCCGCCAGCAACGCTTCGACGCACAGATTCGTCAGAAAAGGCTCGCTGGGCGGGAGGTAAAAGGCCATTGCCTGCACCTTGAGCGCCAGCGCGTAGGCGTGAAGCTCTTCGTTGCTGAAGTGGCCGGCGAAAGTTGTGGTCGCTTCGGCGCCGTTTGTGGGAAAATTGTTCATGAGTAAGTAGCCGTTCTGATCGAGAGCGGTCGCAACAGCCCGTTGGCGCCAGGCTGTTGCGACTGTGACGAGATGCAAGGATGCGCAAGCGCGCGTCGCATCAAAGCGGGCCGATGCGTGCGAAGGAAGCGTAGAAGAGGTAGCGGCCGATCACTTCGCCCACCAGCACAAGCGCAAACGCGCCGTATACCAGCGTGCTCATCAGGCGGAGGTTGCGGTTGCTGCGCGACATGGTGTAGATGAAGATGCTGAAGATGCCCGCGCCCAGGAAGATCAGCAGCAGGCGGGTGGCAAAGAGCACGCCATGCTCGTCGATCAGAATCGCCGCACTTTGCTCCGCGGTGGGGCCGGAGGTCGCCAGATAGCCCATGTAAAGCGGCAGGATGATGAACTGCAAGCCCAGCATGACCAACGCAACCAGCGCCATCCAGCGCAGTGTAATCACCAGGATTTCGCGCTGCTTTTCACTTTCGGCTTGGCCGCGCGCGTGGAGATAGGTGTAGCTGCCCACAAAGGCTGTTGAAATCGCCAGCGCACCGAGCAGAAGGGTGGTCGTGAAGAAGGAGGCGAGCGTTGTCCAGGTGTTCCAGGCGGGCACCGAGGGCAGCGTGTAGTAGACCATTGCCATCGAGACGACCAGCCCCACACCGAAGGCCGCCGTCGCCAGCGCGACGATGTTGCGCAGCCCAGGCGAGCCGATCTTGCGCCACTGCATGAGCGTGAAGAGGAAGCCGGCGCCGGCAAAGAGGATGCCAAAGAGAATCTCGCGGCTGAGCCAGGAGGTGCCGATGTTCGTAATGGCGCGCCAGGCATTGATCGGGTTGCCGAGGTGCAGCACGGAGACGATCAGGCCGAAGACCATCACCGGGCCGATCGCCAGCAATGCGAGGTCGCTGAGCTTGTCGGCTTCTTCGATGCCGGCGTAGCGCGTCGCAAAGAAGTGGACGCCGCCGAGCACCAGAAAAGCGCCCACCGACATCTGGGCGGCAATCGTGAAGATCACCAACGCTAATTCACTGGTATTCATCGTTACACTTCCTCTGGGTTCATGATCTGGGCGCTGCGATCGTCGGATGGCACACTGTCGCGATGCGGCGTGAAGGTGGTGTTGGGCTGCGTGATCGACGGATCTGGGAAGGGGAAGATGGCCCCGGTGGTCCCATACTGAGCGCGCAGCTCCTCGATATCGCCGTAGTGCAGCACACGCATCTGGCACGCAGAGACGCAGGCCGGGTCTTTGCCTTCGGCCAGAAAGTCCTGGCAGAAGTCACACTTCGACATCGTGCCGGTTGCGGCGTTGAACTGCGGCGCGCCATAGGGACAGGCCCATTCACAGTAGCGGCAGCCGATGCACTTGGACTGGTCGATAATCACGACGCCATCTTCAGCGCGCTTGGTGATTGCCCGCGTGGGGCAGACGGGTATGCAGGCCGGATCGGTGCAGTGCGAGCAGGCCGACGAGACGAAATAGCTGAAAGTGCCGTCAATCAGCGCGTCGCCTTGCTCGTGCCAACTGCCGCCGCCGATCTCATAGACGCGCCGCCAGAGCACGCCGAGATTGGTGTCATTCTTGTCGCGGCAGGCAATCTGGCACGCCTTGCAGCCGGAGCAACCGCTGAGGTCAATATAGAAGCCGAGTTGTTTATTTGCCATGATGTTGAGTTTCTCCCTTAGGCCTGATGCCGCTCAAGCTGCACCATGATCGTGTGTTGGGTGTTGCCAAACGCCAGCGGCGACCACCGCTCCGACGTTAACATGTTGACCGCGCCGCGGCGGTCAATGCCATTCTCGTCGGGCGTCCACCAGCCGCCGGTCGGCACATCCACCACCCCCGGCATGATCTTGTTGCTGAAGCGACAGGGCATGATGATCGTGCCGCGGTCGTTGTAGACGCGCACCTGGTCGCCGTCTTCAATGCCGCGCGCCCGCGCGTCAATGGGGTTGACAAAGAGTCGCTGCGGGAACGCCTCCTCGAGCCAGTCAACATTGTCGTGCGTCGAATGGACGCGGTGCAGGTAATGGTGCCCCACCGCTTGCAGCGGATAGCTTTCGGCCTCTGGGCCAAAGGGACTTTCCCACTCCTGGATGTACTTGGGCACGGCTGGAATCTCGTCGGGCTGATTCATGTTGAAGAGTTCGGGCGAGAAGATCTCGATCAAGCCCGACGGCGTGGAGAGCGGATTGGCCTTCGGGTCGGCGCGGAAGTCGGCGAAGGTGATCGCCGGTTCGGTGACTGGCACGCTGTAGACGCCGATGTTCTGCTGCTCGAACTCGTCGATGGTGGGGATGTTGGGCATCCACCCTGGACGGTAGACATTCTCGATGATCCAGTCGATCCAGCCCCGCTCATCGCGGCCTTCGGTGAAAGCATCGCCCACGCCGAGCTTTTCGGCGATTTCAGCGCAGATGCGATAGTCGCTCTTGCTTTCAAAAGCCGGCTCTACGACCTTTGGCATGAAGATGGCTTCCTCACCGTACTTCCATCCATCTTGCAGGCCGTAGGTCTCGTAGCCCATGCACGCGGGCAGCAGCAAATCGGCAAACATGCCTGTCGAGGTCAGGAATTGATCCTGGACGATCAGAAATTCGACCTTGCTGGTGTCCTTGAGAATCTCGGCGCTGCGGTTGATGTTGCCGTGCTGGTTGACCAGACAATTGGTGGCCACTGCGTACATCAGCTTGATATCGTTGTCGAGCATGTCAGCGCCGACCACGCCATCAGCGCCCGTCATCTGTTTGCCGCGGATCACCGCTTCCGACCAGAGGAAGCAAGGAATGCTGGTTTTAACGTCGTTGGAACCCCCTGGGATTGCCGTCCAATAAGGCCCGGCGGTTGGCTGGAACGCGATGCCGCTTGCCCAGCCGCCGTGGATGCCGACGTTGCCGGTGATGGCTGCCAATACGCAGCCGCCGCGCACCGGCTGCTCGCCGTACGCACGGCGCTGCATCCCGTAGCCCTGATAGAGCACACCCGGCTTGATCGTCGCGTACTCGCGCGCCAGTTGTACGATCTTGGCGCGCGGGATGCGCGTGATCGCCTCGGCCCATTCCGGCGTCTTGGGCGTGCCGTCGCGCGTCCCCAGGATGTAATCCTTGTAGCTCTCCTCGTCCTCCAACCCTGCGGGCATCTGGGTTTCGTCAAAGCCGAGACAGTGCGTGGCGACAAACTCCTTGTCGTAAATTTCCTCGGTGATCATCACATAGGCCATTGCGGACATCAGCGCGGTGTCGGTGCCGGGGCGGATCGGAATCCACTCGTCCGCCAGCGCCACCGCCGACAGCGACTTGCGCGGGTCGATGACGACCACCTTGGCGCCATTCTGGCGCGCCTTCTTGATGAACCAGGCGCTGTTCGACCCGTCGATCATTTCGGCTGGGTTCCAGCTCCACATAATGATGTATTTGGCGTTGACCCAATCCTGGCGCTGTCCGCCGGTGACCTGCGTGCCGTAGACCGTGGGCGTGGCGCGCTGAATCTGCGCCCAGCTATAGTTGTTGTAATAGCCGAGATGGCCGCCGTAGACATTGAAGAGACGCGACGCGATGTGCGATCCGTTGACCTGCTGATAGCTGCCGGTGCCATACGGCACAAAGAGCGCGCTGTTGCCATACGTTTCTCTGACGCGCTTGATCTCGCTGGCCGCCATTTCGATCGCTTCATCCCATGAGATCGGCTCGAATTTGCCTTCGCCGCGCTCGCCCACGCGTTTCATCGGCGTCTTGAGACGGTCGGGATGGTAGAGGCGGCGACGGTAGGATTTGCCGCGCGCACAGGCCAGAATGCGGGGGTCGTCCAGTTCGTCGTAAGTGCGGTCGTCCGATTCGAGGCGGACGATCACGCCGTCTTTGACCGTGGCGTTGATCGGGCAGCGGCCGCCGCAGTTGTGGGCTGGGCAGCAGGTGCGCACCATGCGCGCCGCCGCTGCTGCATTCTGCGCGTGGCTGCTCGAACGCACGGGCACAAAGGCAAAATCGGCGGCGGACAGCGCGGCCGTGGCGCCGCCTGCCGCCGCGCTCCACTTTAGGAAACTCCGCCGGGAGACCCCTGAATTCGGACTGTTTTGCTTTTGCATGGATTTCCTCTTTTGTTCGGTCCAACTGTCCGTGGACTGGATAGGAATATAGAAGTCAAAGGGGAAAGTGACAAATTTCACAAGTGGCTGCAATTGTACTTCATGGCTGAACAAGTGGCAAGTTAGTCAGGCGCACTCTTTTTGCCTGCTCGTATCCACGATATGCGGCCAAGATTGTCAGCCCTGATTTGGCTTTTCCTGTGTGCTATACTGCATTGCGTGAGGTGGCAGCACGACAGGCCGCAGCCTTTGCTGTGCGATGAACCAAGCAGTTCACGATTATGCCTTACATAAAGCGGCAAAATCATAAAGTTGAAGATAGCGATCTTTGTGTTTTGGTAACTTTGTGGAGTAAAGGAAAGAACATGGCTACACAAATGACGCTCAATCCGTTGCTGGCCCAATTAGGCTACCCGCCCGACGCCCACCTCGTGATCTTTCACGCCGACGACGTGGGTATGTGCCACGGCAGCAACCGCGCCTTCCTTGATCTGCTGGAGGCGGGTATCGTGCGCACCGGCTCGATCATGGCGGCCTGTCCGTGGGCGCCGGAGATACTGGATTACTGTGCTGCTCACCCCGAAGTCGATGTCGGCGTACATCTGACGCTCAACAGCGAGTGGTCGAACTACCGCTGGGGGCCGGTGGCCGCGTGCGAGGCCGCTGCGGGGCTGGTCGATCCGCTCGGCTATTTCTGGCAGCAGCCGGCGCAGACGCAAATACACCTCGATGCGGACGCCGCGCTGGCCGAGTTCCGCGCCCAGATCGAGCGCGTGCGCGCCGCGGGCGTCGACTTCACGCACATTGACGCGCACATGGGCGCGGCGCTGCTGCCGGAGCTCTTTCCTGCCTATGTGAAGCTTGGTTTTGAGTATAACGCGCCCGTGTTGGTGCTGCGCCAACTCGACAGCGCGATCCGCACCCGCGGGTATACCGATGCAAGTGACGCGGACTGGGCCGCGTTTGTCGATGGCCTGGAGGCGCGCGGCATGGGGTTGGTCGATCGCTTTCTCATCACGCCGGGTTATGGGCCGGACGGGGATCGAGCAGGGGACGCCGATCTTTACGAGGCCAGCCTGCGCATCCTGGCGCCTGGCATCACCTACTTCAGCCTGCACCCGAATGCGCCCGGCGACATCGAGGTCATTGCGCCGGATCACGCAGCCTGGCGCATCTTTGAATATGAGTATTTCCGCTCACAACGCCTCAAGGATTTTCTTCAGCGCGAGGGCATCATCCCGATCGGCTATCGCGAGATTTGCACGGCGATGCGGGCGCAGCGCACATGACGCCAATTAACGCAATGCTTCCTCTGCCTTGCGTCCGTTCATTTGCCGCCTGGCGCGCGTCATTGTCCTTACAGGGCGTCACGCGCTTTGGTTGACAGGAAATTCCTGCCTTGGTATACAGTGTGGCAGTACAAACCAAGTCAGTCACAGTTTTACCAAATTAAAATTCAACCGCAAAGGGGAACGCTATGTACGATATCGGCGTCGCCATTACGGGCACAGGCTTTATGGGGCCGGCGCACACGGAGGCATTGCGCCGGCTGGGTGTGCGCATTGTCGGCATTCTGGGATCTTCACCGGAGAAATCCAGACGATTTGCCGACGCGCACGGCATTGCAAAGGCATACACCAACTTCGACGAAATCCTGGCCGATGACGAGGTGCAGGCCGTGCACATCACGACGCCGAACCGCTGGCACTTTGCGACGGCAAAGGCGGCGCTGCTGGCGGGTAAGCACGTGCTCTGCGAAAAGCCGCTGACGATGAACTCGCGCGAGTCGGCCGAATTGGTCGAACTGGCGCAATCGGTCAAGTTGGCGGCTGGCGTCAACTACAACTATCGCTTTTACCCAACCAGCCTGGAGGCGCGTGCGCGCGTGCGCACGGGCAAGATCGGGGAAGTCCTCTCGGTCTTCGGCAACTACGTGCAGGACTGGTTGCTTTACCCGACCGACTATAACTGGCGCGTGCTCGCTTCGGAAGGGGGGCGGCTGCGTGCGGTCGCCGACATCGGCACGCACTGGATGGATCTGGTGCAGACGATCACCGGGCTGGAAATCGAAGAGGTCTTTGCCGATTTGCGCACGGTCTTCCCGACGCGCTATCGACCGCAGGGCGAAGTTGAAACCTTCAGCGCCAAGACCGCGACGCATCAGGAGACCGATGCCATTCCCATTGAGACGGAGGACATGGGCGCGGTGCTGTTGCGTTTCAAGAACGGTGCGCGCGGCGCGTTGTGGGTGTCGCAGCTTACGGCCGGCCGCAAGAACAGTCTGCGCTATGAAATCGCCGGTGCGCAGGATGCGATCTGGTTTGACGGTGAGCGCCCCAATGAACTCTGGATCGGCCATCGCAATCAGCCCAACGAGCACCTTTTCAAGGACGCCAGCCTGATGGATGCGGCTGTCGGGCGCTACATAGACTATCCAGGTGGACATAACGAAGGTTATCCGGATTCGTTCAAGATGTGCTTCCGCGCCTTCTACGACTACATCGCGGCTGGGGATTTCGATGCGACCCCCTTCTTCCCCACTTTCGAGGAGGGGCATCGTGAGATCCTGCTGTGCGAGGCGATCCTGCGCAGCCATGACGAGCAGCGTTGGGCCAAGGTCGAGGGATAATCTGGTGCGCGGACATCGCGCCCGCTTTGATAGCGTTGAATGCGGACGCGACGTCCGCGCTCCAAAATTTACATAAGGGGGATTTCTATGAAATTGGGATTTGTCAGCGCGATCCTGCCCGATCTGACGCTGGAAGAAGTGGTGGCTTTTGCCGCTGAGACAGGCTATGGCTGCGTCGAGGTGATGTGTTGGCCGCAGGGCAAGGCGGAACGGCGCTATGCCGGCGTCACGCACATCGATGTGACCGGCTTCACCGCAGACGATGCGGCGCAGATCAACGACCTGTTTGCGCAGTACAACGTCGCCATCAGCGGGCTGGGCTACTATCCAAACCCGCTGACGCCCGACGAGACGGAGGCGCAGGTCTACGTTGAGCACATCAAAGCCGTCGTGGCAGCGGCGCAATTGCTGGGCGCGCCGGTGGTCAATACCTTTATCGGGCGCGATTGGACCAAATCGCTCGATGAAAACTGGCCGCGCTTTCTGAGCACTTGGCAGCCGCTGATCGCCTTTGCCGAGGATCACGGCGTCAAGATCGGCATCGAAAATTGCCCAATGCTTTTCACGCGTGACGAGTGGCCCGGCGGCAAAAATCTGGCGCGCTCGCCTGCGATCTGGCGGCGCATGTTCGAGGACATTCCCAGCAAGAACTTTGGCCTGAACTACGATCCGTCCCACCTGATCTGGCAGCGCATGGATTATCTGGCGCCGATGCGCGAATTCAAAGATCGGCTCTTCCACGTCCACGCCAAGGATGCGCGCATCGACACGCATCAGCTCGACCAGGTGGGCGTGCTGGCGCTCCCCAATGAGTATCACACGCCCAAGCTGCCGGGTATGGGCGATGTGGATTGGGGCAAATTCTTCTCGGTGCTCACGGATACGGGGTACAACGGGCCGGTGACGGTCGAAGTGGAAGATCGCGCCTATGAAGGGTCGCTGGCGCTGCGCCAGGCCTCGCTTGTGCAGAGTTTGGCCTATCTGCGCCAGTTTCTGACGATTGATCTTTAAGAAGCTGTGGGAGACACTGCATGGTTACTGATTCGCTGATTTCGGATTTTTTGACGCCGCCCAAGGCATATTCCCCTGTGCCGATCTGGTGGTGGAGCGGCGAGCGACTTGACCGCAGCCGGCTGCGTTGGCAATTGGAGCGCTTTGCCGAGGGTGGCGTCTATAATCTCATCGTCCTCAATCTGGCGCCGACAAGCCCGCTCTATGGCAGCGATCCGGACGATCCGCCCTTTTTGTCTGAGGCATGGTGGGAGATCTTTCTGGGCATGTGTGAAGATGCGCGCGAACTGGGCGTGTCCATCTGGTTCTACGACCAACTTGGCTTTTCGGGCGCCAATTTCCAGGGTCAGGTCGTGCGCGAGAACAGCAGCTTTGCCGGGCAATGGCTTGAAAGCATCGTCCACGAAGGCGACGGCCCGGTCGAATTGATTTGTCCGGCCGAAGGCGCGGCGCTGGCCGCGGCCGCAACGCCGTTGGACGCCGCTGGACAACCTGCCGGCGCCTCACAGCCAATTCCTGTGAAGAATGGGCGCGTGGTGGTCGAAGGGGGACAATCGCAGCGCGTGCGTCTAGTCTATACCGTGCGCCGCGGCTTCGATTACTTCAGCGCCGACGGCTGCGCCCGTCTGCTGGACATGGTGCACGGCGAGTTCGAGCGCCGCGCCGGCCATCTCTTTGGCGAAGTCATTATCGGCTCGTTTCAAGATGAGCTGCCCTCGCTTGCCACGTGGAGCGCGGACTTTGCCGAGCGCTTCCGGGCGCAGACCGGCTACGACCTTATCACGCGCCTGCCGGAACTGTGGGACGGCCGCGGCGATGCGGCCGATCAACTGCGCGCCGACTTCCATCAGGTGCGCGCGGCGTTGGCGGAAACAGCGTTCTTCAAGCCGCTCTTTGCCTGGCACGAACGGCATCATCTGCTCTGTGGCTTCGATCAGCAGGGGCCGGCGCGCGCCGGCCACCCCATCGCCTCGGTCGGCTTCTACGCCGACTACCTGCGCACCCATCGCTGGTTCACCGTCCCTGGCAGCGACCATCACGGCGAAGCCAAGATCCACAGCTCGCTGGCGCATCTCTATGATCGGCCGCGCGTCTGGATCGAGTCTTTCCACAGCAGCGGCTGGGGCGGCACGTTGGAGGAGACCTTTGACTGGCTGTTGCCCTGGCTGCGCGCCGGCGCTACGCTCTACAACCCGCACGCCGTCTATTACAGCACGCGCGGCGGCTGGTGGGAATGGGCGCCGCCTTCGACCTGCTGGCGCCAACCCTACTGGCGACACTATGCGCACTTCTCGCGGGCTGTCAGCCGGCTTTGCTACGTGTTGAGCCAGGGCCATCATGTCTGTGACATTGGCGTGCTCTTCCCCAACACCACCGTGCAGGCGGGACTGGCCCCCGATGGCAACGCATTGCCAGAAGCACAGGCCGCGCACGACGTCTATCAGCGCTTGGTCGGCAGCATGTTCTGGCAGGAGATGCGCCCCGGCATCCTCGACCAGGATCGTCGCGATTATGATGTGCTGGACGACGCTTCCGTGCAGCGCGGCGTGGTGGAGGAGAGCAGGCTGGTGATCGGCGCCGAACGTTTCCGCGCCCTGATCCTGCTCGGCGGCAGCGTGTTGGAGACCGCGACCGCGGAAATGTTGTTGCAGTTTGTGGAGGGTGGCGGGCTGTTGATTGCCATCGGCGCGCTGCCCAGGCTGGGCGTCGGCGCGGCAAGTGACATCGTGGCGCGCCTGCGCCAGACATTCACCGATGGCCGCGCACGCCGGATCGACAACGTCCAGGCCTTGCCCGCGGCGTTGGCTGAGCTGCCGCGCACGGTGGATGCGCCGACGCCAACCTTGCACCGCCGCATCGCTGGGCGGGACGTGTTGTTCGTGCCCGCGGCCGCGCCCTACGCCACGCGCCAGGAACGCAACCGCAGTTGGCTCGACATTGCCTACACCTTCGATCCTGCTGATTATCAACGCGATATGCAGGTGACGGTGCGCGGGGTGCGCGGCGCACCCGAACTGTGGGACGTCTACGACGGCGCACGGCGCACGCTGCGTGCAAAAGAACTCGACGACGGCGTGATCGTGGATATCCCGTTCGACGCAGGGCCGGCTGCGTTGCTGGTCTGGCCGGGACAGGCGGAACTGTCCGACTGGCCGGAGCACGCGGACAGCGCGGTGCAGCCCGCATCACCATCCGGCGCCACCGAAGTCCTGTGTGAATTAACCGGTGCGTGGGAAGCGCGCCTCGAACCGACGCTCGACAATCGCTACGGCGATTTGGCGCGACCGGCGCATTCGGGCGCGCCGCCGGTGCAGAGTTGGCGCTTTGAGCATCGCCGCGAAGCGCCAGGACAAGACGGCCTGGCCGCCGGCTGGCAGTCAGGGACGTGGCCGGCGCCTGCGGGTGCAGATGACGCGACGGTCACGGCGACGTTTGGGACGCAGGGATGGTTCACCGGGCCGCTTCCTCCCGAACAATTACCCGCGCCGCTGGTTGCGCCCGCGGCGGACAGCGATCGCCTCCAAAGCGCCGGGTGGCAGCCGGTGATCTACTCGTTGTCGCGCGGGGTGCAGCGCGATCCGATTCATCTGCCCACGTTGGGGCCAAAGGGGCATGTTCCAGAGGAATTCCTGATCTTTGGTCAAACGCCGGCGGGTCAAGCGGTGCAGTTCCGCACCAGCGTGTGGCTGGAAACTGCGGACAACTTGACGCTGGCGCTCGGGGCGCCGGCTGCCAAGCAGCTTTGGATCAACGGGGCAGAGGTAAGCGCTGCGCCTGCGGGTTATCTGTGGCTGGCGCCGGTGCAGCTCAGGGCGGGCGTCAATCTGATCGAGTTCCGCCTGACCGCGGAGCAGACCGTGAACCTGCGTGCATCGTGGGCGTTGGTGCGCGAGGCGGCGCGCTATGCCCGGCCAGAGTGGATGACGACGCCCGATGCGCCGCGCCTGCATTCGCGCATCAGCTTCCTGTATGCGGTGGACATGCCGTTCCAGCCGGCGCACGCCACCCTCCAGGTCGGCGCGGATGCGCCGTGCCGCGTGTTGGTGAACGGCGTCGAGGTGGGACGGCAGGGGGGCTTTGATCCTTATCACAGCCCGGCGCGCGTGCAGCCCTATCCTGTGGGCAACCTGCGGCAAGGGCGCAACCAGATCGAACTCGAAACCCAGGATGTGGGCCGCAAAGCTGCCGTGGTCGCGGATGGCGTTGCCGTTGACGCGGACGGGCGTCGCTTCACCTGGAGCAGCGGCCCTGCCTGGCAGGTGCGCCGCGACGATGCCGCGCCTGTCCCGGTCGAGTTGCGTCGGCGCCAGTGGGCGGATATGAAGTTCGACTTTATGCAGCCTGTCTTTGTCGATATGGATCCCAGCTTCTCGCATCTGTGGCGACGTCCCCATCCGCTGCCCGCCGCGGATTGGCTGGAGGATGCGCGCACCGACGACACGGCAGTCGCCATCGCGCCGGATCCCTATGCCGGCGCCGCGCAGGTCGCATGGCTGCGCTGGCGCGTGCCGCCGGGCGCACTGGAGATGAACGCGCCTGTTCAGGGCCACGCACGCGTCTGGATTGAGGGCATCGAGACAGCCGTCGGCGGCGATGGTCAAATTCACCTGGGTGACGAGGCGACTCATGTACGCACTGCGGTGATGCGCGTCGAGGCGGCGCGCGGTGACAGCGGCGGCCGTTTGTTGCGTGGCCCAGTCACCTATCGCACGGGTGAAGGTCGCATCGAGTTGGGGCTGTGGGCGGAGCAGGGGCTGGAGAGCTATGCCGGCGGCATTCGCTACCGGCGCACAGTTACGCTTGACGCTTTACCGGCGGGCCGGCTTTGGCTTGATCTAGGACATGTGCGCGGCACGGCGGAGGTGTGGATCAACGGCCAATCGGCCGGCGTGCGGGTGTTGTCGCCCTATCGCTACGACGTGACGGCGTGGGTGCAGACTGGCGCAAACCAGATCGAAGTGTTGGTGCTGAACACACTGGCGCCCTATCTGGACGTACAAAGCCCGACTTTCTACGTCTTTCCTGGCCAATGTGATTCTGGGCTGCTCGGGCCGGTGCGGATGTTGACGACGCATCAAGGGTGAGGTGTAGCGAGCCTTCTAGCGTCACACCACCGTCTATACTACCCTCTATGGATTTGACTTTCGGGAAATGGATCAGGTGCGGTTCGTCTGACCCATTTCCCGAAAGCCGCCCGTGATCTGTGCAACCTGGGGATAAAGTCAACGTTCTTGAAACAAGATTGACACGATAAATAATCTATGTTACATTTATTCTTAGATTCCCAAATCGAAAGTAAATAACTGTTATTCGCAAGCAAAACAAAATTTCCAGCTTTTTATTTTGTGTTGGAATTCAGGTGACGGAGCTCCCATTAGTTTAGTCGGCGCTTACAAACGTTCTGTTTTGTGTTGACATCCCAAAGTAAACTCATCGTGTTCTATTCCAGTGACACTCACTGGATTGATGTTTGTTGGTAACTTGGACTGACCCCCAAACGCGGCTTGGTGTAACCCAAAATGCGTTGCGGCACCGTCAGTCTTTGGTTCACTTCCATAATCGTTTTAAATCAAGGAGAGGAGTCCCATGCGAAAGGTTACGGTTGCAAGTCTGCTCGTCATTTTGGCGCTGGTATTGGCTGCGTGTGGAGGCGCCCCGGCTGCACCACCAGCCGACGCCCCTGCAGTAGATGCCCCGGCTGCGGAAGCGCCAGCCGCGGCTGCGCCCTCAGGCGAGATGGCAATGGAAGCCCCAAGTCTGGCGGAAGCTGTAGCGGCCGGCACATTGCCCCCGCTGGAAGATCGTCTGCCGAAGGTTCCGTTCGTGGTTGGCCCAGGCGTGTTGCTGAGCGAGGCCAATGTGCCGAACTGGGCGCCAGGTCAGTACGGCGGCACCATGAACTCGGCGCACAGCGTCGCCGACTGGTCGCCCGATGTTTTCGTCATGATGAACGAGCCGCTGCTGCAGGCGCCCGACCTGAGCGTGCAGGGCATCCAGGGCAATGTCCTGGAGAGCTTTGAGGTGAGCGACGACAATACCGTCTTCACCTTCAAAATGCGCGAAGGGCTGAAGTGGTCGGACGGCGAGCCGGTCACCACCGAAGATGTCCGCTTCACGTGGGAGAACATTTACGGTAATGAGAAGCTCTTCGCGACCGGCGTGCCTGCGCGCTTCCGCACGGGTTACGACCCGGCCGGCGACCCGATGACGCTGGATATTATGGACGACTACAACTTTACGTTGACGTCGACGGGTCCCTACGGTGGTTTCCTGCGCAACATCACCATTGAAGGCTGGAACGGCTACACCGAGCTGATCAACCCGGCGCACGTGCTCAAGCAATGGCATCCCGATTTCACGCCGATCGAAGATATGAAGGCGGACCTGGAAGCCAACAACCTGACCGACGAGTGGTGGCAACTCTTCTCGCAGCAGAAACGCTGCCAGAGTTGGGACGTGACGCGCGCTCGCTGCATCGGCTACCCCACGCTGACCCCGTGGATCTCCGTGCAGCCAGAGTCGCCCGGCATCATGGTCTTCGAGCGCAATCCCTATTACTTCAAGGTTGACACGGAAGGCAAACAACTGCCCTACATCGACAAGATTGTGTCGGTGCAGGTGGAAGACGTCGAGATGGTCAATCAGCGTGTGCTGTCCGGCGACGTGGACTTCCTGCGGGAGAGCACGGCGCTGATAAAGGTGCCACTGTACAAGGAGAATGAGGAAAAGGGCGGTTTCCGCACCGTGCTGACCGACATGCATGTCGACTCCAGCATGCTCTACCTCAACCAGACCTTCAACGACGAGACCTGGCGCAAAGTTGCCCAGGACATCCGTTTCCGCAAGGCGTTGAGCCACGCTATCGACCGCCAGGAGATCATCGACAGCGTCTACTACGGCCTGGCCGAGATGCCGATGGTAAGCGTCGGCGAAGAGAACTCCACCTATGACGTGGATGCCGCCAACGCCCTGTTGGACGAAATGGGGATGACCGAGCGCGACGCCAACGGTATGCGCATGGTTGACGGCAAACCTTTCTCCATCCTGCTCGAGCACGGCGCACACGCGCCGGACCTGGAGTCGGTGGCGGAGTTGGTCTCCGAGCAACTGAAGGATGTCGGCATTGACCTGCAGGTGAAGCGCATCGACCCGCAGTTGTGGGATCAGCGCAATCTTGCCAATGAGCTTCAGGCGACGATGTTCTGGGGCCATGACCAGGGCTGGGACAGCGACTACACCGGCAGCGACAGCTTCAACCGCACCGCGCGTGCGTGGCACCTGTGGCACCAGACCAACGGCGCCGAAGGCGAGGAGCCGCCGCAGTGGGTGAAGGACATGTATGCGTTGGACGTCGCCCGCTGGAGTTCGGTCTCCGGCTCCGATGAGTTCAACCAGCTTAAGGAAGATAGCTTTGCCTGGGTGCGCGAAAACCTGCCCGCGATCACGATCGTAGAAAAGGTGAAGTACCCGATGATCGCCGCAGCGAACCTTCGCAACGTGGCGGAAGGCGGCTATGCCATCGCCTCGAACTTCGCAGGCGAGCAGCTTTGGTTTGAGCAGTAATTGATCTTCAGCGAGAGAGGCCGGCCAGCTCAACTGGCCGGCCTCTCTCGCACCGTCCTGGCTTGAAGCACCCCACAAGCGTTCGAATGCAGCAGAAAATGGCCTCCAAATCGTTAGATGTAAACAAACGGCTTGACACGGCGGAGACTCGCCGCCATTTTCTGCTGTACAAGTGAGACTGGCGTTGCACCATCTTCTTCAGGAGGTAGCTATACGTGCTCGTCTATATCATTCGTCGTCTATTGATGTTGATTCCGATTTTGCTCCTGGTTTCGTTCATCGCCTTTTTCGTGATTGAACTGCCGCCCGGTGACTGGGTGACGACTTATGTTTCCCAACTGCGCACCTCCGGCATCCAGATGTCCGACCAGGAGGCGCAGCGTCTGACTGCACTCTACGGCTTTGACCAACCCACCTACGTGCGCTATTTCAAATGGATTACGGGCATCGTCACTCGCGGTGATTTTGGCTGGTCATTTCAGTGGGGCAGGCCTGTTGGTGAGGTGATTGCGGAGCGGCTCCCCATTACGTTAGCGATTTCGTTGATGGCTCTGGTTTTTTCGTGGATAGTTGCGATCCCGATTGGGATCTATTCGGCCACTCATCAATATTCGCTCATCGATTACCTGGCTACGTTTATCGGATTTATCGGCCTGGCGACGCCCGGATTTTTGCTGGCAATGATTTTGGCGTGGGCGGCGAATCAGTTTCTTGGCTTCTCGGCGCTCGGCCTGTATTCAAAAGAATTTCTAGATGCGCCGTGGAGTTTTGCCAAAGCCATGAACATGCTCCAGCACATGATCTTGCCATTGATCATCATCGGTATGGCAAGCGCCGGCTCCACGATCCGCGTGCTGCGCGGCAACCTGCTCGATGAACTCAAAAAACAATATGTCGTCACCGCACGCGCCAAGGGATTGTCGGAAACCCAACTGCTGCTGAAATACCCGGTGCGGTTGGCGCTGAATCCTGTCTTCAGCACGATCGGCTGGTTGCTGCCCGCCATTTTTGCCGGTGAAGTGCTCATTTCGATTGTCTTGAGCGTGCCGTCGATCGGCCCACTGTTGCTGCGTTCTACGCTGGCGCAGGACATGTATCTGACCGGCAGCATCGTGCTGATTTTGAGCGCGCTGACGATCTTTGGCAGCCTGATCTCGGACATCTATCTGGCCTGGGCTGACCCACGCATTCGCTATGGAGGTCTCAGCAAATGAGCACGCAGATTTCCGAACGCAGCAAGAGCAGCGTGACCGGCAGCGCGCCTTTTCTCGACGAAGCGGAGGATCGCAGCCTCGGTTCGCTGGACGAGCGGCTGGAAGCAGCCGACGAGCGTTTCTACTACGCCAATCCGTGGCAATTGATCTTGTGGCGCTTTCGGCGCCACCGGTTGGCGATGATCTCGCTGGTGCTGCTGATTTTGCTCTATCTCGGCGCGATCTTTGCTGAGTTCGTCAGCCCCTATTCGGCGACCTGGCGCTCCCAGGGTCTGCAAATGATGCCGCCCACCAATATTCACATTTTCCACGAGGGAGCGTTATATAGACCGTTCGTTTACGGGTTGGAAAAAACGTTGGATAAAGAGACCTTTAAATACATTTTCACCGAAGATACCAGCACACCTTATCCTATCCTGTTTTTCACGCAGGGGGAGGAATATAAGATGTGGGGGATGTGGCCGATGAGTATCCATCTCTTCGGCACTGGGGAAGGCGCGCCGCCGATCATGCTGTTCGGCTCCGACGAGTTGGGGCGCGACATTTTTTCGCGCACTATTTTTGGATCGCGCATCTCGCTCTCGATCGGTCTGTTCGGCGTCTTGATCAGCTTCATGCTGGGCGTTATGATCGGCGGCGTCTCTGGTTACTTTGGCGGCACGACCGACGAGGTCATTCAGCGCCTGATCGACGTGCTCATCTCGATCCCGCTGATTCCCTTCTGGATGGCGCTCTCCGCGGCGCTGCCGCGCACCTGGGACGCCACGCAGACCTTCTTTGCGATTACGCTGATCCTGGCGGCAGTGGGGTGGACTGGGCTGGCGCGCGTGGTGCGCGGCAAGCTGCTCGCTCTGCGCGAGGAAGATTACGCGTTGGCCGCGCAAGTGGCCGGCGCCAGCAAGTCGCGCATTATCTTCCGCCATCTAATGCCGGGCTTTACGAGCCATCTGATCGTGTCGATCACGCTGGCGATTCCGGTCGCTATTCTCGGTGAGACGGCGCTCAGCTTCCTGGGGCTGGGCATTCAGCCGCCGGCGGTGAGCTGGGGCGTGCTGCTCAAGGATGCGCAGGATCTCGTGGCCGTGGCGCAGCAGCCCTGGCGCTTGATCCCGGCGCTCTTCGTGATCGGCACGGTGCTGCTCTTCAACTTCGTCGGCGACGGTCTGCGCGATGCCGCCGACCCATATTCGGCGTGATCCGGTCTTGCATCGGTGAACCCCAGCAGGGCGAATGAATATGCAAACTACGAACAATGTTCTGGTCGATGTACAAGATTTGAAGGTGCAATTCCTGTTACATGAAGGCACCGTCCATGCGCTCGAAGGCGTCAGTTTCCAGATTCAACAAGGGAAAACTTTGGGCGTTATCGGTGAAAGCGGTTCCGGCAAGTCGGTGACCGCCCAGGCGATCATGGGCATTATCCCATCGCCGCCGGGGAAAGTGGTGGGCGGTCGCGTGCTCCTGAACCTGCCGGAAAATGACGCCAGCGTGCGCGTCGTCAATGTGACGGAGCTGCCGCCCAGCGGTGCGGAGATTCGCAGTATCCGCGGCAAAGAAATCTCCATGATTTTCCAGGAGCCAATGACCTCCTTCAGCCCGGTGCATACGCTGGGCAACCAGATCATGGAAGCCGTGCAGATCCACTATCCCGATGTCAGCAAGAAGGAAGCGCGTGAACGCGCGGTCGAGATGATGCGACGCGTCGGCATTCCACGCGCCGAGGAGCGCATCGACGCCTACCCCTATCAATTTTCCGGCGGAATGCGGCAGCGCGCCATGATCGCCATGTCGCTGGTCTGCAACCCGCGCATGGTGATTGCCGACGAGCCTACCACGGCGCTTGACGTAACGATCGAGGCGCAGATTCTGGAGCTGCTCAAGGATCTGCAAAAAGAGTTTGGCATGGCAATCATGTACATCAGTCACGACCTGACGGTGGTCGGCGGTGTGGCGGATGAGGTGATGGTCATGTACCTGGGGCTGGTGATGGAGCACGCGGCGACCGACGAGCTTTTCGACAACCCGCTCCATCCCTACACCGAAGCGCTGTGGCGTTCGATCCCGACGATCGATGGCGACATTGAGCGGCTCACCCCGATCCGTGGGGTGCTGCCGAGTCCTTTTGCCGTGCATCAGGGATGCCCCTTCTATTCGCGCTGTGAAAAACGGATTGAGGGTGTGTGCGACCAATCGCGGCCACCCATGATCGAGGCGCGTCCGCAACATTGGGTGCGCTGCTTCCTGTACACCGAGTAAAGAGAGCATCGCTAGAGAAAGACCAGCCAGAGAAAGACCAGCCATGAACGCAAACAACGATGTGTTGTTGGAAGTCGAAGGGTTGCGCAAGTATTTCCCGATCCAAAAGGGACTTATGCGCCGCACCATCGGTAATATCAAAGCGGTGGATGATGTTAATTTGCGCGTCCAGCGTGGCGAAGTGTTGGGCGTGGTCGGCGAGAGCGGCTGCGGCAAGACGACGCTGGGCCGCTGTCTGGTGCGCGTCTACGAGCCAACGGGTGGACAAGTGATCTTGCACACGGATGGCCGTGAGTTGTCAGTCACCGAGTTGAACAGCGAACAGATGCGGCTCTTCCGGCGCTCTGTCCAGATGATCTTCCAGGATCCCTTTGCCTCGCTCAATCCGCGCATGAATGTGCTGGAGACTGTGGGCGAACCGCTCAAGGTCAATGGCCTGGCGAGTGGTCGGGACTTGGAAGACCGCGTGGCAAAGGTCATCCAGCAGGTGGGCTTGCGCGTCGAGCACTTGCGCCGCTACCCGCACAGCTTCAGCGGCGGCCAGCGCCAGCGCATCGGCATTGCCCGCGCGCTTGTCGTCGAGCCAGAATTGATCGTCGCAGATGAGCCAGTCTCAGCGCTCGATGTTTCGATCCAGGCGCAGATTCTCAACTTGCTCAAAGACTTGCAGGAGCAGCAGAATCTTACCTATATTTTTGTGTCGCACAACATGTCGGTGATCCGTTACATTAGCGACCGCATTGCCGTGATGTACGCCGGTAAGCTGGTCGAACTGGGGCCAAAGCAGGAACTGCTGGCGCATCCCAAGCATCCCTACACCGAACTGCTGCTGGCCGCGGTGCCGCGCGCCATCGATCGCCGTCGCGGCCATCGCATCGTGACGCCGGGCGAACCGCCCGATCTGGCGCATTTGCCGTCTGGCTGCGTCTTCCGCCCGCGCTGCAAATATGCACATGACCGCTGCGCCGAGGAAGAGCCTGAACTACGCGAACTGGCGCCCGGCTATCATGTGAGCTGCCACTTCGCCGAAGACCTCAGCCTGGGAGGGGTCGTACCACGTGTCAAGTCTTTCCCGGCGTAATACGGGGCAGGAGCTTGTCGATCCGCCTGTAAGCGCCTACGTTGCAGCCTACGGGCTGTGGCTCTTCACCTTTCTGGTCGGGCTGCTCGTGGCCTTGGCCGTACGCGACCTCTCCCAGATGGCGATGCTCTTTACGACCTGGGATCGCTACGCCGTCCACGTGTTTAACCAGGTGGGCGTGGTGGTGCTGGTCGTGTTGTTGCTCGTGCTGCTGGTGACCACTGAGGCGTATTACCGGAACGGTGTGCCGCGCGGGCAGCTTTTTCTGCGCTTTGCGCGCGTTGTTGGCATCCTGGCGCTGATTCTGGCGGCGGCCCAGGCGTTGCGTCTGGTGCTGGAAGTAGTCGCTGGCTCGGTGAATTTGATCAGCGTGCTGATTCTGGCAGCCGTGCTGCTGGTGTATGTCTGGACGCGCACGATGGTGCAGCGCCGCACACAACCAGCAACGGGCGCAGCGCAGACGCGCGCGCAGAGATTGCAGGCGCACATTCTGATCATTGCTGCTTTAGCCGCGGGCGCCGTGCTGATGGCCCTGCCGATCAAGTTTCCCCTCAATCCCTACGACGAAGGGCTGGCGTTGGTCAACGGGATGCGTGTGTTGAACGGCGACATCCCATTCCGCGACTATTGGGCGATCTACCCGCCGGGGCAATCCTACGTGCTGGCCGCGCTCTTTGGCGTGGCTGGCCAGAGCGTCCTCGTCGAACGCGTCTACGACACGCTTGTGCGGATGGCGCTGGCCCTGGTGCTCTATCTGGTGGCGGCGCGTGTGCTGCGGTCGTGGCGGTGGGCGGTGGCGCCTTACCTGGCTGCGGCAGTCCTGCTGGCCGCGGCGACCTTCTATGGCTACGCGGTTTTCCCTGCGTTGCTCTTTGGGTTTGCCGCGCTGCTGCTGAGTTTCCGCTATCTGGACACCGGCGCGCGGGGCTGGCTGATCGGCGCCGGCCTACTGGTAGGGATAACCACCTTTTTCCGGCTCGATCTTGGCTTTTATACGGCGGCGTCGGTCGGCGTGCTGCTGATCCTCACCTGGCTGTTGCCGCCTGATGAGAATGCAGGCTGGGGGGTGCGCACGCGTCGCCTGCTGCTGGCTTTGCTCGCGGTCGCGGGGCCGGCTGCGTTGTTGGTGCTGGCGTTTTATGGCTATCTTGGCGCTGTCGCCGGTTTTGACGTCATGGTCGAGAACCTGCTCGTGTTTCCGGCGACCACCTTCCGGGCGGTGCGCCATCTTCCCTACCCGCCGTTGCTGCCGAACTGGTCGATCTGGTCTGGTGAGGGCAGTCTTGACGTGCGGCTGGGCCGTCTATTTGGCGATTATCTGCGCTTCTACATTCCCTTGCTGGTCTACGCATTGTCCGCCCTGCTGTTGCTGTGGTCTGCAATCCGTTCCTGGCGCGGCGGCAGGCGCTTTGCACGCACCGATAGCATGGCAGCCGCGCTCGTCGTGATGGGCGCAGGGCTGTTTGTGCAGGCGCTGAGCCGCTATGACGAGATTCACGTGCTGCCGGCAGCGCTGGTTGTGGTTATCTTGATCGCGTGGCTGGTGCGACAGATCCCCGCGGCGCGCTGGGAGCAACCCTGGGTGGCGGCGCCTGTCGTGCTGCTGCTGCTTGTGCCTGTACTGCTGTATTTTGTGGCGCCTTATAGTCGTCTCAGCGAGTTCGTACGCGAGTATCCGCCGCAGGGATGCTACTCTACCCTGCCGCGCGCCGGTTGTGTGCCGACGCTGCCAGGACAGGACGATGTCGTCCAGATTCTCGAACATCAAGCGCCGGAGGGCGAACCGTTCTTTGCCGGTCTGCCGCGCCATGACAATGTCTTCGCCAACGATGTCAGCATCTACTTCCTGGCCGGCCGCCCGATTGCGACGCGCTATCATGAACTTCATCCTGGCGTGACGACTACTCAGCCCGTGCAGGAAGAAATGGTCGCCGAATTGACCGCGCAGGAGCCTGAGTGGGTGGCGCTCATCAACTGGGGCAACCCGAACGAGCCAAACGCCAGCCGGTTCAGCAGCGGCGTCACGCTGCTGGACGACTACATTCGCGAAAATTATACGCAGCTTTACACTGTAGAAATGTATGAGGTTTTGCGACGTAAATAGCTGCACTGCTACCTGACTGACCTATCCGGTTCAGTCGATAGGGAACAGGCGAGCCATGTGGTTGTTTGAGGCAACAGCAGAGGGGGCATATCCCATAATCCGTTTGAACACGCGCGAAAAGTAGAACTGGTCCCGAAATCCAACCGCCTTTGCCGTCTCTTTGACGGAGAGTCCGTGCTCGAACATCAGGTTGTACGCCGCGACCACGCGTTCGCGATGAATCATCGCTGTGGGCGTCGTGCCGAGCTCGCGTTGAAAAAGCAGGTTGACATAGGCCGGGGAAACATTGAACGTCTGCGCCAGATCGAGGCGAGAGATAGGATGGGTCAGATTGACGCGGATATAGTCGATCATGGCCTGCATGCGTGGGGTGACTTGGGTGCGTGCGCTGGGATGCCAGTGGCTGGCAAGCGTGGCGAGTATTTCTCGGGCAATCGCGCTGGTCAATTCCTCTCGGTGTGGCGAGTATCCCTGGTACACCTCGGCCAAACGTCGAAAGCGTCCGCGTAGATAGTCAAAGTCTTCCACTCTTGTCACGATTTCGGGATGAGGCGTCAATCGATAATCGCCGGCCAACCAGGATGAATTCGGCAACAACTCCAGATGGATGGCCGAAAGCAAACCTTGTTGGCAGTGGGACAACATAGACTTGGAATGAAGAATGCCTGATTCGATAAAAAGCACATCCCCTTTGTTCAAGAGATGCCGGTGCGCTTCCGTGACATATTCGTATTCACCGCTGACGACAAGGATCAGCTCCAGATCGGGAATGCGGCGGTTGGGCCATGTGGCGCCGGGCGTCACCTTGATGTAGTTGGCAATGCGGACGACCGGACAAATTTCGCGGATCGATAATACTCGCACTCGAATCTCCCCATCTCTGTGAAGGCTATTTTCTTAGCATGGCAAATCTAGCTGGCAGTCAACAGGATAAGCTACTTGTTGATTTTTGTCCATGACCTGTCCATCGACATCTATTCCTTAGCCATCCGCTTGGGTCTATAATGTACCGAGATAGCTATCCACTTTCTAATTTTCATCCAGATTCGAACTCTCCTGCCCAATGCCTGGCTTGACCGCATCCCGGCTTGATGAGATTCGGATACTGCTGGCCTGAGTGCTGACAAAGGGAACATCCGATGAATACCAACATCTCTCACGAGGAAGTCGATTTCTATCGCAAGAACGGCTATGTCGTTATGCACGATTTCTTGTCGCAAGAAGAGTTGCAAGAATGGCGTGATGCCGTCACCGATGCTGTGGCGGAGCGAGGTCAGCAACGCATTCTGGGGCAGATGGGCAAACCCAACGAGTACTACGAAAATGTTTTCGTCCAACGCGTCAACCTCTGGCAAGACAACCCAAAGGTGCGCAAGTTGATGCTGGATGCACGTCTGGGCAAGATAGCCGCCACACTCGCCGGCGTCGAAGGCATCCGCATCTGGCATGACCAGGCGCTGATCAAGAAGCCCTACGCCAATCCCACCGCGTGGCACTTGGACAATCCCTATTGGTCCTTCTATTCGCGCGATGCACTTACCATTTGGGTCGCGCTGGATGATGTGACCATTGAAAATGGGTGCCTTTGGTTTTTGCCTGGCACGCACTCGCTGGCCACCTACGACAACGTGGGAATCGGCCACAACATGGGTGACCTCTTCAAGGTTTATGAAGATTGGGCAAAGATTCAAGCCGCACCCGTGACCATCAAAGCTGGTTCATGCTCGTGGCACAACGGTCTAATTGCTCATGCCGCCGGCCCGAACATGACCGTTGGCTTACGCCGCGCCTTTACCTGCGCGTATATGCCGGATGGCTCCACCTTCAACGGACAACGCAACATCCTGCGGGACGAACAAATCGCGGGTCTACAGGTCGGCGATGTATTGGAAGACGATGCACAGACCCCGCTGATCTACCATCCGACCAAGCTAATCGTCGCGGCGTGAAACAGACAATTCATCGTCAAGATGAACGGGGAGAGGGATGAATACTCGCGAGCGATTCCAAGCCGTCATGGATTTTCGCCCCTACGATCGGCTGCCGCTGTTGGAATGGGCAGTCTGGTGGGATAAGACCATCGAGCGTTGGCGCGAAGAGGGACTTCCCAAGCGCGTCAAGCACCGCTATGACCTCTATCGTCATTTTGGTCTTGATATGTACATGCAGGACTGGATTAACACCTACAAGCGCAACTGTCCGCACCCTGTCAGTCACGGCGCGGGGATTGCCGCGGACGAAGCGGATTACTTGCGGATTCGCCGTCATCTCTATCCCAAGCGAGTCGTCAACCATCGGCGCTGGGCGCGCTGGACAGCGCTTCAGGCTCAGGGAGAAGCTGTACTTTGGTTTACGCTAGATGGCTTTTTTTGGTTTCCCCGCCAGATTCTGGGCATCGAGCGCCACCTCTACGCGTTCTACGATCAGCCGGAGTTGATGCACCGCATCAACTCCGATCTGACAGAATGGCTGCTCTCCGTGATCGATGAGCTTTGTTCGGCTTATACGCCTGACTTCGTGACCATCGCCGAAGACATGAGCTACAATCATGGCTCCATGCTCTCCAAATCTTCTTTCGACGAATTTCTAAAACCCTATTACGCGCAGATCGTACCTGCGCTCCACAAACATGGGGTGCGCGTCATTGTCGATTCCGATGGCGATATTTCCCAAGCCGCCCACTGGTTCGAGGAGGTAGGCGTAGACGGGATCTTGCCCCTGGAGCGTCAGGCTGGCGTCGATATCAGCGCGCTCCGAGCGGAGCATCCAACCATGCGCTTCGTCGGCCATTTTGACAAGATGGTGATGAACAAGGGCGAGGCCGCGATGCGAGGTGAGTTCGAGCGCCTGCTGCCTGCCGCCGCCGGCGGCGGGTTTTTAGTGAGTTGCGACCACCAAACCCCGCCCGGCGTCTCTTATCAAGAATACCTGCTCTATCTGAAGTTGTTCGAGGAATATGCTGCGGAAGCCGGTCGGCGCTCACAGCAACAACGCGTGCCCACCCCTATAGCGCATGGATGATCTCCGCTAAGCGAATGTTCTCGCCGCGGTGCGAATCACTGTCTATCTTCACAAAATTCACAAGGAGGAAGGTATGTCGAAACAACGGTTGCTCGTCCTGTTCATTGTGTTGGGGTTGGTGCTTGCGGCATGCGCCCAACCTGCTGCGCCTGCCCCGGCGCCGGAAGTTGCTGCGCCCGATCAGCAGGCTGCTGCTTTGTCAACGGACACCACAAAGGAAGCCCCCATGCTGGCCGAGAGAGTGGCGGCAGACTCCCTGCCGCCACTGGAAGAACGTTTGCCAGCAGAACCCTTCGTTGTCGGGCCAGGCGTCATTGTTGCTGAAGACGAACTGACTGACTGGGCGCCGGGTCAGTTTGGCGGCATCCTGTACTTTGCTCATGGCGATTCTGACTGGAACCCGGATATCTTCATCATGATGAATGAGAATCTACTCATGGCGCCGGGCATCAGCGTAGATCCGATTCGCCCCAACATCGTTCAGAACTTCACCGTTGAGGATGATAATAAGGTCTTCACCTTTCAGTTGCGCGACGGGTTGAAATGGTCGGACGGAGCGCCTGTCACCACCGAAGACGTTCGTTTTGTCTATGAAGACATTTATCTTAACGAGCAGTTGACCCCTAGTTTTCCCTCCAAGTTCCGTGATGGCGGTCGACCCGATGGAGAACCGATGAAGTTGGAGATAGTAGATGAGACCACCTTCAAACTCACGTTCAACGAACCTTACGGAGGCCTGCTGCGTGAGTTGAGCATTAAAGGGTGGCAAGGCTACACCGATCTGTTGCGCCCCTCTCACTATCTCAAGCAGTTTCACATCAACTACACACCCATCGAGGAGCTGCGCCAGGAACTTGACAGGTTGAACCTGACAGATGAGTGGTGGCAGCTTTTTACCAGCAAGAACTGTGACAACTGGGATGTTACGCGGCTGCGCTGCATCGACTATCCAGGCTTATATCCATGGGTCGCGAAAGATTCCGAGCAGTCGGGTGTGTTGATTTTTGAGCGTAACCCCTATTATTTCAAAGTGGACACCGAAGGTAAACAGCTACCTTACGTCGACAAACTGATCTCTACCCTGGTGCAAGACACCAACATGATCAACGCTAAAGTCATTGCCGGCGACGTCGACTTCGTGCGTGAAGACACCGCCCTCGTCAATCTGTCCATGTATAAAGAGAATGAAGAGGCCGGCAACTTCAAACTGGCGCTGCTCAACAGTCATGTAGATCCCACGGCCTTGTGGCTCAACTACACCAACCCCGATCCGACCTGGCGACTGGTCACTGGTGATTTGCGCTTCCGCCAGGCGTTGAATATGGCGATCAATCGCGACGAGATCATCGAGAGTATCTACTTCGGCCTGGCTACACCGCCCACCCTTGTCCCAGGCGAGTATGATGTGGCCAAAGCCAACCAACTGCTGGACGAGATGGGGATGGATCAACGTGATGCGGATGGTTTCCGCCTGGCGCCCAATGGCGAACCCTTTGATCTCTTCATCGAAACCGCCGACTATGCACCGGACATCATTCCTGTAGGGGAATTGCTGGTGGAACATCTGAAGGATGTGGACATCCGCACGACGCTTAAAGTGCTGGATGCATCCCTGCTGACCCAGCGAATGGACGCCAATGAACACTATGCCACCATCATCTGGTCGGTGCAACCGATGTGGCCCAACGGCACGTGGACGGACTATCTCCCGACTCCGCAATGGGCGCGTTTGTGGGAGCTCTGGTACGACAGCAACGGCGTGAATGGCGAAGAGCCGCCGGCGCCCGTGAAGAGGCTCTATGAGATTCAGGCAGGTCGCATTCAAACCCTTCCTGGCTCTGACGAGGACAAAGCGCTGACCGAAGAATTGTACAGCATTCACTATGACAACGTTTATATCTTCAATATTGTCGAAAATGTGAATTACGCGCTGCTCGTCGATGCAGACCTCGGCAATGTGCAGACTTCCGGCCAGGCTATCGGCGCGAACAACAGTGGTGAGCAGTTCTATTTCAAGCGATAGGCGCTATTTGCCAAATTGGTAGTGCGTGTTGCTAAAATATAGACAGACAGTTTTCTACAGCGGAATCCACCGGATGCTTCACGCTTATTCGGTGGATTCCGCTTCACAATGCCTGCAATGATTAGGAGAATACATCATGCTTCGAGTTGCAATCGTCGGCATGGGCAATATCGGCAACACCCATGCGCCAGTCTATCAGGCGGATGACCTGGCCGACCTGGTGGCCGTGTGCGACATCATCAAGGAGCGCGCGGACCGCGCCGCGGCGCGCTACGGCGTGCGCGCCTACTACAGCGTCGAGGAAATGCTCAAGCACGAGCAACTGGATGCGGTGAGCGTCTGTTCGGCGGGCGTCGAGAACGGCGGCGACCACTTCGCGCCGACGATGCAGTGTCTGGAGGCCGGTCTGCACGTGCTGGGCGAAAAGCCGATCTCGAACGAGATCGAGAAGGCGCGGCAGATGGTGGCGAAGGCTGACCAGAAGGGCGTCTATTACGGCATCAACCTGAACCATCGCTTCGTGCCGCCGGCTGCCAAGGCGAAGCAGTGGGTAGACGAGGGGCGGCTGGGCGACCTGCTGCTGATCAATATGACGATGTGGATCGGCAACCCGAACGAGTCCTCACCGTGGTTCCACATCCGTGCGCTGCACCCCCATTCGCTCGACATCATGCGCTACTTCTGCGGCGACGTGGAGCGCGTACACGCCTTCTTCAACCAGGCGCCGGGCCGGAAGTGTTACTCCAACGTGCAGGTGAACCTACAGTTTGCCAATGGCGTCGTCGGCCATCTCACCGGCAGCTACGACGCCAACCCACGTCACAACCTGGAGCGCTGCGAGGTGTTGGGCACAAAGGGGCGCTTCGTGCTCGACAACCTGTACGAGGAACTCACCCTCTACCCACGCGATTCAGACGAGCTGACCGTGATCCGCAACAGCATCATGGGCGGATTGAGTGGTTTTAACGCCACTTTCAGCAACCGCATCCATCGCTGGCTGGAGCAGGTGGACGCGGGCGTGCCGCGCGCCCACCTCGATGCGTCAGGTCACGAAGGCTTGGCGGTGCAGGAGATCATCGAGGCCGCGATCCGCTCCTTCGAGACGGGCCGCGCTGAGGAAGTGCCGGTGGGGTAGAGGAGTTGCGAGGGGCGACGGCGGGCCGTATGTTCAATGTCTGTTACGCCTGCGGCCTTTACCGGGCCGATAAGATAGTTGAGCAAAGTGAACAGCCTGGCTACGCCGACGCCATCTGTCCGGTGTGCGGCCATCGCCATCGCTTCCGGCAGTTGCCGCTGCTGATCGTTACCGGCGCCAGCGGTGCGGGTAAGAGCACGATCTGCCAGCAGTTGGCGGGTGAAATCGACTATGCCGTGATGCTGGATGTGGACATCCTGTGGCGGCCGGAGTTTGACCGGCCAGAGACAAGCTACCGCGACTTCTTCGAGACGTGGCTGCGGATGGCCAAGAACATCGCCCAGGCGGGGCGGCCGGTCGTGCTGGTCGGGGCAGGTGTGGGCGTGCCGGAGAACCTGGCGCCTTGCGTCGAGCGCCGCTATGTCGGCGCTATCCACTATCTGGCGCTGGTCTGTGCAGACGATGTGCTCGCTACACGGCTGCACAGCCGGCCCGCATGGCGGCAGAGTAGCTCCGACGAGTACATCGAGGCGCAGCAGCAGTTCAACCGTTGGTTTCAGACCCGCTCGATAGCACCTGTCATCGATCTGCTGGACACCACCGCCCAAGACATTGCTGAGAGCACTGCCCAGGTCGCGGTGTGGATTCAATCAACTGTCGAAGCTGCCCGCAAAGATAGCGGGTCTGCGACTTAGCCGTAAAGAGGAACGAATGAATACAAAAATCGGCATCGGGATCATTAGTTTCGCACACGGCCATGCCAATCTGTACTGCGACCGTATGTCCACCTACGACGATGTGCAGTTGGTCGCCTGTTGGGATGATGACAATGCACGCGGCAGCGCCGCCGCCGAAAAGTACGGCATGTCCTACTCGCCGCATCTGGAATATCTGCTTGACAACCCGGCGGTGCAAGGCGTGATCGTCACCTGCGAGACGAACCGCCACGCCGAGATGGTGCTGGCCGCTGCGCGCGCCGGCAAACACATCCTCTGCCAGAAGCCGATGGCGTTGACGCTGGCTGACTGCGACCGGATGGCCGAAGCCGTCGCCGCGGCTGGGGTCAAATTTATGATGGCCTACCAGATGCGCCACGACCCATCGAATCAGAAAATCAAGGAACTGATGGAAAGCGGCGCGGTCGGCAGGATCAGTCTGGTGCGCCGTCGTCACTGTATCCCGGTGCTTTTCAACGAGACCTTTGTCAATGGCCCGACGCGCTGGCATCTCGACCCTGTCCAGAACATGGGCATGTTCATGGACGACGCCAGCCATGCCACCGATTTCTTGCATTGGATCCTGGGTCGCCCAACGAGTGTGATGGCCGAGATCGACAACACCATCACCGACGTGGCGCCCGATGACACCGGCGTCGCTATCTACCGCTATGCCAGCGGCGCGATGGCGGTGCTGCTCAATTCTTCCGTCACGCTGGCGGGCGAAAACACGACCGAAGTCTACGGCGACCAGGGTGTGATCATCCAGAACCATGATGATGTACCCTCGACGAACGTCGTTCTGCCGTCGCATCCGATCGCGCTCAAGCTCTATCGTCGCGACGCGACCCACTGGCAGGATTTGGAGATTGCTATCCCTCCCACTCACGCCGAGCGCATCGCCGCAGTGCCGCGCGCCTTTTTGGACTGTATCAAGTACGACCTGGCGCCGCCGACCACAGCCGAAGATGGCCGCATCTCGATCGAAATGGTGCTCGGCGCCTATCGTTCGGCGCGCGAAGGCAAACGAATCCATTTCCCCTTGACGGAATGATAATGGAGGGAATCGCAAGAATAGACCGCGGATTTGACGGATTAGGCGGATTTTCACAGATTTAAATCCGTTCTGATCCGTTCAATCCGCCTAATCCGTGGTCTATCGCAACTTGGCTGTATCGTTACCCGGAACGCAAGCATGAGATCACACCAACGTTAGGGGAGGGCGCGATCGATGTCCTTAATTACGATTATCGGGCGCGGGCATGGTGGAACGCGCGCCATCTCGCACACCTTGATTGCCAGCAACGTCTTTATGGGCGAGCCGCTCAACCGTTCCGGCGATCTGCTGCCGCCGGAGCCAATGTACGATGCGTGCCGCGTGCTGGCGCGCTATGTGACGTGGCAAGGCGGGCTGGAATGGGATTTCAGCGCGCTGCACACAATGCCGATCCCCGACGAGTTCACCGATCTGCTCCAGACGTATCTAAGAAAGGTGCTCGCCGCCAAAGACGAGCACAAAGGCTGGAAGCTTCCTGAAACGACGCTCGTCTTTCCCTGGATCGTGCGCCTGTTTCCCGACATCAAGTACATTCACTGGGTGCGCAACCCGCGCGATAACATCCTGGCGCGCCACATGACCGACGATCTGGGCGATTTCGGGGTGCTGCAGCCCGATGCCGAGCAACTGCTGCGCACCCGTTATCCTGCGCTGGTCGAAGCTGCGACTACGCCGGCGCAGATGGAGGAATTGATCTGGCGGGCGCGCCGCGCCGTCTCCTGGCACTATCAGCACGCCATCGTGGCCGCGACGCCAAAGCCGGCGAACTGGCTCGCAGTGCGCTTCGAGGACTTTATCAACCAGCAAGAGGCCACGCTGGCGCGGCTTGAGGCGTATCTCGGCATTCCATTGGGACGCATCATCGTGCGTCGTGAAGTGGTCGGTCGCTTCGACCGCGCCGAGGGCGTCAGCTACTTCGATTTTCTGGAAGCGGGAATGCGCGAATTCGGCTACGAGGTTCCGAAAGTTGGAGCATAACCCGCGTGGAAAACCTCTTGCTTGGTATCGAAGTCGGCACGTCGGCGCTCAAGGCGGTGCTCTACGACCTGGCCGGCGTGGAACGCTTCACCGCGCGGCGCACCTATCGCCTTATGACGCCGCAGCCAGGCTGGGCTGAACAGGATGCCGACGAGATCTGGCGCGCCCTGGTCGCAGCCTTACGCGAAGCTGCCGAAGCCAGCGCCGGGCATGGACGGATAGCGGCGCTCGCGCTGGCCGCGCAAGCCGGCTCGGTCGTCCCCGTAGACGCCGCGGGCGCGCCGCTTGCGCCGTTGATTACCTGGCTGGATTGCAGAGCGGAGCCCATAGTTGCGGCGTGGCGCATGGACGGCGTTGCCGCGCGTGTCCGGCAACTCAGCGGCTGGCATCCGCATCCGGGCCTGGCGCTTGCCAGCATCGCCTGGCTCACACGCCACGCGCCCAGCGTGGCAAAGCAGGCCGTGCGTTTTCTCGACGTGCAGGGTTTCCTGTTGCAGCGCCTGACCGGCCGCCCCCTCACCGATTTTTCCGAAGCCGCGGAACTGCTCCTGCTTGACCGCACGACGCGCATTTGGTCGCCGGAATTGTCCGCGCTGGCTGGAATCAGCACCACGCAATTGAGTGAACTGGCGCCGGCTGGCACGATGGCTGGCCGTCTCCTGCCGGAAGTTGTGCGCGCCACCGGGCTGCCCACCGATTTGACCGTCGTCGTAGGCGGGCAGGATCAATGCTGCGCCGCGCTGGGCATGGGCGTGATGGCGCCTGGGCAGCTCATGCTCGCTTCAGGCACCGCCTGGGTGCTGACCGCGCTGGCGTCCGACCCACACCTCGACCGGATGCCGGCCGGCATGGATCTGAATTTCCACGTCGTGCGTGATGTCTATACCGTTTCTCAATTGCTGGGTGGCTTCGGCGCGGTCGTGGACTGGTGGCTGAACCTCCTGGGTCTCGACGCTGCCGGCCGCTATGCCGCGCTGGAAACCGCCCTGGCGGAGAGTCCGCCCGGAGCCAATGGCCTCCTCTTTTTGCCGCTCGGTGGCAGTGTGCAGACGAGCAATGACGTGCAGACAGGCGGTTCTGGCGGCTTTGTCGGCCTGCGCCTCGACCACACACGCGCTGACATGGTGCGCGCGTTGTGTGAGGGTATCGCGTATGAAGTGCGCTGGGCGCTGGAGATGCTGGATGCCGCCCACTTGCCGGCCCGGCAGATGTGGATGTCGGGCGGCGCAACGCGCGGCGCCGGCTGGCCTGCCCTGCTTGCCGGCATCACCGGGATTCCCTTGCATGTAGCGCACGGCGCCAACTGGCCGGCGCGCGGGGCGGCAACCCTGGCCGGTCTCGGCGCCGGGTTGCTGGGTGGTGTGGAATCCATCGTTGAGCGCTGGCGATTGCCACTGGCGGAGATTCTCCCCCATTCCTCAACTGTATCGTTGTACGATGTGCGCTATGCCGCTTACCGCGAGCTGGCTGCACGGCTTGCGTCGGGCGCCAGGTGACTTGTACAAATGGCCGTAAATTAGCCGCTGGTTAGGTGGCGCCAAAGAAGCCGAGTTTCCTTGAGAAACTCGGCTTCTTTGTGCTTTCTGCAAATCGTCAGCGACAACGCCGGCCGCGGTTACGTTCTCTTCCTCACTGTCCGTACACGTGCGTGTATCGATAGTGCAGCTTTGCCACGTCTTCGTCGCCGATGCGGTCGGGTTGGCCGATCTGCAATGCCAGCCAGACGGTCGCCGCCACATCTTCGACCATCACTGCGGCTTTCAGCGCCGCTTTGGCGCTCGGCCCTACGGTAAAAACGCCATGATTCTTGAGTAGCACCGCCGGCGACGTCCCGATCGCCTCGATCACCACTTGGCCGATCTCTTCGCCGCCGATCAGCGCAAAGCCGCCACACGGGATCGGCCCACCGAATTCATCCGCCTGCGCGGTGAGATAGACTGGGATCGCCATGCCGTTGGCGGCAAAGGCCGTGGCATAGCGCGAGTGCGTGTGCGCGATGCCGTTGACATCCGGGCGATGGCGGTAGATGTAGAGATGGCTGGCTGTGTCCGAGGATGGTTTCAGCGACCCTTCAACAATCTCGCCTTCGAGATCGACGACCACCATGTGCTCCGGCTGCAGGTCTTCATAGCGGATGCCGGACGGCTTGATCACCACCAACCCCGATGCAGGGTCGCGTGCGCTGATATTCCCACTCGTCCACGTCACCAGGTTCTGCCTGGGCAGTTCCAGATGCAACTGGTGCAGCTCTTGTTTGATTGATTCCAGCATACTAGCTCCTTAAAGTGGAGATTGGGAATTAGAGATTAGAGATTAGGGGATTGGGGGGGATTAAGGGATTAGGGGACTTAGGAACATCGGTGGATAAAAAATCCCGAAATCACCCATGACACCTCCCACCCAATCTCCAATCTCACAATCTCCTAATCCCTTATTCTTCCAACAACACATGCGCCCTCAACGCCTTGAGCCGCTTCATCACGTCGTTGCCGCCGCGACCAAAGTAGTCGTGAAGCTGCCTGTACTCGGCAAACAGTTCGTTATAGACCGCTGTCGCCGCGGGGTTGGGTTCGTAACGCTCATCGCGCAGCCACGCCATGGCCTGGGTCGCCTCTTGGATCGTGGCGTAGCCGCCCGCGTCTTTGCCAGCCGCCACTGCCGAGTGCATGGCCGAACCGAACGCGCCGCCCTGTTTTGTGCCCGCCACGTTGAGCGGCCGGCCCGTCACATCAGCATAGATCTGAATCAGCAGTTTGTTGCGGTCGGGCAACCCGCCCGAAGCGACGATCTCGTGCACCGGCACATCGTTGTCCTGGAAGGCTTCGATGATGACCCGCGTGCCGTAGGCCGTGGCTTCGATCAACGCGCGGTAAATCTCCTCCGGTTTGGTCGCCAGCGTCATGCCGACGAGCACGCCCGTCAGATCGACGTCCACCAACACGCTGCGGTTGCCATTCCACCAGTCCAGCGCCACCAGGCCGGATTCACCGGGCTTGAGCGCCGACGCCTTCTCCTCAAACAGATCGTGCAGGCTGAGGCCGCGACGCTCAGCTTCCGCCGCATAGCTGGCCGGCGCGCAATTTTCCATAAACCAGGCGAAATGGTCGCCCGCGCACGATTGGCCCGCCTCATACCCAAAGAAACCTGGAATGATGCCGTCCTCGACGTAGCCACACATCCCCGGCACGATGCGTTCTTCCTCGCCCAGCAGCATGTGACAATTCGACGTGCCCATGATAATGACCATGCGTCCCGCCTCGCTCACCCCGGCGGCCGGCAGCGCCGCGTGCGCGTCGACATTGCCGATCGCCACCGCAGTGCCCGGCAGCAATCCCGTCCACTGCGCGGCCTGCTCGGTGAGCCCGCCCGCCTTCTCGCCCAGTTCGTGGATGTCGGTCGACAGCTTCTCCTCAACCAGATTTTCCAGCCGCGGGTCGAGCGCCTTGAAGAAAGCTGGGGGCGGATAGCCGTGCTGCTTGGACCAGATGCCTTTGTAGCCGGCCGTCGTCAGGTTGCGTTTTTCCATCCCGGTCATCTGCCAGATGATCCAGTCCGCGGCCTCGATGATCCGATCCGCGGCCGCGTAGATCTCCGGGTCCTCATCAAGCATCTGCCAGGCTTTGGGCACGAGCCATTCCGAGCTGATCTTGCCGCCGTAGCGGGGCAGGAAGTCATACCCTTCGCGTGCGGCGATCTCGTTGAGTTTGTTGGCTTCCGGCTGCGCGGCGTGATGCTTCCACAGCTTGACCCACGCGTGCGGTCGGTTGCGATATTCGGGCAAGAAGCAGAGGGGCGCACCCTCGCGCGTGGTCGGCAAGATCGTGCACGCGGTGAAGTCGGTCGCAATGCCGATCACATCGGCGGGGTCGACGCGGCTCTGCTGGAGCACAGCCGGCACGGCGCGTTTGAGCACCTCGATGTAGTCATGCGGGTCTTGCAAGGCCCAGTCCGGCTCCAATCGAATGTTTGTCCCCGGCAGCTTCTCGTCAATGACGCCGTTGGCGTAGACATGCACCGCGGTGGCGACTTCCTTGCCGGTCGCCACTTCCACCAGCAGCGCCCGCCCGGACTCGGTGCCATAATCGATGCCGATCACATATTTCTTACTGCTCATATCAGCGCTTCCTGTGCCAATTCCCATCTCAGAAAAGAAGCTTTTTTGAGCTTACCTGAAAATGCATCCACAGATTGCACAGATTGCACAGATGCGAACAACTAACAATCTGTGCAATCTGTGGATACGCTTTCCTTAGATTTCCAGAATCGCCGGGCGCGCGATGGTTACGCCATTCACCGTCACGTCCCACGTCGGCCAGCCGTCGATGGTCGTGAGCACCTCGTTGCCGTTTTCGCCGACCAGGATCGTATCTTCCGACTTGACGCCGGCAATCGATGGGTTCCAGGCATAGACCTGCCCCACGGCGACCGGCTCGGTCATGTCCGGGGTGGCGATTACCTCACGCGCCTCATAGCCTGCCGGCCCGCCTTGGTGGTGATATTGCCACTCGTCCGGGAAGCCGGCTGACGCGTAGGCCGCGCGTGCGCTGCCAAAGATCTCACCCACCGCACGGCCAGGCCGCGTGCCCAGGATAAAGACCCCGTCGATCTGCGCGGTGGCCTCCGCTTTGATGCGCAGCGAATCGGGCAGCTTGCCAAACCGGATCAGCCGCGTGATTGAGCAGACCAGCCCATCGCGGCGGCCACACAGCACCAGCATAGCGTAGCGATCCAGCTTTTTGTCGGTGGGCAATGGGTGACGGAACTTGAAAATGCGCTCATCAGTGGCAATGAGATTGACAATCGCCTGCGCACCGCGACGTTCCGTCTCAAAGGCCAGTTGCGCGCCGATTTCATACTCGCTCATGCCGGGGGCCACCGCGTGAATCGCGCTGTCCATGGCCTCGGCGCAGAGTTTGCCCAGCGAGCGGAAGCGTGCGACCTCTTCCGGCAGCAGCAGCGAGCGCTGCCAGGCCACCGCACCGGACAGATCGACGCCGCCCTCCAGCGCAAAGTCCGCGCCCGCGCGCTTGCCAGTAACCAGGCGCTCCAGCGTGTCGTCGCCCTTGTACCAGGGCGCCACACGCAACTTCCAGCCGGCCGCGACCAGCCCTTCCTCCTGCTCCAGCCGCGGCGCCTCGATCGTGTTCGTCACCACCATCTGCTCGTCCGGCGTAATAACCAGCGTCCCAATGCCGTTGGACGACGCTGTATTCACGTATGAGCGATGGCCGCCCGTTGCCCACGCAAAGCTGCTCACCTGTCGCAGCACCAACACATCGACATTCTGACCACGCATAAACCCGCGCACCTGCGCAAGTCGATCTTCCCGCAATCCCATACAGAACTCCTTTTGGTGAATGGAGATTAGAGATTAGAGATTTGGCGATTGGAGATTCGGAGATTAGCAGATTGAGGGCTTTGCGGCCAGTGACCAAATCTCCAATCTCTCAATCTCCCAATCTCTAATCTCTAATCTCTACGCCTGATGCCAGTACGTCGACCAGCCCATGTACTTGTTGAGCGCCTCGTTGACAGCCGGCGCGGTCTGTGACAGGTTCATGGCGACGTGGTGTTCAAAGCCATTCTCGCAGATGTAAGTGAGCAGCTTCTGCAACTGCGGCACATGCACCACGCCATAGCCGCCGAAGGTCTTGATCGGGTCGTTGGTCAGCGTGCCTTCGCCCACATAGGCGACGATGCGCCCGTTGAGATCGTCCGTCGAAACGCGCAGGTAGGTGAAGGGATCCGCCTTGACGCGGCCGACCACGGTGCCGAAGGTGTTCTCCTTGCCCACGGCGCCGGCGATGATCTCCTGGAAGTCCATCACAGGGATATCGTCGGGGGCAATCAGCCCGCCAGCCTTTTGCACGTCGCCCTCTTCTACAAAGATGCTCTTGGGCAGGTTCGAGCAGTGGAAGACAATCGCCTTGTCGGGATCATCGCCGTAGTTGTTGTTCCAGTCCACGATCGCGCTCGGTTTGCCCGACGCATAGGCCAGCGCCATCATCGCCACCGTGCCGGCAATATCGGTTTCGCACGCCGAAGGCAGCAGCCCGTCGCTCATGATGCTCATCAGTGTACACGGCACGACGCCATAGTATTCTTCCATCGCGGTCCAGCACTGGATCGCACTGGCGGTCAGTTCGGTCTCCATCATCCAATCGTCGACCACCGCGCCAAATTTCGCCATGCGCAGCAGCGACGCCTGCGGGATGCCCGCGGTCTGGATGTATTCGTCGATCTGTCCCAATTTGGCTTTGACCGCGGCGGCTTCATTGTCGAGCCGGTCGATGCGGCCAAAGACCTCGGAGAGATCCAGCGTTTCCACCGAGATGCCGCTGCGTTCGAGCAACTTCTCGCTGAAGCGCACCGTGTTGAAGGCCGTCGGTCGCGCGCCGATGACGCCGATGCGCGCATGTTTGAAACCACGCACGACGCGACAGACGCCGGCAAAGCGCGCCAGATCCTGGCGGAAGGCTTCGCTCTCCGGGTCCACAGTGTGCAGGCTGGTCAGCGAGTACTTGATGCCGTACTGGCGCAAGTTGTTGCACGCCGACATCTTGCCACAGAAGGAGTCGCGGCGATTGGCTACGCTCATTCTCATCGGGTCGTCGGGGAAAGCCTGGATCAGCACCGGCACGTCCAGCCCGGCCCAGCGCAGCGCGTCGGCGATGGCGCGCTCCTCGCCGAAGTTGGGCAGCGTCACCACAATGCCGTCGATCTCCTCACGGTGGCGCTTGAAAAGATCGGCGCATTTGTGCGAATCGGCGTGGGAGACGACGCTGCCGTACAACGTTTCCTCCGGCGACAGCGCGATCACGCGGAAGCCCTGTGCTTCGAGCACCTGGAGCATAATCTTGCGCCCGCTCTCGGCCAGGTGCGCGGGGAAGAAACCGCGATTGCCGACGATCATGCCCAGGGTGACAGGTTTAGTGGCTAGTTTCATAGTTCAATCTCCATAATTTTGGTTAGAACGAAAGTAGACTCGACAGTGTTTGTCTGACAAGGATATAGACCTGCGCGCATGAGCGCGCACAGATGTGTGTGCGCGGACAAATCACGTAGTAGAAAGCCAGGGAATACCATCTTGATCAGCGCGTAGGACTTCAATGTTAAAACGTTTTAAGCATGAATATGATACCATGCGCGCTGCTATTGTGTCAACGAACTGGGAAACGGGGGCCAGGGCTTTTCAAAAGTCGTAGGAGCAGAAAACTCCTTTTGTTTGTAGATTAGTATTACAGCGCAAGGTTGGCATTAGGTAAGCTGGCAAGGCGAGCGAGTTTGGATTTACGGTGAGACAAGTAAGCGACGTGATTGCGTTTTTGGTAGTAATGCACCATGTTTAGCGCAGCAGCAGGGTTGAAGCGTGGTCTGGGCAGGACACTGGTGAGCAAGAGCCGGACCTGATAGATCGTCAATGCTGGCGCCAGTCCTTTGAACTGGATGCGGAGTCGCACCAGGAAGTGATGAGCCAAGGCGACGAGCAGCATAGGATGATGCCAGCCCAGCCAACTGCGAGTTTCATAGTGGTCCAAACCGATTTCACCCTTGCCTTCTTCAAAGAGGGTCTCGACTGGCCAGCGCATACCGCTGAGACGCACAAGGTCTTGCAAGGGGATGTCCGCTGGGGCGTTGCTGAAATAGAACTTGGTTTGGTGTGTTCAATACCTTCGCCAAAAAAGGGGAAAGATAGAGCGGTCGTGTAGGATAGGCTTATCACCGACAAAAGTGGAATTCCTATCAGACAGAACCGCTCATGATCGAGATTATCGCACTGCTTC